>Ga0065711_1008817_pt1 | contig 15671 bp, 11 predicted proteins | sample Hoacrofraction12_FD_59098 | JGI IMG/M metagenome (GOLD analysis project Ga0065711, IMG submission 59098) | Hoatzin crop microbial communities from Cojedes, Venezuela - Epithelial fraction 12 v2 (version 2) | ecosystem: Host-associated > Birds > Digestive system > Esophagus > Crop | place... | reverse complement strand
AAAACAATGAAAGCTGGTGCCCCTCAGCGGAACCACAGATTTAACAGAAACCATATTTCTATGTTGCCTACAGCCAGGAGCAGATGAAAGACACTTGCCCGATTAGTTAACAAGTGGTCATTTAATCTCCCCCAACAAACCCTCCTTTTCAATGTCAGGTTCTGCTGTTACCACTGGATGTTTGAACGCCAGCTCTGCACAGATCACACAAGTCTGCATTCCTAGGAAGAACGCAGATCCCTCCGCTTATGCCAGTAAAACTAGCAAGTACTTTACTGACTCACAACAGTATTTTCTTCTATTCTTCAGGAATTTAACACAAGAATGATCTTATGCTAGCTTCATGCTTTAGGAAAAAGTCCTTAATACATGAAGCTTGCAATACATGGGAGGTACAAGACCCACCTCACCCAAATCCACTACCTGAGCAGCTCCAGGGTACAGATGCTGGAAAATGCTACAAGATACAAATTCACCACAAATCTGTTACTCCATGTGACCTGTTCTACGCCCTTACTACACAGTAGATGTCAGGCAGCTTATCTTTTCTCAAAGACCAAGACGTTATTTTGATTTATCTCCTGTTTACCTGAAGTAAGAGCTGAAACATGGGCAGCTTTACAAGAAAGTATGGCACACAGGATGCAAGCACATGCTTAAAACACACATCGGCTACGAGAGGCAAAACTATGTTCATCAAGTTACATGCTACATAGCATTCTCTTCAATGCTTGTGGCTGGTATTAACCCTGAGTTTGCAATATAGGGTTTGACTTGCAAAGCATCGCTTATGATTACAGCCTTGTCAGAATTAAAATAGGCAGTGTGTGATGTCTAACTCAAGCCTTCAAACAGGTCTGGCTCTTAGTTCTCACCCTATTCCTAACTTCTGGAAAGCCCTCACGTAACAGCAGTGTATAATTTGTAATACTCGCATTAAAACTACATCCTCGTAAAGGGGAACTTCTGGCTGTATTACGCCTTGCGAGTACAATTCGTGAGATAGCGCAAAAAAGAAAAAAAAAAAAAACCACACACATCTTGCTTCTCACCCTTCCCTTATCTAATCACTTCATGAAAAATTACACAAAGGTGCCTTTAAGGCCAAGGAACACTCTCAGTCATTTGAGTTCCAGCCATTGACTTTTAAATGGATTGCTGGAAGCAGTGTAAATTTCTTAAATTCCACAACAGTAGCAAGTTACCGAGCCTCTCTTTCATCTCAACTACTCAATTTATGCTCCAGCACACATTACTGCAGATACGACCTCTTCCATCACCAGCCAGTGACGTTACCAGTATTAATGCAAACAGCCTTGCTCTACAGCAACGTGTGAACAAATTGATTCAACTCCTCTTGAATTGACATTAGAGGGTCCCAGTTAGCCACTAGAAAGGTTTGGAGGAAGCATTTTTAGCTGTTCTAGACTGAAACAATCAACATTTCTCTTGTCTAACATTTGTGTTTGAAGTTTGATAGCTCAAATACTGATGATTCACTGTTCAGTCGGCTGAATCAGAAACAGTCCTATTTTAGATGAGTATCTTCTCTGATTAGTCAGTCAAGTTACAGATACAGGTTTTAGGCACAAGTTCATAAGACTTTGGAGCAGAAATTTGAGTAGTTCAAACCTCCTTCAGCATAGCTCTTAAGAACACTTCTGCACTGCATAGGTTGCTCATGTGTTTTGCTTAATAGGAGCTTTTAAGAACAAGAATTACTTTACAATTCAGAATTATTTTTTTTTTCGAGTATTAGTCAAAATCACAAATTAATACACTGTTGCTCCTTTGCCCCCAAGAATCCTAGTTGGTATTCATATCTCTAACTGAACAAGCGTCTTTCAGGCAAAGCAGTAAAGAGTTATGAAGATGCAACTTGCCTTTCATAAAGAAAAATGCCCAAGTTTCCTAAAAGCCGGGGTGTAAGCTGTTATGGAGCACTATTGGTCACAGGTTCAGAGGCGGTAGGGTGACACAGCCTGCAACACAAGATCTCACACTGCATGTTGCTCTCTTTTCTTTTCAATGTAAATTAATGCTTCTTTGCTATCCAATTAACAGATTTGCAAATCCAGTTTTCGCTCCTGACAATACCCGATGTGAACAATCAGGAGGAGTCAATGACACAGTCTTTGCAGTATATACAGTTAAATACAATATATCCCACAAAACCAAAGAGAACAACCAAAGGCCACAACTTTCAAAGCTGCTGGCATCTCTCACCTCAACACTCCGAGCCCCTGAGGTTTTCCCACTGTCCCTAAGTGATAAGGGACTAAGGGGCACATCTTCCAGCCTAAGCAAAGCCAGCACTGTAATGAGACAAGAGCCAAAGAGGAATATTTATTTGTATGAATGCAAGACATTTACTGCACAGGACTAAGTGACATCCATGACATCTGTATTCTGTAAAGGGATTTTCACAAATAAATTAATAAATAAAATCAGTGTGCAGAAACGGCCGCTGACCACGAGAGGGCACTTTTTAAAAACCTAAAGCAGAAAACTACTGAAGAGCAGATGCTATTCCAGTGAGGGAAGAAAGGTTTTGGGGAGGAGGAAAGTAATTGCTCGGGGAAGAGCCAGCATCAAGATTAAAAAACACAACACGCCAATAAATGCACTCAAGCCTGAGACAGGACAAACATTCATGTGACAGACTGCTCATTTCTTCACTGGCACCGGTGCTGCGTGGACAGTAAAGTTACCTCACGTGTCTGCTGTCATCTAGAAATGTCAGCTGCAATTTCAGAATGCTCACAAAGTCAGTTCTGCATTTCTCTTCTTCGTAAGTAAATGATTTACACGCAGTTAAATTGCACTCAAAAGTACCAGTGTTAAAATATTCTAGGAAATGAAGCATTCACCTTCCCCTTAAACTCCAGAATAACGTACACTACCCTGCCAGCTTTATTTCAGGGCTGCATTTGTCAAGAACACCAGGCTGGAAGCCTGCCGCAGACCGAGCAGAAGCGCATTTCTGTTCCAAATGCTGCACATTAGCTGAGAACGCAGATCTGCAGAAAGGTCATTATTTTGTATTAGTGGTCTGTAAAAGTATCTTGTACAGATTCAGATCTCTCCTGCTACAATTCTTTTAAGCATAGAAGACAGTCCATCACTTACTTTAATAAATACTGGATTATAATGCAGCCACCAAAAGCTGTAAGTATATATTTTTTTCCCTTGTTCACAATACTATATATCACAAATATAAATATTAGTATTTCCTCAAAACTTTATGAAAAACATTACAAATGAAACATATTCCTTTGCAACACAATATAAAATTACATGTTATTTTAACAAGTTGCTGGGGAATACATCAACCTAAAAGGAAAAAGTATATTTTATTTCAACAATTTTAACAGCACACATGATTCAAACACAGGTCCAGCTATTATCCTTTTTTGATTAGAGGGAAAACAGCGATATTATTCCCTGGCAAACACATTTGTTCAAAAAGGGAGCAGCCAATCAATACCGTCTCCAATACCTTACTCCACGCCATCCCATTCAGGGCTTTCCACATCAATTTGCCTGCAATAAACCTTTTGAAAACATTTCAGAGGAAACTTGCTCTCCTCGGTCGCTCTCAGATTTCTACAAACCTAACATCAGGACTGTGTACAATGAAACAATTAACAATGACTCTTTTCTACTCCTTGCCACCACAAAGCCTGTCAATAACAAAAAGTCTGTTGATAATAAAAACTCAGCATTTGTGTCAGAATTTCTTTATGCTGAAATATTGCTGTATACAACACTCAGGAAACCAGACATTATAATTCAGCTTGCAAGGAAATCTGATGAATTCAGCGCGACCTCCCACACCAGAGCAGTCATTCAAACACATATTGGCAAAACAATGAACGTAAGCCAAACATATGTAACAGTCCTACTAATGCCAAAATTATCTAGCAGCAAAAGAGTATGATAAACAACATCTGGCTGGCACAGATAGCAGGCTGATGATGCTCAGTTATTCTATAAATTGAGGATGCCAGAGGACACTTTTCTTCACACTGGACCCAGGGGCACAACGAAACCTGTCACAAGCAAACCCAGGGATCTCAGCTGCTGTGTGTCACAAGCTGTACTTCTCTGTGGGTCATTTCTATACCAATAGACACCTATGGAAAGCACTTAGCAGCCAAGGAAGACTCTTCAGGAGCTAGTATGCATTAAGATTAGTGGACCCTACGACACATAAGGAAGGAGAGTGTTTTCCTCGGTCTCACGAGGTCAGAAAGTATCTGAATGGAAAATATTAAATAATTTTGTATCCTAAATTTCAAAACAAAACAATTAAGCAAAAATCCCCCATCATGAATACAGAGCTTATTCACCATGTCCAGAAGATGGTACCATAGTTTAGAGGTTACCACCCACCCTGTCTCTCTTGCGGAGCTCACCATCTTCCTAGCAGACAACAGCACACAGGTGACATCTGAGATGACACTTCAGAGACTTGTTCACTAGAAACTGATGGCTGGACATAGGACTCTCCATAGCAGACCCAGTGCACCTCTGCCCCACCTGCTGCAGGAACCTCTTGGGCATACAGGCCTGAGACCTAGCTAACGGCCAGCAAGCCTACACACAAGTCTTAACCTACACACTCCAAACAGGTTTCCAAACATCCCCCAGCCACCAGTGTTCTCACTAATTGCTTGTCAGTGTTTCCCCTCTCCTTTCAGGCAGGCTTAACTGACCACAAACTAGCTGACCATTAAGCCTGCAGGTCTGCAGCAGACCTGGCAGAAGCACGACTTCACTGTGTCTATAAAAATCAGAGCTTTCAAACTAGACTTGTGTCAGGACAAGGGCTGACAAGCAACACAAGGAAGCCTGAGACCCTTCAGCTAGCTCCAGCCTGACACATTTGGCACTGTTTGAAGCAGGAGCAGCCGTGCAGCAAGCCCAGCTTCACCAGACTGTCATCAGGCCCACCACGCTCAGCAGAAACGCCAGTCATCTCTCTTGGTGGGCATCCTCTAAGCCAGCTTTTGGTCACAGGCTGGCTCCTGTGGCCACAAGTGTTTAAGCTGTCCAAGGCAGGATTGTCACCTGCTCACGTGTCTGTAAAATGACCTTGACATTAGGAGCCCAGTTAAGGTCCCTACACAGTACAGCAACACCTAGTTACGCTCAAGGTTTACAGCCCCAATTAACTGCTCACTCTCCTTTCCTGCAACGGATGCAAGGATTTCTTTGAAAACAATTCTTACTTTATCTAAACAATGAATTCAAAAAGCCAACAGTGCAAACGGTATTCACCGTTTGGGACCATCACAGCATATCATGTCAACAGACCTCAGGCACACGCACAGTTACAACAGCACTGCTCTCATTGCATACCAGCTGCTGTACTGGTCTACCCCGACAAGGGGTACTTCCACTTCCAGCCAGGCAAATTCAGTGAAATTTATCCACAGAAATACTGCACTAGATACTGTTTAAAAGACATGACATTATGTGAATCTTCTGGGATGGAAGGTGACAGCTAAATATAGGTTTTAGAAAAGTAATTATAGAGCATCAAGCCCATGTCTCTGTTCGTACAACTTTTGAGCTAATTACTTTTTCCTAAGTACACCACATGCACAACCGGCAGGCAACAGGCATCCCTAACGCTAAAACAAAAGACTGCTTGAATGGAAATTCTTAGCTGAAACCTGTGACAGATGCAGCAATAGAGACAGTCCCTGGAGTCACAGCAGTGCTGGCTCCAGAGGGAGCCACTGTCTCGCTTTCGCAGTGCCAGCAAGAGCCAGTACACAGAAAACAGCAACAACTTCACCACCAAAAAGGCTTTCCAGTGAAAAAGCAGAGAGGATACAAGCGGAGTCTCTTCTGCGTAGTGTTAAATAGTGTAACGATGGCTACTTTCCCAACAATAAGTGACAGCAAATCACGCACATTATACCACTGTGATCAAAGAAAAATAGCGTGCTTTATACACAACACAAACAGTGGAGTGCTGCCGGAAAAGAGCGTGGGTGCGTGCACGCACTTGTGTGTAGCGAAAGAGCAGTTTGCATTCTAAAAACATGCTATGAGTTTGAAAGCCCCCTTGTTGAAAGAGCCTGCAGAGAACAAACCAAACACATACTGCTAAAAGATAATTGAGAATAAAAGCAGTCCGTTGGAAAAGGCTGCAAATAAAGCTGTCAGAGCATCTTCTACTCAATTCCTCCCCAAACACCTCTAATGTTTTTTTTTTCTTGTTAAACAATAGAACAAGGCTTCCTTTTGTAGCTGCTTGAACTGTGCTGAACTTGGACCATGCTCAGCTGAACGGCTTCTGATCATTCTGGTCATACAAAGCAGATAAGAAATAAGCGGATTGGGAGGGTCAGAAAGGTGGCTCTGCACACCTTGACACGGACAGAGCGTACAGCCAAGAACAAAGACAGAAGTTCATTATTTTCCAGGGGAATGAGTCCTGGACGAGCAAGTATATCTTCACTGCGGTGAGGAATGGGATCAGTTCTTGGGAGATCTATCCAGGGCAGCTGTGTAACAGCTTGCTCAAGGGGCCACCAAGCTCCCAGGGCTGGGGGTGCTACTGCCCGCACTAAGCTCTATGCCCAGGTGTGGATCAGCACCCAAACTACCTAAACTTGAAAAAAAATCACCAATTTCGTCTTCATAAGTTACAGTAACAACTTGGCTACACTAGAGACAGGTTCAGGGTCACATACCATCCCAAAGCTTCCCCAGATTCACTGCCCCTGCTTTGCGGAGGGGAATGGTCCTTCTCAAAGCTCTATCAACTCTAATCCAGAGCAGAGCATTTGCCTTGATCTCTTCTGAGAAGTCAAAGCGTGTAGGGGTGGGTGAGTTATGGGCAGACATAGTCCAAATACATTTTCTCTTTTACAGTGGTCCAAGTACAACTGCCAACTAAAAATCAAAGTTTTGTGGTTTTCTGTCTGCATAGCAGCAGTCAGCCTTGGTGAGTGGAAACTAAATCCCAGAGACACACAAGAGCCAGGCTGGCAAACGCTCTGGCTTCCAGCAAAGCAAGAGAGTGCATTTGCAGATAACAGAGCAATGTGACGCAAGTTAGAGAGACTGGTTTGTTTTAACTCTACCTGCTGCGTACCAGTGGAAAAAAAAAAAAAAAAAAAACCCACAAAATGTGCATCCGTGCTACAGCTCATTCACTGGAAGCCCAATGGACGCAAGTTTAACATATCACTAACCAGGGCTTAGCAGACAAGCACACTGATTTTCTCCGAGAAGGCTGCCAAGAGTGGTTCCGTTTTATGCTGCATAATACACCAAGGCTGGACAGAGCAGGAGGAGAGGAGTGCCCAGGTGTGTGCCAAAGCTCAGCCTCCAACCCTGTTTACATCAGCCCCTCCAGCACTACCTGGTAGCAGGACATCCATCAAGAGCTGGTTATGGCCTGTGCCCATTCAGGTGAGACTGGCCAAGCTAAACAGGGATGTAATAAACCACATAGACATGGTAAGGCAGGAGGTGGTGGCTGCCAGGTCTGCTCTGCCCTTGGGAGTGATTTCAGAGCTTTGCTCTCCACCAGCTACTTTATACCCCAAACGGGGACACAACAGAATCACATGCCAGCTCACCAACCATGGGAATGCTCACCCCGTCCCACGGAAACCCTTGTAAGGCAAACAAAGCTCACTGGCAGCTTCACAAGTTCTTCTTCTCTCACCCCTGGCTTAGGAAGGCAAGTTGGAAGCGGAGCTAAACTGGGCCCCATGATGTCCTGACCTACAGCCAACCACCACCTGAAAAAAGCTTTGCCTTATCTTCTTCACCAGCTCCCTTCCCACCACATCAACAGCCCTTCTCATGCAGGAGGGAGCAGAAACATCTCACCAGCAGATCTGCTCTGTAAAGGGAGCGTGGCTGACCTCCAGCACTTCTCAAGCACAGCAGCCTACTTCTGTGTTATGCGATGAAAATGCATCCACTAGATACCTAATAGCTGTTCCAGCAATTGTGTGCTCACAGGCAAAGATCGACTCTCGAAGAAGAGAGCAGCAAAAAGCACCGTGTGAGCTATGGCTCCTTTCACTGCAACCTTCCCAGGTCCCCTCTGCAAGATAATGAGGTGGGGGACTACAGCCCCAAACATATTCTTCAAGCTCTGGAACAGATCAATAGCTTTATTTTTCCTCATATCAGAATGCTGTTGTGATGTAACACTGTTTTCACTGGGAATATACCAATATTCATTACGCCACAATGAACATTTTGGGCAGAAATTCCATAGAAGCAGCATTATATTACTGGCTGGATGCATTTACCATATCAAGCAGAACAAAATCAACCAAATGCAAGTACGTGTGTTTAAATGAAAAGCTGCCTTTGCTCAAGCAAAGAAAAGACAGTTAAACATATAAACAGAAAAAACTAATTATAAAAATCAAAATCCTTTTGAACAGTTTGGACGGTCATTTGGAAATAAATCTCTATTCTTAATGCCTCAAAAAGCCTGCTATGTCAAGCTTATTGCCAGAAGAAAGGCTGCTTACAAAGATAATTTTCTTTCATTAATGTACACCAAAGTATTTATATGAAGAAGTTCCAGACAGAGAGCAAGACTTTTTTCCTCCCTCTGCCACCAACATGCTGTTGAATCAACCTTCTTTAGAAGACCTGATCTGCTGAATTAAGGGAAAATTGAGCAGCTCATAGAAAAAGAAAGAAAAAAAAAAATAAAGGAGGACAAATAAAAAAGCTTGGCTTGACATGTTTATCTCTGTTGCTTTAATTATTGTGTTTTTTGTCAATTGGAGAGAAAAAGAAATAAAAGACTACAACAAAGCTGTGTGTCCTGGATGAAGCATGCTCAGCAGGACTTCTGCCAAAAGCAAAGTGTTTGTATCAAAACAGCTTCTGATCAAGCTTTCCCCTCTCCCTCTGACAGTGCTGTGCATTTTCATCTCTTGATTCAGAGCCAAATTAACAGCCCGTTCCAAGGGTTAACGCTCTTCAAAGTCTTATTACAGTAGCTATTTGCTCATAGCTGCTATGTGTAAACTTGCACATACAACAAACCCCAGTACATTATGCCAATCCTACATAAAAGAGATAAGGTAGTATTTCTTTAACTGGGCAAAGTCATTGGTAGCGCAAAGAACTGTGGCAGACTTAAGACTCGCTTGTCCTCTGGTGAGCTTAGCTTGGAGGTAAGCAGGGGAAGTCCTCCACTGCCAGAATAGAGTCTCAAGTCTGGCTACTGGCACTGCAAAATGATGGGCTGCTACAGGGAACACGTATTCCACTTGAACCTCCCCATCAATAATGTGAGAGAGAGAAATGCTGGCTACAGCTGAACACTATTTTTGGTTGATTGACAGCCTTAGGCTAAAAAAAAAAAACACAACAAACCAAAACCACAAAAAACCCACACCTCTCCCTTTTGTACTGTTTTATCCAGTTTCTTGTAAATGACCCCATACACAGCAGCAGGTATCTGACCAGTACTTTGTGCCAAAGGGAATTACACTCATCGCTGCTTCATCAGCGTGTATCTTAAGGGCACTAAGAATCACAGCGGTCCTGGAGTTTAAACAAATAACAAACCTGGTACTGTCATTTTTCCCTTAAACAAATGGGAAACCAGTAAGCATAAAACAGAGGGTCAAGTCAACCGGACTGCTCTTAACTGTGTGCACCGAAACGACTGCAGGCTCTGGCACTGGGTACAATGCTGCACCAGAGCAGGGAGGTCTCCAAGGTGTCCCATCTGCTCCTGTACCCGTAACTGCCCCATGCAGGTGGGCTGACCACAGCCTGCTCGCTGCACACTTGGATCAAACCTCTAAGGAAGAGCTCTGAATCGCAACCCACTGATCTGCACCTCGTCTGGATCTTCAGGCTGGCCAGGGGCTCCTAACCAGTGTTTCCTTTGCTCATGAAGTTTCTACACACTTCTGTCCAACTTTGGAGACAACTGAGCAGGACTGGACTGTGCACTTGCAGCACAAAAAGAAGCAACTTTATGAGCAGTAGCTTCAAGAGCTGCTTCAGAGAAGCAGTAGAACGAGTGGTCCTTGCCTCTTGCTCAACTACCACTACATTTAAAGGAGAAAAGCCTGCAATTTCCACAGTGATACTTCAGTCCCACCTCTTGGAGGAAGTGGGCAAAGCATTTCAGGAAAGGGAGCACAAAGCACCTTTTGCAGCACCCTTATTTGCTAACAGGGTTGTCCTAATTCAGTTTTACAACCAAAGAAATGAGGCAGAGAGGCCACATCTCACTTGTGTGAGGTCAGGCTCTTCGTGGACTGGCAGAACCAAACCTCTTCCCCACCCCATGGCTTGCTGCCTTCAGCTTACACCACCTTTCGGTTGAGCTGCACAGATTCATTAGTGCTGTAATAGCTTTCTTTATCTAGCCCTTTTTTTCTGCAGCACATCTGAGGCGTAAACCAAGCCTGGAAAAAACCTAATTAGCACAGACAGCACTGCAATGCAATTCACAATGTTAACAGCCTCAGAGTTTTCAGGAGAGAGCGCAAAAAGCGATAAATGCTGGTACACTGAGAACTACAGAAACCTCTGAAAAGGCTTGTGGTAGGGAGACCCTATTGTATAAGGATTTAGATTTGAAAGACCATAAGGAAAAGCTTTTTAATTACAATAATATATGTAAAGACAACTGTTACTTCGGTACCGTGTTTGTTTAAAGCTTTATTGTTAACTAATTTACACAAAGAAGCAGGAGAGAGTTGAGGAAAAAAAATTAAAGGTTGCTTGCTCTAAACATTAGCATTGGTCTGTTAATGTTGATAGTAGCTCATTCATGGACTGTACCACAGTTCAAAACTGAGGATGAGAAAACTTTTCTCTTTGTCTTGCTACACTATGGAATTTGCAAAATGCAGATTATGCCATGTAGAGCAGACACAAGCATTGCAACTATTTCCTTAACATTTAAGGAAATGTTTCTCATTAAAGCATTGGCATAGGATGGAAAAGCAGCCAGAACTCAGCTGAAGCTCAACCAGCCCCACGTAACGGCCATGCAATTCCCACTCTGCTCCCCAGGAGCTGGGAGGTAGCCAGGCTCCTGACATCCTCGTACAGTCTTCCAACCCAGCCTCACTAACACAAAGATGCTTGGCTACATCCTTTGGGAGCAGGGAGAGTAGTTTCTAAGAGGGTTCGTGGAGCAAGCTGGGTTTATTCTTGAGCACTGACTGTATCTGAAACAATATGATCTCTGTTCTTAACAGTGAAGACATTATCTGCATTTAAAGTACAGCAAACAGGCTTAGAAGGTAGAGCCACCGACATTGCAGTACCTGATTTGCAAGGGGTAAGAAATTCACCCTAATGAGAAGTCTTCACAATACTAAAGGAAAGGACAAACTACCTCCTATTTTGAACAGCTTCACTGCCTTGTCATTACAGCTTTGTCTCTAAAAAGAGCTGCAAATGTCAGCACAGTCTTGGGAAGACAAAAAAAATTAATGTCAAGATTTGAGGTCCAAATAAGCAGATATAGAAACTACTTCCACACCAATCAGCACCTGTTTTCCTATTGACCACTTCTTTCCATTAACAGGCAAGACACTGCAGAGAGGAAAGAAAACCACGTACATTTGGTAATGCCATATTATAAACCAGTCCAGCCTTTCATTTTCTACAGGCTAGTCTAGCTAATAGTTGGCCAAAAAAAATCCATACCAAAAAACCGCCTAATCTTATAAGCTTGGCATCTTTCACATGCACATATACCCCCTTCCTTATATACATCAAGATCCCCATGAACTCCAACGCAGCTGAAGAAAACAAGGTTGAATGTAAGCCAGTTATTCACAAGCTGTTTTCCCTCTGTAAAGTAATAAGCATGAAAGACAGCAGCAGCTCCCAGCTCAGCACCAAGGTATCTGTCACTCCAAAGCCAATGGTGATCTTGTAGCAGCTTGAGTACAAAAGCATGGAAATCTAGCCCAAAGGAAAAGGGTCTCAGGAGAGCTGGGACATGTCTGCTAGCGACCAGCTGTGCAGCTCTGGGCATCTCACTCTCCATCACCTCACCTTGGCCTCCTCCTCCTAATTTCCTCAAATCTCTCCCTTTTTAATTTAGATTCTGCAGGACCATGAGCTTCTGCTGTCCTGTGTTCCTGAGAGTGCCTTGACCTCTCCCTGCTAGAAGTACGTACAAGAACAAAGGAAAACAATTTATACACAGTTTAAAAGGAGCTGCTAAATATAGTTCCCAAATTAAAATCGAAAAAGGCATCTAGGTTTTTTTTTCAAGATACTGAGCTTTTACTGAAGCATAGCAAGAGACCATTCTCTACACCTACCAGCCTAATCTGTCTGCCATGAATTGAGACAGGGCAAAAGCCTCCTAAATGGCATTAGCCAAGTACCACACAGTTGTTTTTCCCTTAATACCAGCAAGCTGTTTAAGATAAGTTAATATTAACACAGAAGATTCTGACAAATGCTGCATCCATCGTTTTCAAGAGTCAGCAATGAAAACTGTAAAGGTGAGACCCCATTCAAAGAAAAGATGCTTAGAACAAACTGATAGATATCCAAGGGTTAGAACAGACCTTTCATATTCTTCCTTCTAGCTATACATATGACAGGGATAAACCCCTTTACAAGCATCCTCTCTTCCCAAGGCAGTTTTTGAGGCAAAGTAGCCACAACTCGCATGAAGTTCAGGAAGATTACCAAAATTATGTTTACATCTAGTCCTGGAAGATATTTTATTATATAGGAAAAATACCATCTTAATGTCCTACTGAAGATTTTTTCAGAGTCATTGAGAAGACTTTCATGGTGCTCAGTGGTCTAATGAAAGAGCTTAAACTTTTCTTTTTTTTTTTTTTAATTAAAATGTTCATTAAAACCCTACAACAATGGCCCTGACACAAGAATTTAGTATCACACCAACCTTACCCAGGATGAGCTTCTAATTGGAGCTGTAACGGTGAAGCAGTAGGAAAAAGAAAAAAGGCCCTGAGGACTAAAATCAGTATCTTTTGATGGATCCCTAGTGTCACCTAAACAAATAAAGCCATGTTCTAGACATCTGACAAACACATGTACAGCACACTACATAGAAACTGAACTCCATTAGATAAAATCCATTAGTCAGCTATCAAGACAACAAGTTAGTCCCCCTGAAGGTCCTTTCTTCCTTTGAAGAACAAATTTACTTTCTCACAGGGCATCAGAACTCAGGCTGCAGCTCCATCCATTACAGAGTTGGGAGTGGCTCAAAAAGAAAGACACAAGGACAGTTTTGCTTTGCAGTGAAAGTCTAGAGAGGAGAGACTAACGGTATGCAGCACCTTCAGACAGGACAAAGGACTACATGATGTGCCAAGAACCCCACCAGCTCTGAGCTTTCTGTAAGAAAGCTTTGAAAAATCAGGCGGCACCTTTGGGGAGCACTTCCAATACGAATAAAATAGGATTGGGCAGCAAGAGATGCCTCTGGATATTTCCTTTTAACTACTCCCAATTGATACTACAAATTTTTCATCAACGCTAGACGCAACTCCCACGCAACACCATGTTGCCTCTCCTAGGAGCCTCAGGCTCCAGCGCTTTCAGAAAGGGAAAACACACTGCAGGCAAAGGCAGCAACACTGCTGATGAGGACAACATGTACTTCTTCACTGCTTTGGCCACTTCATTTGACTACTAAAAAAGCCAGAAAAGTCCATGATCGGAGACTGGCTGACAAAGAGCATCTCCTTGTGAAAACTGTTCACCGTCAGTCAACTGAAGAACGTATACGGGAGGAAATTCACATTCGTGTTTGCCTGCTTAACCTTAAAAACTGAATCCTACAACTCAGACATAGTAAGGTCGTTGGCTCTGACAGATCATAAAATATAGATGCTTCCACTTCAAAGTAAGAAATAGGGTTTGCATCTGCTAGCAGTCAACATCAAATCTAAATAGTTGCCTTGACAGCTTTCCAACGGCACTGGCGTTCTTTGACCTGTATTACTGATACACAAATCAAACATAACAGGATTTATTATTAATTTCTACTAACTTTAAACAGTGTCTAAGGACCAGTAGTATCAATCCCTTCACAGCAATAATTTGCCTGAATAAAATATAAGCATAAATTGTTAAACAAAGGTCAATCTAAATACTTTTGTCTCTATTCATAACTTTTTTTCCTAAGCTTTCCAAGTACATCACGTAATTTACTGCTACTAAAGAAACCACTAGCTTACCTACGCTTTACTCTTTTCCATCAAAAACATTTTGGGGGAATAAGCTAAAGCTCTATTATATTTGCTTTCTTGTTAAATGTTTGTTTAAACAGTCTCTGAATTTAGGATACATCATCTCCTGCATAGACACATTTGTTAACTGTGTCCCTTTTCCCCTTCCTTTGCACAGCTGACAGCCCGAAGATACACAAAACCAAATTTGTACTTCTTGCACTGCATGTCCAAAAGATGCCCAAAACCTGGATTTTAGGTTTAACTGTTCAGGCAACCAAGTAGAAGGAAGAACCTGTTTCAGATACAAATACTTTGATATTCTACATTTCTAACCAATAAACACTATACAAAAGAAACGGCAAGAGCCTATGTTCTCTACCTCTGACCATTCAGTCTGCACTTCTGAACTGCCCTGCTGTGACAGTGCCATTAGGCAGAGCTTAGCTTATGGATGACAACATGGTGTCCCCAAAATTGGTGGAGGCAGACGTTTGGCTCCTAAACATCTCAGGGAAGGAGGAAGCATTGGAAGCAGGCACGTCTTCTGCTCCCTTTAGAGAAGCTCTTTTCACAGAGGTCCATACGAAAGGAGATGAGGAAAGAACCCAAAATTCTCGCACCAAAAAAATTCCCCTTTTTCCCTTCCCAACTGCATGTTAGGGAGCAAAGGAGAGGCCCTGAGCAGAAGTCCACATAAGCCTGTTTCCACCATTAAAAATATAACATAAGAGGATAAAGAATAAACAAACTGCCCACACGTCTTATCCCAGGATGAGCTCCAGTTTGTTAAACATTTGTTCCAGCACAGACCCAGAACAAGGAAACTAAAAAATACTTCCAGAAGTCCTCATCCACGCACTTGGAGTTACTAATCTAGCAATGAGAGTACAAGCATGAACAAAGCTAATACGCCTGTGTTTCACCCTCTCCCAAGAGGTAAAAGGTCTCAGCACTGCAAATCACGCCTTTTTCCTAGGTTTTATGAAATATCATGATGTTTAACGCTGCTTAATTCCTGTCTCCGCAGCAAAGAAGCTTCTTCATTAATTGCTGTTTTCCTCTGATGATAAAAATCTGACTCAAGGTCATGCTGAGCACCACCAACATCACACAATCTCCAACCCATGCATGTCACCCTCCTGCTGTCATGAATGACACCTCTTCAGTTTTCTCACTGTTGCTGCTGTTGAACCTTCTGCAAAACTGACATATAAGGACCTGACATGAATTTCTTCGGACAACAGATAGAAATGAGATTTGGCTGAGCACCTCATACACAGGTGGACTTAAGTACCTTCCCGTGAAAGAAGGGATGTCTTTTCATACCTCTACCTCCCAATCTCTTCACTCCTTGAGAAAAAACACCAGAAAAAATTTGTGTAAGAAAGAGATGAAGGAGGCAAAGAGGTAAAACAAAACCAAACATAAATGCGCTTTTTTTTTTTTTTTTTGGCATAAATCTACTCT
>Ga0065711_1007103_pt1 | contig 15671 bp, 7 predicted proteins | sample Hoacrofraction12_FD_59098 | JGI IMG/M metagenome (GOLD analysis project Ga0065711, IMG submission 59098) | Hoatzin crop microbial communities from Cojedes, Venezuela - Epithelial fraction 12 v2 (version 2) | ecosystem: Host-associated > Birds > Digestive system > Esophagus > Crop | place... | reverse complement strand
CCCGCCTGGACAAGGTCCTGTGCAGCCTGCTGTAGGTGACCCTGCTTCGGCAGGAGGGTTGGACTGGATGACCCACAGAGGTCCCTTCCAACCCCCACCATTCTGCGATTTGAAACCTGTGTTACTGCCAGAAGTTGTTACACTTAGTATATGGTATGTAGGGTGATGCTGAGTTGACTTTGCCTACAGGGTTTTTCAGTGATGGTGGGGCACAGGACATGATAAAGCCTCAGGAGTTCCAGCGGGTCAGATGGTATGTGGCCTGCAAAGCACTGTTGTATGGCATGCTGTAGGCACAAGTCTCAAGTCAGCCTTTCAGTTGTTGGATTCAAAAGCAATAACAATATCATTCTGTCCAAAGCCCTGTTTTGTGTAATGAAGTGTACTGGTAAGAAAAAACACCTCAGTCAGTGTAGATGGGATGAAGTAACTGGCTCCAAGAAACTTGGAATTAGCTGCAGTCATCTCTGCTGGTTCTGAGCTTTCTTAAACTGCTCTGTCATTTACCTGATGCAATTGTTGGTAGAAACCCAAGCCATAAAATGTAGTGCTCCCCAGGCTAGCAGTTATTTCATCAGCTCTGACGTAAACGCTGCAGGTCTGTTGTGTGCGGCTACACCAAATCAGCTGGGAGCGGCATGAGACAAGGCCCGGTCACCGAGGTGTTCTGGTGCCGGAGCTCTGTGTGCTATGGTGACCACTGTGGGAATGGGTGGAGTTCACAGACGTTTCAGCTCTGAAGTCCTGATGGCAACTGCCTTACCAAGTTCCTGTTGTCCTGGGTGCAGTGCATATTTTGATGGGCAGTAGAGGACACCAGTAATGCAGGGTGAGCTCCGTTACTGTCTCTGCGTTGAGGCACTTGCCAGTGCTGCTGAGGGAGCTGCAGTGTGTTCTTCCAGACTGTGCTGCCATCAAGAATACCCACTTTGTGTTTGACTCTGGACTCTGCCATTGCTTTCTAAGGACATGTATTTCGACTTCTTAACTTTCTTCAGATGTGTAAATGATGTCTTAAAGGCAATTCTCCTGCTAAAACCTTTTGATACATTACACTTCTAACGTGTGTTGCAGGTGTGTGTGGTCTTGCTACAGAGGCTCTTGGAGACAAGGCTTACTGAGACAAGGTGGTCTCAGGATGCTACTTCGTATCCTAAAAGTGAGGGTGTTTGCAGGAAAGAATTGGTCATTTGTTTGCCTGCAGGGAAGATGTGCTTGGTGTTCTCTTGGACACTAGTCACTATCTAAGAGCATGAGCTTGCCTAGGAAACAAGTGGATGATTATAATTTCAAATCTACAGTCAAATTCATGACCCCCAGGAGCAAGTCAAATCTTTCATGCAGTTGGTACGCTTAGTTTTAAAATAAGCAATTGTAAATCAGCCTAAAGATTGCTCTGCTGCTTTCTTGTGGCTTGTCTCTTTGTTTTTGCTAATAAAGATGCTGCTGTTCCAGGTTTCAGGAGGAGCGTGTTAGCAGTGCCTGTGGTAGTTGCCGTTCACTGGATCATCTTGTGCCCCAGATATGATTTCTCCGTAGACCTGCATTTGCTCAATATAAGTTGATTGAGGGCTGCAAGACTTTGTCAGTTAGGCTTATTTTGTGCTAATTACAGAAGATAAGATTAGTGACAGTCTTCTATGTTGTCAAGTAGTTAAGGGGTGTTTGCATTTATGGTGTTATATTACAGCATCTTAGCCCAGTGAATCCAAACTAGGTCATCAGAGGGGTTTTCTGGCCTGAAGGTGCACAAGCAAATAGTAATGGGATATAGGTGTGTTTACAAAAGCTTTAATACTACTGCTGTCATAAAGGAGAACTTTTTTCCGCATTTCAAATCCAATCACATGTAGTTGGCTTGAAAGGCCCATTCCATGGAACTCTTAGGATTTGTTAGGAAAACCAGGCATATACTTCTAGTCAATGGAATTTCTGAGGTTAAGTGAAGACAAATAGTTAAATGCATTGCTGCCATCATTTGTGGCTCTTTATGGTGCATGAGCTCTCTATTCTTTTAACTTGAAAATCCTAACTTAGAAGTTCTCTGTTTAGCTGTATTACCTGCTGGAGTGAGTCTAAAGAATGTCAAAGTAGGCTTGAAAGTCTAGTCCTTTACAACAGCCAGCCTATTGTAATCCACTGATGTTTTTGTAGCCGATGTTTACTTTTTAAGTATCAGTATAAACAGCTCTTGGTGTCTTAACACAATTAGTTGGTCATCACATGAAGTATTACTCCAGAAAACTGCCTCTAGCTAGCGAACTAATAATGCTGTAAAGGATACAAGCTTAATTGTAAGGGAAACGCTACTGTTAGACACTTCCTTATCCATCTCTGAGACGAAGTTGTTGCCTAGGCTATCTGGATCCAGGTCTAGAATCTGAGGTGTTCTCAAGATCCTGTGGGAAGTGTTGTATCCACATGGAGGGAGGAGTAAGGTTTGGACCTGAAAGTAAAGCTTTTATGATATGATCCTGTTCCAAAGCAGCCTGCAGGATTGATGGGATTATGTGAAACAAGATGCACCTTGATAACAATGGCAGCGTTTATGCTGGGGCAGAGTAGGACTGTGTTAAAGTAACGTGACTGCTCTAGACAGGCTTGGACTTTTGAGCTGCTTGGGAGCATGTGCTGGGTCTGGAATAGGAGAGGGAGCTGCCCATTCTTCAAGGTCAAAACAGAAGAAATATTGCTTTGCTTTTCTTCAGCCTGCTCCTGAAATGTGAGTTTGGTGGTGAGCAGCTGGCTCTTGATTTTTTCAAATGTTGATATTACTGTGTACGGTGGAGCACAGAGAGATTTTTCCATTGTTTGAAGTAGGAGCAAACAATGTGCGGCAACTTGGTTTATTTGTACATCTCAGAAAACTCAACTGCGTACTACATATTCTCTGGGTTGTTGGTGTAACAAGTTTGTGGTTGTCTTTCTACTGTAAGAGAAATATCGCATTTATTTAAAAAAAAAATGAACTCAATTTCTTCAAATTCCTTCCTAATAAGAAAAATATTCTCCTTATGACAGAAGATGTTTCTGGTTAATTGTTTCCCAGTAACTCTAACTTACAGGTTCTCTGTTCATTCTCGGATAGAATTTTAATTCAGTCTTAACTGTAAAAGAAGTCCGAGATCTCAGTTTTGGAGCCAGTAGTCAAACTCTTACTTTTCAAGAACTGCTTTTGATATGCCAGTAAGGATTTTTAACTGCTTCGGAGGCAGGGAGTGTGAATAAGGATATGGGTAGAATTTGTGTATTCTACGCATCATGCGTAGAACAAACTCAAACTTGTGATTTGAGGTAGTTGATTTCAGTCTGCTGTAAACGTTTGAGTTCCAAGTGGCATGGTTTGAGACCAGGCTGAACAGAATATTGGGAAAAGTGTTCTTCTAAACCATCTGCTTAGTTGCAATTGAAAACATGCTCTTACGTCTGTCTAGGAAGACAAAGTGTGACAAAGTCTGAATCACGCGCAAACTTATGGTCCCCAACCCCAAAGATGAAAGCATGCCCTGGTTACCTTTTGCAGCTCCACATTTCAGCCTGAAGTCAAATGCAACTTAATGGTTTTTAGGTAAAGTACTATTCTTTCTGGAGGGTGGAGGGGGTGTACTTATGAAAGTACTTGTTAACTCATGTGAACTGTGTCTTGGTTAGCAAGACATTGGTAACTTGTCACCGGGGTACAACTAGGAAGAGAAAGTCTGGATGATGCAGTCTCTTTCCTGTGTATTGCTGGTTTGACGCAGGATTCCTCAGTTGGCTGCAGGGTTATGTTTAAAGCTTCCTGTCGAGCTGAATTATTTTATTCTTGGAGATGGAGGAGGGAAGCAAATTGTGTTCCACACCTCTTGTTCAGATGATATAATACCACTGCTGTTAAGATTTTCTGTAGTTGACTCTCGACACCAAAACTTTAATACAAATTTCAATTTAATTGTTTGCCTTCCACAGGAAAAAGGCTGCGACAATGAGAGCAAAGCAGCAACATGAGATCTAACCCTATATGCACTTGATTCCATCTCATTTCCTGTATCCGGTCACATAGTCTCTGGTCCCTGAGATCTTCAGAGCCCTACACTTCAGGTAGCATCTGTAAAACCACTTTGTTAAGCAGACCACACAGTGCTGACTTTTTGATTTGATTTTTTCTTAAATTGCTGTTAAGCCCTTCTGGCTTGGCAATGCTTATGATACTCAGATATGTTGGGAACTTTATCTTCTCGGTGTAGGGCTGGGAACTGTCTTCTAATCTGTGCAGCACTCTGGGCTGTAGGGAGCTTTCAAAGTCATCTAGGAGCATAATGAGGTTGGCTTTTTTGGTGGTTTTTGTTTGTGGAGTGTCACTGAAGAGACTGTTCGTTTTCAGTGAGATAAAATCCTTTATTTCAGTAGTACCACTAACTTAGGAAATTATTCCTTTGTTGCAAATAATAATCCTATTCTTTTTGAAAAGCATAGCAGCACAATAAGTGCATCCCACTGTACTCCACAACCACGTCTTTCTTTTAAGTAACAGGAAGAAGCATATGCTTAGTGTAACACAGCAGCTTAGTTTATTTGGCAATGTTTACCTTCACTGAAGAGATTCAGTAGGCAATAGGGAAGGTACAAGAGAACCATTTGCTGACAGAATTGGTGATTAATACAAATAGCACTTTAGCATTTTTGTTTTCCTCAGTGGACCAAGATCCTTTCCTGAATATAGCCATGTTTACCAGTTCATAGAGGAAGTAGTGTCTCAAATCCACCTTAAATTTTCTTCTTTCTCTGATACGTTGCCTTCTTTCTGAAGTGATGAACAGCCAGGATTTCCGGAAGAGATTTTGGGTGCTTCAGTCAACCAATGTCCCTCTTTGCAGACAGTAACAGATATCTGAAAATCAGCTTTGAAATTATGCCAGTTAATTGTGGCCACCTAAAGATACTTGTCTGATATTTTTTGACAATTTTACATATGGGGATTGCTTCATGTGCTATGTTCATAGGATCAGAGAAGTTACAAAGCCCCTCATTGTACTTGGGAATACTCAGCAGTTTAGTCCTGACTTTTGAAAACAAGCACCACACACTTAATTCCTTCCTACGTTTGATCTGTTTAATTACAACCAGAAGTAAGCCACTGGGGCTCTGCTGTGTTCTGGATGGACAGCACTGTAAGCCAGTGTTGAGCACAGCTGAGAACATGACCTCACATTCTGAACAGTCCAGGACTTCACTGCTAAGCAGCACCACTGACCCCCTTCCAAAGGAACCACTAGTGCACTGCAGGCAAGCTGTTCAAACCCACCCAAACAAACACAGAACTGAAGCATTTGCTAATTAAAAAAAAAAAATAATTCATACAGCGAAAACCTTTCAGCTCAGCCGAGCTAGAACTTCTAAAGTTCACTCTCATTAATACTCCTGTTGTTCAAGTCCCTTTGGGGCACTGGCTACCAGTGCTAACTGTATATGAATATGACATATTCACACTTGCTGTGTTTTATCTTCTTCATTTGAATTAAAGGAGGGGCCTCTGTAGCCTCATCTGGAGTGTTGCATCACAGAAATATCTAGCTCTTTCCTGTTACTGAAATTTTTTCATACAAACCTGCATTCTACCAATTTCACTTTTCGTCCCAAGGGACTGTAGATTGTGTGCAGTATGCAGGGATCACCCCAGTCATCAGCACAGCCCGATTTCAACATTAATGTGCATAGGTCACCCCTTGTGAAGTCTTTCTTCAGGACCTGTGACTTACCAGCATTCACAACACTTGGTTGTAACAGCTGATCCTCTGAAGGCTTTAAGTTTGGTGCTTCACTACAGTTTTTTTCCTAACTTCCATTTGCCTTTGTTAATGGCACTGAGTATCTGCATCTTGTCTTAAAATAGCCCCTACCGGATATGATCGGTATTAACAGCTACAGAGCTTAATGTGATGTTGTGTGTATCAACAAGGATGCAATAACTATATAGAACTATTCAGCCTTCAGATACATTTTCTCCTCTTTCCTGCATCTTTGGTCAAAGTAATTAAAGTTCTTAATGTCTTACTAGAGACCGTTTGTGTCTTTTTTCTCTTTGATCCTTAAACCTTAAAGAACTTAGTGATGTAGATTCTTTGTCTCAAGTGAGTCTGCAGTACTGAAACAAATGATTCTGGAAAGGCAAATGTTCTTCATCGAATGGGTCCAATGCTAGGGATTAGGTTTTATTTGCAGAAGAATAGTTTGAGTTACCTCAGGTGGTGTCTATCTCCTTGAACCTTAATAAGATACTTTATCTAAAAAAAATTGTTTATCCTTTTTGGGTAACCACTGTCAATTTTTTCTTCTTTCCTGGATCCTTTGTATACAAGTACACCCCTTCACTTAGCTGGCTTCACAAAATGGAAGTTCTTCTTGAAAAATTTTATTTTAGGAACTTTTTTCAGTCTGTTATTTCTAAGCCTGAGATTTTCACATTAGATCCATGTACATTTATTTTACTATTTACACCTATCACAGTACGTTTATATGGAATACCATCACACAGACAATCCAGCTACTGACAGCTAATATAAAGGTATTAGATTCCACAAGACTTAATCTGCATAGAGACCAGAAACACATTTAATGGTAAAACACAGATAAGTCTTTCTGTATTTCCCTTACTTTTAAACCCTTTTTGTGTAGAATGATTTTCCTACCACAAATATCTGCTTCTGGATTTGTGTCTTTGTCTTGTGGTCAAGTCTGTCTTGGGTGGCTAGTGTCTTCCTGTGCTTGATAGCTTACATTTCTTATGGTCAAGAGATATGCATTTAATAGCTGTTTTAAGTATTGTTTAAATATTAGTTAAATTTTGTTTGTCTTCTACTCTCCTCCCAGAAACCTACCAGTGACATGTAATCTCATACTGGATGTAGCTTCTAATAGTGGACAAAATTCACTGGGTGAGTATTTCTCTGACTCCATAGGAGGTGGAGATCTAAAAGAAATGGCACAGCTTTGAACGATTTGCAGATTACTGTAGTTGTGCTTGCTAAAGCTTTACCAGAGATTTATTTTCCCAGGTGCGAGCAATACTCATTTGACTTGAGTAACTGAGAAATCGTATGGGATATAAAAATCTGTTTCTACTTGCAGCATCCTTGCCACTGATCCTTATTCTTTTGGAAGAATTGGAAGTGAAACTCCACAGCAAAGTAGTTGAACATCACACTAGTTTAAGTATTTCGTATGCAACATTAGTTATCCTGAAGTTGCTTCATCTATCAGTTGTGCTATATACAGCATTGCTACTTGTGGCTTTTGTTTTGAAAAGTAGCCAAGAAGGGGTATTTTAGCAATTTTTAAGTGCTGTTTGTCAAGGGGGATAAATGTACAACAAATACTCACAAAGTGATGGCCTATTAAAATTGCTGGTTTATGCCTTTCTTGGATGAAGGTTTATGCCTTTCTTTTCATTCACTTTTATGCCTGGGGTGTTTTTGCTGGCTCTGCTACAGATCTTTTCTGGTCACTGGACAGCCACTATATAGATTTCTTTTGTTTTTAGGCATGCGTGTTGAGTGATCCATGCAACAGTGAAGAACCTGCCGTTGTACATTCCATGTATTACTGTTGTACCAGTTGCTCTTGATTCCATTAGCAGGATGCTGTTAGTTCCCCTCACCCTACAGTTTCATTCAATGAAAACTTCAAAAAGACAAACGTGGTAGAGAGCCCAGAGCTACATGATGTTGCATTGTGTGGCCCCACAACAATCTTTAATAATAGCCAATCCTGCTTTGGCAATGGTGGGCTTGCTTGGAGGAGGTTCTGCCTTCTTTTTCTGCTGGGGCTGCCTGCAATGTTCAAAACAGGACACCGTTAAAACCAAGAGCTGGTCAAACTGTTTCTTCCTACTTCTGGCTTAAAGAATGCAAGCCTTTCCTGCCCTCCCCCCTGGCCTTAATTTTTTAACTCTTGTTTGAAAAATACGTCTAACACTTTGGTAGTAACCAAGCTGGTATGCGGATTCAGCCTGCTCAGGAAATCTTATCTCTTCAGGAGAAGGAGTTAACAGGGACTAACAAATCCAGACATCTGTCCCTGTTCACAGCCACAGGGTCAGACAACAGGTCCTTCCACAGAAAGCCTTCTTATAGTGTTTAAACCCCAACAACTAAGGAGCTGACGAACAAAAATATTGATAGAATTTATTCTCTCATCAACTTGAATGTCATAATTAGGAGAACAAGACAAAGGTAGGTTTTAATTTTTCAAGGTGAAAAGAATCTTTTTATCTCTAATGCTACATTTAAAAGCAGTGACATGAAGTAAACTAACAAGGGAGAGAAGTCATGCTCCCTGTGACTAAAAGGGTATAAGTAATTAGTAATGCATCCTAAAATGTCTCTATCAACCTTGTACTTGAACTTCACAGTCATTCCCCAGCCCTGTGGAAACTCTTTAGCAAGATCTTGTTCTGTGCAAAATGGCAGTGTGTTTGGATACAAACTTCTTCAGCTGGCGGACCAAATTCACCTTCTAAGGGTGGCACCACTCTCACTTGACTCTCCCCAAGAGCTCAGTTTGAGATGGGTCAAAATCAATCTGTTAACTTTTAGAGATTATGCCATGACTGTTTTATTTGAAAGTTGCAGCTAAAAGCTTCCAAGGGATGATGTAATCTGCTTAGTTTCTGAGAAATTAGTGTGCTTGCAGTTCTGTCCATAAGTAATTTGGGTTGAGGTAATCAAAAAGCCTATTTATGCTGGTAACATATAAGATATTTGGGGCAGCTGTGGAAGTTTGCAGTCTTCTCTCTAGTTTCCATCTCGCCTGCAGTAAAACAGGCAAACTTTGCTTCAGATATCCTAACGTATATCGTAAGAGGGTTTTTTCCAGTTATTTTTGCAGAACCAGATGGGAAAATAATTGGCAAAAATAAATCTAGTTGCTTACAAAAGCAGGTTGTGGCAAAGTGTATTCAAATATTGCATATTTAAAACACAAAGCAATTTTAAAGTGGCCATAGATGACCTGGATTCAGTTTTAAGGGGTAATTGGGCATCTGAATTCTCAGTGTTCATCAACTGCTGACACTCTATCTTGTTTGAGGGTGATCTAGCTAGATTAACCTAGCTTTTGGCAGAGGCTGGCCCAGTATGGCCTTTGAAAATGCTCTCTTATCCAGTTGTCTTTGGAGTTTTTTCTATTGTTGTTGTTTTTCTCAATGTTTAGGAACTCACTGGTAGGAGATTGTGTTGCTTTGTCTAAGGGTTTTAACTTGGTGCGAAGGAATTCAGCCATCTCTTTGTCTTCTTCTTTCTCTCTGGTGGAAAAAAGGAAAATAAATCTGTTACAGAGAAAACATTGTTATTTCTGTAAGTGGGACAGTAAAAGCTAGAGTAGCTATGATCAAATCGCCAGTAAACAATGCACTACTTTGTTCCTTTTAAAATCACTTAATGTTGCTGCTTATTAAAAAGCCAAATATTTGCCTAAATGAAAACAGTAACAAATGTCTTGTAGAATTCAGAGACAGAATTTTCCCCAAGGTTCTTTACTTGTGTCTAATAGTGTTGGATTAATTATATTCCCTATTTCAAGTTGGCCTCACAAGTGCTTCATGATGCTTCCTCTACAAAGTGAAGCAGAGGATACATATCGCTGTGATTGTACTGCTGATTTTTAAAGGCCTGCTTAGACAAAAGACTGGATCTCGTGGTCTTCTGCTGTTACTTTACCAAAACCAAGTATATTTCTCTTTGCCTGAAGATGACGGCATTAGGCCCAAAATACAGTTTTTGTTGCTAACCTCAACTGTATCTATTAATGATATTTCCATGTTTGTTTCTTTATTATATTGTTAATTAAACATTATCAATGGCTGCACTGATTGAATGTCTTGGTTTAGAGGAAATGCAGATTTTTTTATCAAGAGTTTTAAAGAAAAGTCTCATGTGTTACTGCCATTGTGAATTGACACTAATGTATTCACATCTGCATAGTGCATAGCAGTACACTTTCCGTAGCCTATAATTAGGCTTCTGTATTGTCTGGCTGCTGCTGAGGTTTTTGCAGTTTTGCACATCGAATTAGCAGTTGAGAGCTCTAGATTATGTTACTAGCTCAGGCTTCTCAGCTGCTGATTTTAGCCAGCATTCTTTGATCAGCTGCAGGACTCTGGCAAGCTTACTTCTCTCCTGTCCTTTGCTTGCTTAGAATTTAAATGTGTTGGAAGAGATATTGTCTTTTTGGATAAATGGATTGGAAAGCCTTGAATCTTTACTGTTAAGAGACGGGGGAAGGAATAGCAAAACTCTCACTATTTGTAGAGCATGGGATCTCATTGCAACAGCTGGAAATAAACTTTTGAGGAAGACCACAGGTTTCTCGGTAGCTCTGGGTTAAAATACTGAGATTAAATCATTCTGAACTCACTTGTGCTTTAGGTTAGGTAGACCTGTGTTAATGATTGCATTCTCTTTTTCTTTTTTTGCTATGGTAGGGTGAAAATAGTAATAATAAAACCCAACCATGTTGGTAATTTGCTAAAAAAGAAAAAGGCAGATTTTGGATGTCTACAAATATGCACATTGTAGAATTCCATTTCCTATCTACTAATGCCAAGAGGATCCTCTAGTAGCAGCAAAAAATCCTTCTCTTTTTAATGGTTAGTGTCCAGACACTTTCTGGTAGGAAAGTAAGAGAACAAACCCTGCTGTAGTCATGAGATGACTGAATCATTAATAGTATAGAGCCACAGAAGTGCAAAAATCTAGTTTTAGTGTTTTTCCTGTGGAACCAGGAGGAGGCTGTTAACTTGGTAGGTTGTTTTAAAGGACCAATTCTCTCCCATTAATGTCGATGTAAATTTTGTCCACTTTGTACACTCCAGTGTAGAATTAGACTTGTGAGATTTCACAAATAAGTTCAGTTGCCTGTAGTTCTTACCGTAATCTCTCCACCTCTGCATCATCTACAAGAAAATCTCTTTTTTGTACCAGTCTATGAATCTTCTGAATCAGTTCATCCTCTCTTTGTTTCTCCATCTTCATTTTTTCTTTTTCTGGTCAAAAATAGAGAAGAGAGACTATTACTTTGGATTCTCAGGAGCAGGGCGGGGGGTGCAGGGTGGACATTGCAGATGTCTAAGAATGAATTGCTGACAGAAGTCAGTGGTTCTTCAGACCTGAGTGACCAAAACCCCAGCAAGTTCTAGTCACTGCCTCCTTTCTCTCTTCCGCTTGCTGCTCTTCCGTCTTATCAGCTTAATGGTCTGGAGACTGTGGGGCTTGTCAAGCCTACTTTTAATATTTAATTACTCTGCAAGACACTGCTTTGAATTTTTTAAAGAGCTCTGGTAAGAAAACTGTCCAGGATGCTTCATTGAAATTCATGGTACAAACTCCATTTGACCTCAGGGGAAATGAGACCACACCAAAAGGAAACATTTCTCTGTATTTCATGACAGCTTTGGCAGTTGACCACACCACTTTCTTCCTACTTTGCTAAGGAAGGTGAGCTACAAATCTGCACAAATAATGTCAATTGTAAAATGTGGAAAAATAAATGAAAGTGTGTGTTTACCCTGTGCTTCAAAAGTCTGAGTAATTAATATATGTCATTGTTAATTTGCCAGTCTGTAATGACTATGTTGTCTATAAACAATTTTTGTGACATGGAAGATGTGCCTGTCAAACTAAAACTCATGAATGTTAGGGATGACAGAGCTGTAGTTTAAGGGTATAAACCAAATGTAGTTAAGACAGGAATGTTCAAACCTAGCAAGTGGAGCAGAGATGAGAAAGCTGGAGGCAAATCCCAGTCCGCATATTTCCTCAAGAAACAAAGTTTTGAATAGTTGAGAAGATACTTTGCATTAAATCAAGAATTTTGGTTTTGAGCAGAACTGAGTTTAGAGAACCATAAAATTAAGTACGATAAGAATTGTGGGAAGAAGAGTAAGCTGCCTGCAGTCCCATGCATCTGAGCTATGTTATGTCTGCTGATTGAACTTACAACATATTTTAAACAGCTAAATAAATCAGACATTTTAAAATAATTGTTTAATACAGCTTAATCTTGGATCATGGGCTTCAGGATGCTTACTGCTGGGAATTTCTGCAATAAATCCATTTCTTAGTGAGATACAAGCACCTTGAATATATTTTCAAGACAATGAAATTCTTTAAGTCTCAAAGACATACTCCTTGGAGAATCTTAAATTACAGTTTGCCAGTAGCAGAGGAAATAACTTGTAATACAACATAAGGCTGTATTGTCTGGGATGTATTTTCTGTGTTTTATCTTTTAGAAATGATAAAGGTGATTGACTGCTGAAGATTTCAAGATCTCTACATTGTTACTTGTGGAGAATTCCTGTGATTAATGCTGAATTTGCAGCAGAGAATATGCGAGAATGCTTAGAAATTACTGCTTTTTCTTGCTTTGCCTCTTTTGTCTATGGAACAAGGGATCTCCTCGTCTCACTACTGAAGGTAGAAGCTACTTTCTACTTCCTTTCATTCTGTCGTCCTCCTAGATTGAGATGTGTTCTCCCATGGTATCCTTCAGAAAACTGCCTGCTGAGTATATGCATCCTAAATTGTGGCACAGTACTGCATACTGTGTGTACTAAAAGGCTAAACTCACGTGTACTGAAATAATTGGCTAAACCATGTCTACTGAAAGCAAAGAGCAGGTCTCTCTATACAAATCCGTAGACTAACAGGAAAATTATTATAAAGATGCTATGTATAAATGCTTTTCTAGGTTAGGCACACAGTGTCAGCACTTAGTTCTGTGTGAATGCCAGGAACTTTTTCATCTTCGTTAAGACAAAATTATTCTTGTTGTGAGTCTGCCAAAACGTGGTGCTGCTGGAACTGCGTATACTGAATTCTTAAGTTTGCCAAGATTTGCAAAGTGCTAAGGAGGAACTGCTGTCTTTGGGTCTCTGCTTAAGACTTCGTGACTGGAAAATAGTTTCTAAAAGGTTTTTAAATAACAGCTTACAAAAAAATGAAAACCTATTAACCATAACTGTAAGTTAAATGTTTGGGTAGGAAAGCTGCAGACTAGAAGAGGTGGGGCAAGGGGAATCATTCACAGATACCTTCTAAGATTCATAGTCCTTTCCAATACCACTTAAACCAATAACATACCAACAGTGCTATTAGAAATTAACAATGTGACCTATAAGTAATGAAGAAGTATAAAGAAAGAAAAAGTAAGAAATATTAAGAATCCACTTTTGCTGGGTGCAAAGAAGAGTGTAGCAGTTCTTATACAATTAAGAATGTATGGCCTCAGAGCAGACCCCTGCTTCCTATTTCATGAGAGACCTTATCTCTCCCTGCTGGGGAGAAAGTTGTCCTTTAAAGTTGCACAATAAAATGTGGAGGAGAAAAGGAGGATAACCAAAGGAGAGTAAAAACTTGTCCTTCATAGTTAGGCAGCAGCAAATTATTTCTGAAGTGTTCTAGAGGCTATGCAGTAACATCTAGTGTAAACAGCCCACTGCAGTTGCTGAGTGTTTTGCAGGGTCTGTCTGTAGTTCTTTCTTGAACAGAGCAGGGCTGTAGTGAAGCAAAATTCCTCATTGATTTCTGCTGGACTGCAAAACTGCCCACAATTCTGTCCCTCCTTAGAGCAGTGAATTTGCAGAGAATTAAGGCAAGACAAAGCAGACTTTTGCTGCCCGCTTTTTGTAGAAACCTGTTTTATTTTATTCTAGAAGGTAGCCTTAACTACAGGTGTGACAATGAATTGGTATACCTAGGAAAAAACCAATCACATTCACAGTGATGGTTATAAATCGCTCTCCTTTCTCCCTTTTATCTTGGGTATCTCAGCACTCTGTCTTTTCTGCCTGACAATCTCCGTGCCACTTGGTTCCCTTCAGATTGCCAAGGGAGTGCAAGAACTGAGGAACGTGCACCTTATTTTGGTGATACTTGCAGGTTTGCTGCCAAGGGAGCAGTGAACACAGCATGAAAAGAAATTTAGAGACCAGGAGATTAAAGATGGGAAGGAAAACTGGAAGAAAAAAATGACTAGAAAGAGATATGAAACTCAACCTCAAGGGAAAATTTTTGATTGTTAGGGGCAGTGGTGTGTTCTTGACACCATCCTCACCCGTGTGTCACCCAAGCATTATCCCAATACTTGGTTGGAGATAGGCATTACCTGGGATTGCTACCAAACTCTGCAGCTCTTTCTTAAGGTTCATAATGTCTTTGCACAGCTGGATGTCATCCATCCTGCAGAAACACAAAAAGCATGGTCAGAGACATGGAAACTCCATCCTGTGTTGATGGGATCAGCCAGATCTCATCTGAATATACAATACTGTCCCGTGCCTGGGACATGTGCATCAGCTTGAAAGGCAGAAGTTTAACCTTGGGGTACTGATACTGTTCATTCACCAATTTTAACAGATAGCAAAAGGTATTTAATACTAAATGCCTGTTGAGCCCTTGATTACTTGTCTTACTGGGGTCTAATTTGTGTGTAGGTCATATCTGTCACTGAAAGATTATTTCAGATGCCTTTTGTTTTCTAGAATGTCACCAAACATTCCAGAATGGACATCTGTGTATTTAATAGTAGTGAAAAAGACAGGTGCACCATATTGCACATACTGCAGCAACGGTTTTCACTCAGGAAAGGAGCAAGGGCGAGAATAACATGGAGTTTGGGAAGAGGCAGCAGAAGCCAATACGTTATTTGGCACAACCAAGACAAGGTTTATATTCCACTACCAGCTTTCTTTGTGACCTTACTACTAACTTAACCCTGATACCAAACATCTGGAAACTGTCATAATTTGGCATCTAACTATTTTGAAGTCTTGTGCCTTGGGTGTTTTCCATGGTTGACATGAGTGCTTCAAATCCTTGATGTGTGCAGAAAGTCCATTAATGTTAAGATGCAGAAGACGGATTTAAAAAAAAATCTTAACATTAGCAGAAACTGCACCTTCAGTTCTTAATGAGACTGATACTATCCTGAGAGCTACCACACTGAACTACTCCCCAGAAGCTAGCAAACTTCAGCATTCGCTTCCTGGCAAATGTTTTACTTTAGTGCCTCAGACATATTGGCAGCCAAGGCTCAGGTGTTGGTTCTGAGGGCTGCATCAGAGACTTCCATTTTGAAACCGTGCCCTGAAGAATACAAAAACCATCCTTTGTGGTTAATTGTACATTCTTCAACTCTGGTATCACCACCACTATTCTTGCCCGCAGATCTCCGAGTCCTTGTTTCATAATCCTGCTCTTGAAAGGTGCATTGCCTGTTGCCTAAGCACCTGAAGGTAGCTGAAGTGCTGTCAGAACATGGGTTGTCACAGTGGTATTTCAAGGGAGGAAACCCAAAAGATTAGAGTGTGTGTGTATGCGAGAGCAAGCTTACAAAGGCTAATACAGTCAAATTATTGAATTAAGTGAAGAGTGGAAAAAAGTAGGTGTTTCTGGCACAAATAAGATTTTAATCACAACCCAAGGGCTTTTATTCTCCCTGCTGCCTCTGCATGGAATGCAGGTCTTTGCAGGGAGCTCTCCTTCAGCTGCTTTTCTCATGTTATTAAAACATAGAATCATAGAAAGTTTTGGGTCGGAAGGGACCCCTAGAGGTCATCTAGTCCAACCCCCCCGCAGCGAGCAGGGACACCACTAACTAGATCAGGTTGCTCAGAGCCCTGTCCAACCTGGTCT
>Ga0065711_1042069_pt1 | contig 15672 bp, 5 predicted proteins | sample Hoacrofraction12_FD_59098 | JGI IMG/M metagenome (GOLD analysis project Ga0065711, IMG submission 59098) | Hoatzin crop microbial communities from Cojedes, Venezuela - Epithelial fraction 12 v2 (version 2) | ecosystem: Host-associated > Birds > Digestive system > Esophagus > Crop | place... | reverse complement strand
CCTCGAGGCAGGGACTGGGGGAGCAAAGTCCCTCCCACTGTAAGAGAAGATCAGGCTCATGGCCACCTGAGGAACCTGAACATACTGAAGTCTATGGGACCTTATGAGATGCATCCCAGAGTCCTGAGGGAATTGGCTGATGTAGTTGCCAAGCCACTCTACATGATATTCGGAAAGTCATGGCACTCGGGTGAAGTCCCTGGTGACTGGAACAAGGGAAACATAGCACCCATTTTTAAAAAGGGCAGAAAGGAGGACCCTGGGAACTACCAACCTGTTAGCCTCACCCCTATGACTGGGAAGATCATGGAACAGATCCCCCTAGAAGCTATGCTAAGGCACATCGAGCACAGGGAGGTGATTCGAGACAGTCAGCATGGCTTCACCAAGGCCAAGCCTTGCCTGACCAGCCTAGTGGCCTTCTATGATGGACTGGCTACATCAGTGGACAAGAGCAGGCTATGGATGTCATCTGTCTGGACTTCTGTACGGCCTCTGACACAGTCCCCTGCAACACCCTTCTCTAAATTGGAGAGATAGAGATTTGATGGATGGACTGTTCAGTAGATAAGGAACTGGCTGGTTGCACCTAAAGAGTAGTGGTCAATGGCTCAACATCCAGATGGAGACCAGTGACAAGTGGTGTCCCTCAGGGGTCCATACTGGGACAAGTACTTTTTATATCTTCATCAATGACACCGACAGTGGAATTGAGTGCGCCCTCGGCAAGTTTGCAGCTGACACACCTGAGAGACAGGATGCCATTCAGAGGGACCCGGACAAGCTGGAGAGGTGGGCCTGTATGAACCTCATGAGGTTCAGTAAGGCCAAGTGCAAGGTCCTGCACCTGGGTTGGGGCAATCTCTGGTATCAATACAGGCTGGGGGATGAAGGGATTGAGAGCAGCAGAGCTGAGAAGGACTTGGGGGTACTGGGAGATGAAAAGCTGGACATAAGCAAACAATGTGCGCTCGCAGCCCAGAGGGCCAACCGTATCCTGGGCTGCATCAAAAGAAGCATGGCCAGCAGGTCAAGGGAGGGGATTCTGCCCCTCTGCTCTGGTGAGAGCCCATCTGGAGTCCTGCGTCCAGCTCTGGAGCCCTCAGCACAGGAAAGACATGGAGCTGTTGGAATGGGTCCAGAAGAGGCCACAAAAACGAGTGGAGGGATGGAACACCTCTCCTATGAGGGAACGCTGAGAGAGTTGGGGCTGTTCAACCTGGAAAAGAGAAGGCTCCAGGGAGACCTTGTTGCAGCCTTTCAGTACTTAAACAGGGCTTATAAGAAAGATGGGGACAAACTTTATAGCAGGGTCTGTTGTGATAAGACAAGAGGCAATGGTTTTAAACTAAAAGAGGGTAGCCTTAGACTGGATATTGGGAAGAAGCTTGCTTTTATGATGAGGGTGGTGAAACACTGGAACAGGTTGCCCAGAGAGGTGGTAGATGCCCCATCCCTGGAAACATTCAAGGCCAGGTTAGACGGGGCTCTGAGCAACCTGATCTAGTCAAAGATGTCCCTGCTCATTGCAGGGATGTTGGACTAGGTGACCTTTAATGGTCCTTTCCAACCCAAACTGTTATATGATATTTTTAAAATGTTAAATGGCAACATTGTAGCAAACATCTACTAACCTCAGCAGCCATAAATGATCTTGACATTTCAAAATGCACCAAGAGCAAAAAGTAAGTTAGTTATTCTCTGAAGCCCCCAGGAGAGCAATACAATCATGATCATGCTCCCCAAAACACCTGATCCATAAAAATGAGCCCAGTGTATGCATGGTTCATGTTACCAGAAGACTGCATGAGGAAATACATGTCTTTGTCTCAGTCTTTCCATGGTACTTAAATGCTTGTCATTTTAACAGTACTCCTTACTGTATGCTTAGAAATCTATCCAGACAACGCTCCTCGCAACACTGGCAATTCCCATCTGATTACCTCCAATGATTTTCTTTAAAAAATTTCTTCTTGCAAGCTCTCATCTTGAACCAGTACACAGAAACACGAACTATGTTAAGAATGTGTATTATTCCGTGAATACCCGAGTTCATTTACCTAATCATGTCTTATCTATGACCATTTTTTGAATACTACAAATTAAAGCATGAATTCTGAATTTTTTTGACTGAACATACATAGCGTAGGAAAAAATGTTTACACATAACAGCAAGCAGAAAATAATACATTACAGGATGCAAAGAAGTGTTCTGTTTCATTTGTCTAACTTGACTTGTCAACTTTGACTACCAAAGCATGATTTTGAAGTCATATCCCATAAGCATCTAGGACTACCTAGAACTAGTCAACAGACTTCACTGACAAAAGTGAAAGCATTCCACATTTCAATGAGGAAAAAAATAATTTTTAAACAGTGGTTCACATGTTTTACTTCAGTAAATAGTCACTTGTTCCATTTTCCAGAATACGCTCCACACTTCAGCATAAATACAAAATTGAGCAACAAATTTGTGCCACTGTAACATCTTCCCTTTCATGTTATGAGCAACTGCCACAAAATACACATTCCATTCTGGTCTTCTGATCAAGTTAGGAGAGAAGATCCAGCAGCAAGTACACACGAAGTGTGTGAAAAATAAACAAACTAAACAGGATACAAAATCAAAAAATCAAGGCACATGTCAAATCTGAAAATGAGAAACTACTATTTTCTCTACAATTGGACCTCACTGGAAGAAGAGCAACTGTAATTAAGGAGCAGTACTCAAAATGACCTTAGAAAGCACATGACTATGCCTTTAACAGTCAATACGGTAGGATAACAGTCTTCTCGGGCACTTAACTTATTAGCAACAGTCACACTAAAACAAAACCACATCACACGTAACAAACCCACTTGTCACTAGATAAAAACTTTGCAAAACCTCTATTAAGTGGGAGATCAGACAAATACTCACAATGGTAACTAAAAAAAACTTCTTTCCTTCCCCAGCTTTCCACCAGCTACAAAGAATATTTGACTTGTAAGGCCCAGGCAACTAATAAGGCCCGTTATTATTACAAAGGAACTTTTCTGCTACCTGAAAGACCAATACATCATGTAGATCAAATGAAAAATCTTTTCTGGGAGAAAACCTAAAGTGTTCTGCTACTCCTGTTTGGGAAGTCATGGGGAGCTGAGGTGCTGCGCTGCTCAGCAGCTTCAGCAGACAAGGGAATATAAAACCTCTTAATGAGATAACGTTCTATCTGTATCACTGATGTAAATCCAAGTGCTACAGAACAGTTCACTCTGTATCATAAAGCAAAAGTAAAGAATGTCCATCTATCCACTTCTAGTCCCACGCTTTATGCTCTAAATAGAGTATTATAGCTCAAATAGCTTTCTTGGCCTTCTCAACCTATGGAAACACTTCAGTGTAATTCTATCCTCATGAATCCACAAACATATTTAGAAACTGTAAGAAATATAAAGTTTGAAAACTAGCCCTAAGCTCCACTTTCTTGAAGATGCCAAACACAAGATCTTGCAAGTTGCGGGTAACAAAGTTTACTACTGTCTGGAAAGCTGCTAACATGTTACATCAAAACTTAATTATATATAAATATTGTAATATTCTATGTGGTGATTTCATTCAGAAAAATAAATATCTGGCTGTCAAATTCTGTGAATTGTCCCTACAGACTTAAAACATATTGCAAGATGACAGCTGATGTCATAGAGCTTCTCCTTTAAACTGTTCACTGAAAGTTCAACACACTGTTTAAATTACAAAGTAATTTGCATATGGAAATATTTTGTTTCCCAAACAGATTCAAACAAAAGATAATATGACAGATACATCACAGGTCTTAGTTAAAAAAAATCAGTTTATTTGCAGTTGCTAAGTGTTAGCATTTGAAATTCTGCTGTATTCTCCCACAGAGAAGTTACATATATTTTAATCTATTTTATTGTTCATGATGATTACAGCTGAATGTTGATTGTTAAACAGCAACTAAAGTATATGGCATAAAGCTAATATCAATTATTTAGAAAATCATTGCAAACTTCTAGTCATCTGCAGCAAGCAAGTTGTTCACGAAAACTGCATCAGAGCGCTGAGAAGATTTTACCCCTAAACTGGAAAACCGCATGCAGGTTCCCCCCCAATTCCTATACTCACCAGCAGAACTTAAGTTCTATTTCTAGGCTGCTTTTAAAGGCATATCAAAGAAAGCAATATATTCCTGACATTCTGAGAAAATTTTGGGGGCCGAGGACTTGAGAGAATGTAACACTAAAAAGAATAATAACTTATCCCTAATTATTTTTAAATTGGGCTACTTAGGGAAAAACTCTCTTAACAACATGGACAGCCACGGCAGCAAAAAAGAAGCAGACAAAGTATACCAACAAATTGCTTTACTTTATTACTCTACTTTGCAGGGAATTTCCTTTTCCTCCTCACTTACCTGCAGCCTGATGTGAACTTTGCAGAATTATACAACAAAATTGTAATAGTTACAGCATCCATTACAGTAACGCACAAGAAAAGATTTCGGCAACAGACTTGGCCATACAGTGGCACTAATTTTAAAACTAAATTTCTAATTTGTTTCAGCTGTCTGAAGGTCAAATGCAGTCAACAAGTTCACTGAAAAAATTCCCAGAGAACACATTTATTAACATTATTGGATGCTTTAAAGTAATTTCATACCTACAAAATCAAAGTGCTTTTTAAACAAGAAAAACATTTCTTCTCTCCATACTGTATCACACATCTAATTTTGCAAGCCAGCACAATGACTGCATTTTGAATGTGGCCAATTCAGGGAAAAAGTTTATAGCCATGCATGTCTGCCTCCTGTTCCACATTAACTACATTAATCACATTAATCACACTTCATTTGAGCATTCAACACTCTTCCCACATCTCTTGGAGACAGAGGAAAATATGGAAGTAAGTACAAGATCTGCCTGGTAATTCTGCAGCAACAAATTCCCAAGAAGAGAAAAGGTATCCTGAAATGTTGTTGCCATAAGCTGATAGGTTGCTGTTTATGCAGCAATGTATGCTAAAAATGTAATTAATAAATTCAAACTCCACTTTGACCAAAAAAAATTACATTAAATATAGCTTCCACATGCTTCTCCAGCTACCTGAAATATTACTTGTAGAATAATGAAAAGACGGCAGTAAAGTGGTGGAATCTCCAAATACTGAAAACAAAAAAAAAAAACACCAAAAACTTTCTCTTTCAGCACTTAACTATACTTAAACCTAGCAAACACTCAGCTATTTTCAATTGTAAGCACTTTTTTACTCCTTAGCCACAACAGAATATTTACGTATTTGAAGGCCTAATCTCCCTTCAATCTGTTCTCCTCTCTGGACTCCAACTCCTTGTTTTTTCTCAGTAATCACATTTTGTAGACCTCTAATAATTCTCATGGCACTCTCCGAATCCTCTCCCATCAGCCCACACCCTTCCTGAAGTCCTTCCAGAGCCCACACCAAATAGCACCCTGCCAACTAACCCATCTCCACAGCCTCTCACCCGCTCCCCGGCCGGTCACTGCCGCTCAGTCATCAACGGCCCTGCTCGGCCTCGCCGCCCTACGCACCCACCCGGTAGCGCCAGGCACTCGCACCTCCCCACCACCCCGCACCGCCTGTGCCTCTCCCCCCGCACCGCCTCTCCTCACCCCGTACTTGACGCCGCAGCTCCTCCACCCGCACCTGCGGCAGGCCAGCGGCACCGGCGCCCGACTAACAGGGCGCAGGATCCAGCCCATCACTCACCCCGCAGCTCTCGGGTCCCGTGCAGACGCCTCCAGCCTCCTCGGCCGGGGAAAGCCGTGCCAGCGCCCGGAGCGGGCCGCCCGCCCAGCAGCACCCTGGCTACGGCCCTGCCGCACCAGCTCAGCCACAGGGAAGCCGCCATCTTGCTCCTCCTCGCTTCCCGGCCCTCCCCAGCGCCGGGGCTGTCTGTCTTACTGCCTGAGCAGAAAAAAAGCGGCGCGGCCCCAACCCTCAGCGCGGAGGAGCGGTTCCGCTAACGGCCCCTGCCCTGCGCTGGCCACCCGCTCGCACCTGGCACAGCGGCGAGCCCTCCCGCAGCATCAGCCGCGGGCGCTGAGCCGCTCGCCTGCTCAGGCCTGACTGCCTCTATCGCCCCAGGTACGAGCAAAAGCCTACCGCAGGCGCACCCGCACCTCTCTCAGCCCCACCTGCCGTCCGCCCCCGGGGCGCGCCCGCACCTCCTCTCCAGCTGCTCCCGCTACCGACCCTTTCCTGCCCTCCGGCTTTGGGGGAGGGGGGGTGCCCCGCCGCCAGCGGCAGGCAAGCGCCCGGCAGGCCCCCGAGGAAGGACCCCTGCGCGCAGCGGGCGCCATGGCGGCGGCCGCCACCGACGGCGGCGCCGCGCAGGTACGGAGGGGCAGGTGTGGCTGAGGGGCCCGCGGCCTGCCCGGGGGGGCCTGGCGTCAGCGGGCGCTCCAGGGCCGCGACTGCGGGTGTCGAGGCTGTAACCTGGGTAACGGGCTGGTAACCTGCGCAGTTACTAGTTAGCAGGAAGCGAGGAGCTGCTCCGGAACTCGCTGCCCTTCCCGAAATGATGGCAGCTGGCCGGCTGGCGGCAGGCACAGGACTTGTGGCCCTCTGTGTTTGTTTATGGCAACTCTGGGGTTTTCTAGGTTTGGTTTGGGGTTTTTGTCCTGTGTTTGGGGCTTTTTTGTAGTTCAGTGGCTGTGCGTTGCTACGAGCGGTCGCAGCCTGAGCGTGAGTCGGCAGTGCCGCAGTTCGTCAGACGAGGCGAAGGTCGTGGTAGAGCGGGCGGGAGCATCACCTGGGCGAGGGTGGAAATACCTGTGCTGCTGGGGCGCGGAACGGGTCGAGAGAACAGGCCCGGCGTCAGGAACGCTGTGGGCCGGCAACAGGGAGGTGAGAGCCATCAGCAGACTGGGTAACGTGGCCTGCTGGGAGAGAGGGAAAGAATCTGCCTGGTCGAAAAAAAAAAAAAAATGAGGAGCAGATGGAGTGGTTGTCTTAATGTGCAAAATGGTGTCGTAGAGGTGAAAGGGAAGAACATCTTCTGTATGTCCGAAACTGCTTGGTAAGAGAAAAAAGCTTAGGTTTCAGCAAGCAAGGATTAGGTTGGGCACAAGGGAAGTATCTCTGACCTGGGACAGTTAAACAGATGGCCTCAGGAGTTCCTCACTCACTGTCACTGGAGGTTTTAAAGGTGTGGTTAAAGTAAGAGCTTCCAAACCTTGTCCAGTGTGCCTCAGGCTGCCGTTTCCATTGCTTCACCTTCCCTGCGCCATGCCTGAGAACCACCATGGCCATCTTGCCCCCGCGTATGTTTTCCTGGGCTGCCGCTACTGCCTACCGACGCCTGGCTCTGCCAGTCCGGCACCGACTGGAACCGTTTTCCTGTGGCGTGCAGCCCCCTACAGCAACAGCGACAAGATGCGAGTGGTTTGTCTGCTCCGAGGGGCTGCGTTACACAAAGCCTTGGCTTGCTGTGATTCTGAGGGCCAGGAGGCAAGCCTGAGGGGCTCACAAAGTCCTGGTTCCCCTTCGCTTACATCTTGTGGTCTTAGTTTAGACCATCAAGGATCACTCAGTCTTCAACTTGAGAGTCAACAGCACTGTTTTCTTAATGTTTCACCAAAGGTATTGGTATTCATTGCCTGCCTGCCAGTTTTGGTATGTCCTGCTTATTTTTTGCTTTTGTTCTCTTGATTCTGTGGGTGTTAACAGAACACCCCAGCGAATTTGGGTTCCTGCCACCAAACAAACATTTCTCTTGGAAATGTCCTTTCATAGGCATAAATGACTAAGCTGAGCAGCAGAGCAGCTAATCGCTTGCCATTTGGAAAAAAAACTATTAAAGCTTCTAATTGCTGCAATAAAAAAAAATCAAAACATTAAGAAGGTACACCATAAATGATCAGTTTCAGTCAGAGGTCTGTACTGGTGTGGTGGTTTGACTGAGATGGAGTTAATGTTCTTCACGCAGTTAGAAATTTTTCTTTCTCATAGCTAGCCCGGTAGTGGTTTGGATTTAGTTCGAGAAGGAATGTAGGGACTTGCTGGCTCATCAGAACAGTCCTCTGCAGGAGAAGCGCTGTGAGCAGAACCGTTCTGGCTCAGTTCTGTTTGGCTGGTTTCGTTAGTTCAGCCTGTTGCTGTTCTGCTGTTTCACAGTCAGCCTTTCTTTCTGTGCTTTCTTGCTTTTCTTGTCGCTTCGCTCTCTCTGCAGGATCAGCTGTTCTGGACCGGAGTGCTCGCTGCTTTGCACGGGCGGAGTTGTTGAGGAATTGCGTTTTGTTTTATATATTATTAGCAGTGTTAGTATATTAGTATTACTTTGTTATTCTCATAAAGTTGTTTTTACCTCAACCCAGGAGTTTTTGCTTTTGTCCGTTTCTCCTCCCCATCCCAATGAGGGAGAAGGGGAGGGGCGAGTGAGTGGCTGTCTAGTGCTTATTTGCCAGCGCTAGTAAACCAACTGGGGTTTAACCATGACGACTTGCTATAAAAATTGACAGTCTGAGGCTTTTAAGATGAGTAGGAATCCTCACCACATTGCTTTCCTATCTCTTCCTTATCATCGTTTCTTTTTCTGACCTAAAAACCCTCCCTTCTACATTATACAGTCCTTGTATGGTGCTGAAGGTGTTGTAGAAAAAAAAAATTTTAAAGGAGCATGGTATTATTTTTGCTACTTTGGTTTATTTGGTCCATTTCAACACTAAAGACAGGTTTTAAACAAATCTACCAGCTTAATAATGGTACTTTTCTCACTTTATGTCTACAGTGTAGCACAAATCTGTTTTACCACATTAAGCTTGTCAGAGATACCACATGCAGCTAGTCAGAGAAACTTCATAACGATTTACTACCTGTCAATATGAAATATCAACGGTATGATTTAATCTATGCAGTCTGTTCTTATTTATGAGGAAAATAGGTGATTTCTAAGTGAAAGGGAGATACATATTTCAGTCACTGTTTATTTACCATAATATCTTAAAATATCAACATTGTAGTTCAGTTTTACACCTTTTGAAAATTATCCCCAAAACCTTAAAAAATGTGTTTGTTCCACAAGTAGCCTGGGTCCACCTTGATTTCCATTATATTATATCCACATTGTTTTCTGGATTTTTAAATTGGGAAGGTGGGTTTGTTTTCATTTTTTTTTTAATCATATTAGGTACAGTAATTTGAATAAAACAGGAAAAAGCTAATTTTCCTTGATCAACCACAGTCTTGCAAAATACAATAATAATTTTTTGACAAGATTTGACTGCTGGAAATACTCTAAATTTTCAGTGAATACTTTCAGTCAGTTTCTGTTTAGAAATTTACCAGCGACTTTTTTTTCAAAAGAATAATTTAATGGATTGAAAAATTAGTAACTTATTGTATTTCATGGAAGTCTGTGGAGTTTTCCTTCATACCTAACAGCATGTGAAACCTTAGGCTAGGATGATAACAGCATAGCAGCACAGAAGCTAAATTGTTCATATTAGCTGTATCAGAAAAGTAGCGGGCCAGATCCCAAGCTGGAGATACAAAGGAAGATATAACCAATGGCATCTGTACTTCAACTTCAAAATCAAATTTAAAAGTACTGCTAACGGAGATTTGACAGAGTAATCCTGTTGCGTTGTGTACTGCTTTCATATGTATTCACTCCCAGGCTTACTACAGTGAATACCCTTTTTTAGTTATGGAAAGAACTGTCATTTTTGTTATGAGTAATTTTAAACATGAAATACAGTAATATTTTTGTTTAGCTAGCTTATGGTTAGAATCAGTATCCACTGATAATGGAAAAATACTGTTAAACTCTGAGGAGTGATCTATAATCCTGGAATTCTTCAGAAAAATAGTCAAAATTCTTTGATTATATTTGTTTTCATATGTTCTTGATGAAGGTTGCTTCTGAATTTGAACTTTTAAGGATTCTTTTTATTTATTTACTTGGTGAAAAGCATTCATGTTCTCCTATGAATGAATATGAAAAATACTGGTGTAGTATGTAGGTTAGAAATACACAGTGATGTCATTTTCACTAAGAGTCAAAACAAGATACTGGGGGACTCAGTTTCGTGACAGGTAAATAGATAAAAATTACGTACAGCCATTATGTCTCTGTAAATAAATCAGAATAACAAAACAAGGACCCAGAATTTATACATACTATGCACTTGTTTTGTATTTATAAACATATGATATATGCATTAATATTTTTCAGATTCACAGTACTTTTCAGAGCCATTGGTATTTGAGGAATGCTTAGTTAGGTAGAGTATACTTGATGTATATTACTATTTTCACAGGCGAAGGGCTGGAAAGGAGTGGTTTCATTTTCAGCTGTGTGAATGGGGAAAATTTCAGATTATTCTCACTGTAAATGTAGGAGTTTGTTTATTTGGCCTGGGGTCTTTTTCCTTCATGTGTCCTTGTGTATGCTGTTCTGTTTGTTTCAGGTGATGTGAACTGATGAAGGTTCGTGATGCTTTAAAAGTCTTAACTTCTTACATAAGTTTCTAGGAGTGCTGGTTAGGGTCTTGTTTCTATCACATGAAATGAATAAACAGATGATATTTTTAATCTATTAAAAGAGCCTTTAAATAATAGAAACAAAATAAGAGCAGGCAGGAATAGCATTCTGAACTGAATCCCAGTTCTTTAAAGATCATCGCTTCAGAAAGAAGTGCCATTGAAGAATATGGTGCTACACTTAAGTTGAAGTTTGAAGTACTAATCAGGCTTAATGCATACATGAGAGTTGGCTGCAGTAGCAGGGGACTGTATTTGGTGACCTAAGGGCTTAGCCTTCCTAAAACTAATCCATTTTTCTGTTGAAAACAATGCAAGGAGCACATCTGTTGTGCTTAATTGCTGTTTTCTGTCACACACCCGTGTAAGAAACAAAGCCAGCTGTATTACTGTGGTAGTGTAGGTGGAAATCTTATCCCATCCTAGGGAGGTGAATTGATGTGAATAGAACTACAGCTCTGTTTTTCTACTGTTTAATTATTTACTTGATGGGTTCAGTTGTATCAGGATCTTTGTGAAACATACAATTTTTATTTTTACATTGGTAAATGGGGGAAGACTAGCTTTTTATTCTCTCAGATAAGCTAAAAGAAATACTCAAGACAACATGCAAATGCATAAATTCAAGCACACAGTATGAGTTAAAGTAGCATCTCACAGTTTTCTCTGTGTACACTAGCAATATTTTTCATGTAAATGATTCCAACATTCAAAATTTTTTATTTTCTAATGTAATACTTGTCAAAGACTGCTGCCTTTTAGGTACAGCTTTCTTAGTTTTATATGTTCAGTGCAGAATAATGTTTAGGATTTCCAATAAATAATTTTGGCTTGTACTTTAAAGCCACTCTGCTTTAGATTTACTATGACAATCTCTGACACTAAAGATACCTTTGGCTAATAGATAGATATAGATATATTTATTGATGTAATAAACAATGAAACGTGGAAAAATTTACGAACTGTTTTCCTTCTGAAACTAATATTAAAGTAATGCAATTTGCGTTCTGGCTGAACTGCGTGTGAGGTAACCTCACATTGTAAAAACATAGGAATGTGAAGTTCATCAAATAATTTGCCTAAGTTTTCTATGGTATTTTGACTGCTATGTAAAAATGTTACACAACAGAACTATTAAAGTCTATTGTACTGAAATTTGTAAATCAAGCAAAATAAATCTACAGAAAACTGATTCATTGGGAAAAGTCATTAGTTGAGTTTTTCAGAATATTAGATGCATTTATTTTCTTTTTTTATGGCAATAGGTTATGACTTAATCTCACTGATGTAATACCTGTGGGCCACTGCAATTGAACAAATTTGAGATGAGACCTTTCCTGTGAAGGATAATCAGACATGCATTTTATTGGGGGTTTTGTTTGTTCATTTCAAGGTGTGAATGGCCCCTGCAAAGTGTAAAGGGCATTGTGCAAACACGCAGTCATTTTGCAAATGAAGTTTATAAGCATAAATTAGACTGTCATACTGCAGTATGAAAGTACTACCCCTTTAAACTCAATTTCAGAATTGAAATTTTTAGGTTTGTGACATTTCTGAAGGTTTTAAATTTATTTCTTTAATTTATTTTTAGGAGAAGTTACATCCGAGAAATCTCATCCCAGAACTTTGTAGGCTGTTTTATGGTTTAGGCTGGGTCACAGGAACTGGTGGAGGAATCAGCTTGAAACATGGGTAAGTAAAGATGGAAGAGAAAGTGTGTGAGAGAGAGAAGGGGTGGCTGTGTTTAGTAGTTGGTGAGGGCATTTCAGTTCCGTGAAAAATGTTTGAAAGTCCAGAGTGAGCAAGCAGATAGAGGGGAAAATGAACAGTACGCCTGATTTAGCCATATAGGAGGGAGATGGCTAGTCTGAATTAATCATTGCAGTCGCTTCAATGGAGAGAGCCAACATCAGAGAGTGACTTTTTTCTGTCCTCCTGTCTTTGTTTAAGGTAGATGAATTGTCTTTAGAAAACAATGCATTTCCTCTTTTTCATTTTGTTAATGATAGAATTCAGAGTGGGTGACAGCAGGCACGTGGCTTTCAAATGCCTGTGGTTAGATGAGATGAATCCCACCCTAGACATTTTGCAGACGAGATTTCCTTTAAGAAGGAAATTACTGTTCCACTGACATAATTTCTAAGGAGATATTCTTAACATATAATTAAAACAATTTTTGGTGTGTATCCACTTTTAAGGAGCACCACTTTGCTCGTCTCCCCCTATTCATACGTTCCAAGCTTTTAATGGAGACAGAGCTCCTCTCAGTGGCCACCGAAAATAGAGGAGCCCTCATTCTGCAAAACCTTGCACAGTGCCTGCAATCCTGTCCCCACTCACAGGGTGTTGTGACACCCTAATGTGAAAGTGTCTGACCTCTTATTTTTCTGACGTACACTTGCATGCAGACACAAACAGCTATTCAAATATATGAGAGATCTGTAAATATCTGAAGCAAAGGCTCTAAATGCTAATACTTGTGCTGTTGTAATGGCTTTGTGCAGGTCGTTTCACTTCCCTGCTTGATTTTGTGAGCAAAGCAACAGCAATAATAATAATGAGAGGAATGGTAAGAGGGTTAGTTTTTGTTTTCTAAGTTCATTATCTATGGAAAGATCTTTCTAGCACTGATTTCTCATTGGTAGCTAAATGTAGCCTATTTATCATTTCAGTGCGATTCATGTACGTTGTGGCAAGACAAATAGTGTCAACAGAATACACTAACATAGTACAGTTTTTCTCAGCAGTTCTATAACTTAGTTGCTCAGACTACGCCAAAATACATATTTGAATTGCTACCAATATTGTACATGGTCTAGCAATAGTAGTCTATGTGGCTATAATGTTTTATACCTACAGTAACAGTAACTATGAATGGCTATGAGGCAGAGATTAAACTAGCTTAGAATTGTTACATAGGAAATAGTGAAAGAACATGAAATTGGGTTGAAATTCTAACAAGCTAGTAATACATTACATTACCAGCTAATCCCAATCAGCATTACTCACTGTGCAGTTCGTATCAACTACTCAGAATAACAATACCAATTTGGACATAGGGTAGCATATTAAAAATGGTTCTAGAATTGTTTTTCAGGTGTCATATATTTCAGAGGCTGTATTTCATCATCACATTTTCCCTTTGTGATTAATTTCTAAAAAAGAAAAAAATTGAGAAAAAATACGTGACTCTCATTAGTAACTGAATTACCACTTGATTTCTCAATATCTTACGCTCTCAATTATCTTGCTCACGCAAAGGAATTAAGAGTAAATTATTGCAGTGTTGGCAGTTTTAATTCATGAATGTTAAAAATGACAAATATGATAAAGCCACGTTTTGATGTGCTTCTGTCCTGGGTTTGGCCAGGACAGGGTTAATTTTCACCGGACTCCAGGAAGGGGCACAGCCGGGGGGCGGGGGCTGACCCCACCTGGCCAAACAGAGCCCGGTATTCCATACCATGTGCCGTCATGCTGGGTTCCGGTGGGGGGGGCAGCGCGTCGGGAACTCACTCGCGGCTTGGGGGGGCGCGGCGCCGGTCCTGTTTGGGAGAGCGGCTGTCTGGGTCGTGAGGTTCGTTGTTGTGTTTTCTGCTTATCTGTATCGTTGTTGTTCCTGTTTCCCTCTCTTTGCTGTTCTGTTAAACTGCCTTTATCCTGACCCACCAGTTTCTGCCTGTTTCTTTCCATTCTCCTCCGCACACCGGCGGGGGGAGGGGCAGCCACGTGGCGCTTTTGTTGCCGGCGGCAGCCGAAACCAAGACATTTAAATCGGCGCCCAAGCATGGGGCAGGGATAACGGCAGGGCTGAGCAGCGGGTGTTTAAACTGCTTCCTTAGATTTTGTTAAACTTTGTTATAGGCATTTTTCTGTGTTTGTTAGTTAAATAGTCGCCGTTAAAAATGTTGCTGACTTTGTTCAGATGGCTGTGGTTTTTGAACCCTTATTTACAGTATGTGTTTACTGCCATGCTGTTCATCATCACTGGAAAAAGGATTAGGATGATGATTTTGCTGTACAGTACGATATCGACTTATGATATGATAACATCACTGTGCATGAAATTAGGCTTGTATTTGCATGCAGCACTGCGGTCATTTCCATACCTCGGATCCTATGTCTTAGAATTTGTTAATAATCAAACCCAATCTGTGGGGAAAACCGAAGGGGATACCTTCCACCACTCTTTTGCCCCCCCTCTCTCCTTCAGTCTAGTTCTAATGGCTTTTGAGAATTTCGAGTACCCGTGGGATGCTCAGGCCAGCACTCTCCTTTTGTTATGCCTCCTGAATGGGTTGCAGGTTTTGTTTAGGGCTAAACAAGTCGTTAAAAACATCGTGCAGAGACCTGCCCCGGTGCTGGATAGCTGTGAGTGGCTGGGTGTGTGGGACAGCATGGGCAAGTACCTAGGGCAGTGGGCACCACTGGTGTTGTTTAAACTCACCCCTGAGCAAATACAGAATCCAGAGAGTCTAGTAAAATATCTGCAAAAAGTGTGCTGCCACCCTGGCAACTCCAGAGAGACACAGATCACTGCAAAGTGCTGGGGTCTGGTCCATGCCTACCGAGCCATGTTCAACCTGATTCAGTGCTCTAAAGGGGAAAGAGGGGGAAACGAAGCGGCAGGCACTGCGACTGGCGCTGCCCCCCCAGCCGGCCCTGCAGCCCCTCCAGCCCAGCAGACAGTCACAGCCCCCCCAGCCAGCACCACGGCTGCTGCTGCCACAGCTGCAGGGTCTGCCTCAGTTTCCCCGGCGGGCACAGCAGCGGCTCCAGCCCCAGCTCCAGCTGCAGGCATTGTGGCTGAGCCCAATGACCAACCTGTACCGGTAGCAGTCGCCCCTGTAAAACTAAAGAAAGACTCAAAGAGAGCAGATCGCTCCGGGAGGGATGACAATGACCCAGGGTCGTCACGGGAGATAGAGACAGAGATCATCACCCGGTCCCTGTCCCTGAGCGAGCTGCGAGACATGCGGAAAGATTTCAGCCGCCACCAAGGCGAGCACATTGCCACCTGGTTGCTGTGGTACTGGGATAACGGGGCCAGCAGCTTGGAATTAGAGGGCAAGGAAGCCAAGCAGCTGGGATCCCTGGCCAGGGATGAGGGCATTGACAAGGCCATTGGGAAAAAGGAACAAGTCCTC
>Ga0065711_1042068_pt1 | contig 15672 bp, 14 predicted proteins | sample Hoacrofraction12_FD_59098 | JGI IMG/M metagenome (GOLD analysis project Ga0065711, IMG submission 59098) | Hoatzin crop microbial communities from Cojedes, Venezuela - Epithelial fraction 12 v2 (version 2) | ecosystem: Host-associated > Birds > Digestive system > Esophagus > Crop | place... | reverse complement strand
GGAACCTCCTGGATTGCGCCTGCCTAGCTGTATGGTCTTCCCAGCTGATGTCAGGGTGGTTGAAGTCCCCCATGAGAACCAGGGCCTGTGACTGTGAGGCTGCTGGCAGCTGCCTGTAGAAGGCCTCATCAACCTCCTCCTCCTGGTCAGGTGGCCTGTAGTACACACCCACCTTAACATCACCCTTAGGAGCCTGTCCCTTAATTCTAACCCATAATCTCTCAACTCACTCATCTGCCCCCAGGCAAAGCTCAATGCATTCCAGTTGCTCCCTCACATACAGAGCAACTCGACCACCTCTCCTTGTAAAACAAAAGGATAAAAAACACTGCATAGCAGAGAGGAGTGAGGAAAAATGTGTGAGAGACACCAGAGTCAGTGGAGAAGGATGGGAGGAGGTGCTCCACTGACCTCATCAGAGCAGAGGTTCCCCTGCACCCTGTGGAGAAGATCATGGTGAGGCAGGCTGTTGCCTTGCAGCCCATGGATGACCACAGTGGAGCAGATACCCTGCAACCCATGGAGGACCCCCATGCTGTAGCAGAAGGACGCGCCCTGAGGGAAGCTGCAGCCTGTGGAGAGCCCACACAGGAGCAGGCTCCTGGCAGGACCTGTAGCCTGTGGGGGACCCATGCTGGAGCAGTTTGTGAAGGAATGCAACCCATGGAGGAACCCCACGCTGGCGCAGGGTAACAGCATGAGGAAGGGCGAGTGGCAGAGGGGGGCAGTTATGGACTGACCACAACCCCTGTTCCTCATCCCCTTTGCACGTCTTGGGGGGAGGAGGTAGAGGAGTTGGGAGTGCATGAGTGAAGCTGAACTTGGAAAGAAAAGGCAGTGGGTAGGTAAGTCTCCTTGATTGTCACCATCATACTCGAATTGTCAGCAAACTAATCTTCCCCAAGTTGAGTCTGTTTTGCCCATGATGGTAATCGGTAAGCGATCACCCTGTCTTTATCCTGCTCTATGAGCTTTTCCATCTTACTTTGTTTTCCCTTGTCCTGTTGAGGAGAAGGAGTGAAAAAGCAGCTGGGTGGGTGTCTAGCAGCCCGCCAGGGTCAACCCACCACATAGAGCAATAGTGCATTAGTCCACATGCCACAGTAAAACTTCTGTCTGTATTGGACTTTAACGGTGATAATGTAAAATCAGCAGGCATTATATATATGCAACAGCTAACAAATTAAAATAATGGCAAAAAATTCCTGCATCACTATGTCATTGTACTTTCAAACTGCATCAGAAACAGTGTCAGAATGGATTGTATCTACAGTGTGCCTTGTGGGTGGGGGATCTGAATTTGCAGACTACCAGTTGGCACTCAGTAATGTAAACAAAGTGATCTATTAGTAAAGTAACATAAAAGACACTGAAGTGTATATTTGCATATAGTGAATTTATATTTGGCAGCTAACGCATGTTGGAGAACACACAGAAACACCATTCCTATTCGATTCTTTTCTCTGCCAGTACAGTGATTTATTTATGACTTCTCAAGAGAAAATCGAAATAGGCCACTGGAGCTGCAGGCAGGAGAAAAGGGCATGAAACGATGTTCAGGAGAAAGAACAGTGGAAAAATCTGTGAGAAAAGAACAATCTACTTCCAGACTGAGACATTATTGGCAGTGAAATCCAGGGAAAGAAATTACTAGTTGGTCAAAAATATTTGTACAGGCAATTCTTAAGTACCGTCAAACAAATACGAGCTCAGAACTAGGAAGGTATATTCTGTACTCCTACTCCTATACTTCCGTATCTCTGGACTCATATTTCTATACTTCCACTCTTACATTCCACCCCCTCCCCAACTTCCACAAGCTCTGATTGTGATGCTGGATTTTGTCCTTCAACATTTTTCGAACAATGAGCCTAAGATTGGCTGGCTGCCAGACTTCTTTTTTGGAGTCAGGCAAATGTTACTGTGTATTCATATGTCATGTTGTGAAAATGTGTTTGACCTTGGCAACAATACTGAAAAATATTACCGCTTGGGCAAAATGGGATGTTTCTGTTTGTGTTTTCTAAATGCCATCAACCATATATACACTGCAGTTAATCGCTTAACTCCCAGTCTTCCGATTTCCTATCAGACTGTCATCTTCAGAAAATTCAAGCAGTATTGCAGAATCTTTAGTGATTCTCATGAGTTTTCTTACTGTAACAGATGAAGCCTCCTTAGCTATTTTGCGTTCAGTTTTTTAATTTGGATTGCACAGAGTACATGTGAAGTACTATGCATGTCTATACACGCAGCGTGGGCAACAAACAGGGAGCTGGAAGCCACTGTGCTGCTAGAAATCTATGACCTAAATGCCATTGCTAAACTTGGTGGACAAATCCCGTGACTGGAGTGTGGCTGTCAATGGCTACAGGCTGTTCAGAAGGGACAGGCGAGGAAGGAAGGATGGAGGCGTTGCGCTCTCCATCAAGAAATAGAGTGTGAAGAGCTGTCTCTGAAGAATAGCCATGAGCAGGTTGAAAGCTTATGGGTAGAAATCGGAGATGGGGGCAACAAGGGGAACCTTGTGGCTGGTGTCTACTACAGGCTGCCCGATCAAAGGGAGCCTACTGACAAAGCCTTCTTACTCCACTTATAGGAGGCATTGTGCTCACAGACTCTTGTTCTGCTGGGGCTCTTCAACCACCCCAACACCTGCGGGAAAAGTAGCATGGTGAGCTGTAGGCAATCCAGGAGACTCCTGGAGTGCATTGAAGATAACTTCTTAAGCCAGGTAATAGACAGCCCTAGCAGAGGGGAGGCATTACTGGATCTGTTGATCACCAATTCAAGTGAGCTAATTGGTGACGTCAAGACTGGCGGCAGCCTGGGCTGCAGTGATCACACACTGGCAGAATTTGGAGTCCTGAGGGATATGGGTCAGGTGAAGAGTAAAGTCAGGACTCTGAATTGTAGGAAAGCAAACTTCCAGCTCTTCAAGCAGTTAGTCAATGGGACCCCCTGGGAAACTGCCCTCAGGGACAAGGGACCAGAACAGAGCTGGCGGATCTTTAAGGATGCTTTCTATAGAGCTCAAGAGCTCTCGATCCCCAGGTGTAAGAAATGAGGAAAGGAAGGCAAAAGACTGGCATGTATGAGTCAAGACCTGCTCGTGAAACGAAGGGGCAATAAGGAAATGCACAGGCAGTGGAAGCAAGGACAGGTATCCTGGGAAGAGTATAGGGACGCTGCTCAGTTGTGTAGGGATGGCATCAGGAAGGCCAAGGTGTGGCTGGAGCTGAACTTGGCCAGGGATGCGAAGAATAAGATGAAAGGCTTCTGTAACTGTCAGCCAGAAAAGGAAAGCGTACCCACCCAATGAACGTGACTGGGAAATTGGTAACAATGGATGAGGAGAAGGCTGAGGTACTCAACAACTCTTTTGGCCCCAGTCTTCACTGGGCAAAAAGTGGATGGACCACAAGGCGGGAACTGGAGGAGAAAAGTCCCTCCCACTGTGAGAGGACCAGCTTTGTGTCCACCAGAGGAACCTGAACATACGTAATTCTATGGGACCTGATGAGATGCATCCCAGAGTCCCGAGGGCTGATGTAGTTGCCAAGCCAGACTTCATCATATTTGGAAAGTCATGGCAGTCAGGCAAAGTCCCTGGTGACTGGGAAAAGGGAAACATTGCACCCATTTTCAGAAAGGGTAGAAAGGAGGACCCTGGGAACTACCGACCTGTCAGCCTCACCTCTGTGCCTGGGAAGATCATGGAACAAATCCTCCTAGAAGCTCTGCTAAGGCACATGGAGGACAGGGAGGTGATTCGAGACAGCCAGCATGGCTTCACCAAGGGCAAGTCTCACGTGACCAACCTAGTGGCCTTCTGTGATGGAGTGACTGCATCGGTGGACAAGGGAAGAGCTACAGATCTTGTCTGTCTGGACTTGTGTAAGGCCTTTGATGTGGTCCACAACAGCATTCTTCTCGCTAAATTGGGGACATACAGATTTGATGGGTGGACTCTTTGGTGGATGAGGAATTGATTGGATAGTTGCATCCGGAGGGTAGTGGTCAACGGCACAAAGTACAGATGGAGGTTGGTGATGTTAAGGGAGAAGCAGCTGCCTGAGCATTTACACACACCATTCAAGGAGTTGCACACACACCACCAAAGACTTTAACTGCTAGGACCAGAGTCCCTTCACAGTGGGCGACTCTGGTGAGCCTACGGGTGCCCCTTTTCGACTCCACTCACGCACTCACTCTTGGGTGCTTCTTCATCCCTCAGGCTCGAGCCTAGGTCTCCCGAAGCAGTTTCTGACATGATGTACACCAGATGAGTTTATAAAGTGGTACAGCAGTGCAAAACAGCTTGAGCTGGGTGCCTCTGGAGATGAACCCTGAACAAAGAAATCCCCAGGCAATTATGCCCTTACAATTTTCAGTGCCCGCCCTGCACGATTTCTCCAAGTGGTGTCCAAGCGGCAGCTGATCCAATGGTGTTATTTGGGTTTGATGTCTTCTGTCCCTCATTGGGGCCATTCATTGTCTCTGGGCAGGCTGAAGATCCTTCCCTTATCTTCAAAGGGGCCCTGCTCCTGTCAGTGGGTGACATAATTTCCTTATCTTCTAGCTGTAACTGAGTCTTTGGGGCCCTCCTTCATTGAGCTCAGCAAGGTGAAAATTTGCGGTATTCAGGTGGCAGATTCACGATGTGTGGCCTACGGCTTCAGTGAAGTTAGCCAATAATGCCATACATATATGTATGAGTAGTATACCAGAACACAAAACAGCAACTCTTCTTAGATTTTGACTAGTTTTTTCTTTAACAAGTTACAAGTGGTGTCCCTCAGGAGTCTGTACTGGGACTAGTACTATTTAATATTGTCATCAATGACATAGACAGTGGGATCGAATGCGCTGTCAGCAGGTTTGCAGATGACATCAAAATGAGTGGTGTGGTCGACACTCCAGAAGGATGGGATGCCATCCAGAGGGACCTGGACAAGCTCAAGAAGTGGCCCTGTGTGAGCCTCATGAGGTTCAACAAGGCCAAGTGCAAAGACCTGCACATAGGTTGGGACAACTCCCAGTATCAATCCAGGCTGGGGGATGAATGGATTGAGAGCAGCCCTGTGGAGAAGGACTTGGGGGTACTGGTGAATGAAAAATTGGACATGAGCCGGCAATGTGCACTCGCAGCCCAGATGGCCAACTGTGTCCTGGGCTGCATCAAAAGCTGTGTGGCCAGCAGGTTGAGGGAGGTGATCCTGCCCCTCTACTCCGCTCTGGTGAGACCCTACCTGGAGTCCTGCGTCCAGCTCTGGAGCCCTCAGCACAGGAAAGACATGGACCTATTGGAGGTCCAGAGGAGAGGCACAAAGATGATCAGAGGGATGGAGAACCTCTCCTATGAAGAAAGCTGAGAGAGTTGGGGTGGTTCAGCCGAGAGAAGAGAAGGCTGCAGGGAGACTTTAAAGCAGCCTTTTGGTACTTAAAGGAGGCTTATAAGAAAGATGGGGACAAACTTTTCAGCAGGGCCTGTAGTGACAGGACAAGAGGTAATGGTCTTAAACTGAAAGAGGGTAGATTTAGACTAGATACAAGGAAGACATTTTTTACAGCCAGGGTGGTGGAACACTGGAAGAAGTTACCCGTAGAGGTGGTAGATGTCCCAGCCCTGGAAACATTCAGGGTCAGGTTGGATGGGGCTCTGAGCAACCTGGTCTAGTGGAAGGTGTCCCTGCTTATTGCAGGGGGAGGTTGGACTAGATGACCTTTAAAGGTCGCTTCCAACCCAAACAACCCAACAATTCTATGACACTACTAATACCAGCTTTTGCTTCTGAAAAAGTTCACTTCTGAGGCTCTTGAACAATAATAATATTAAAATTCTTCCTTAATTTTCTGCTTCATCCCAACCACTTCATCTAGCCAAGTGAGTCCAAAACTGTGTTGTTTCAGGCTTTTTTAGTTACACACATTAGAGGGATGTCCTATGTAGTGCTGTAAGAGTTCTGAAGCAGCATCCAGCATAACGTCAAAGATTCATGGTAAATCAAAGGAAGGTAAATCTTTCCTGGAGGAAAGGTAATAAGAGTAAAATCAATTTTTATATGAAGAAAACTGATTCTGTATTATATTAAAAAGGTTTTCTGCTGTCAGCTTGTGTTTTTTACTTCTGCAAAACCAGTACCGCTGAACTCACACAAATGGCTTTCCATGAAATCTAGGCCAAAGATGAAGACTACTACAGAAGAGGGTTTTCCTGCTTTTAAATCCGTACTCACGTGGTTTTACTCTTTTTGACTGAGAAAACATAGGAAAATTCAGCACCGAAAACATGATTCTACTCAGAATGAGATACACTAAGCACACAATTAAATGCTTTTATAATGTGTAACTCAGACTTAGAACTCAGGAGGGAGTTCTAGGAGTCGTCGCTGATACTTCTTTGAGATCATCGGCCCAGTGTACATTAGCAAGTGAAAATACAAGAAGCAGCTGGCAATCAGTCACCAAAAGGGTGCTGAAGACGGGTCAGCGGCACCACCTTGTGGTCTAAACCTCGGTGGGCATATGGGTTGTGGGTACCATGTCCAGTTCTGTTTTCTGCATCTCAAGAAGTATGTAGTGGAGTTAGGGAAAGCTCAGAGAAGGGCAACTGAAACAGTCATGTGGTGGAACAGCTGCTTTGCAAGAACAAATTAGAAGGACCAGGAATCCAGTCTGGAGAAGATAAGCCTGACTGAGGGTATGATTGTGGTTTACAAAATCATCAAGGTGGTTGCCCAAGTGCATGCAGAACTGTTGGATACTAAATCCCACATTTGCAGAACTAAGGGGCATATTATGAAAGAACCTGGAGATTTTGTGTGGAAAAAAAAAAGTTCTTACATAGCAGGTGTTGAACTTGTGGGACTTGCTGCCCAGAAGCTTGTACGAGCAGACAAAATCAGCAACAAAGTACTGTGCAACATGTCAGTAATGGACAGTAGAAAGGAACAGGTGTGAATGTCCTCCCCAGTGTGCCTAGGAGAACAGCTGTGGAGGCTGGGAGAGCACAAGGGGAGTGGACCACAGAAAAGGCCCAGGCTTTTGTGCCTACGCAGTATTTCCGTTAGCCACTGTAGGAGAAGGAATACTGGGCTAGAGGGACGGACGACTGTCTGAACAAGAAGGACATTTATCATCTTGGCTTGAGAGATGAACATTTGTTGATGCTTATTAATTTCTGAATAGAATTTTTCTTTATAAGCAATAAAGTATTTGATCTCTGACAGTTCTGAAAACTCAGATGAAGATTTTAGAAGTTCGGGTAGACTCTCTGAAATAAAGTTAAGTTTCGCTTTATATGTGCTTCATTATTCTTGAAATTCTGTTCTTAAAGTGTTATCCTTCCTTTATTTATCCAGCCTTACCTAGTTCTGAAAATGGAGCTTAATTTATTGAAAAACTGAATTTAGTTCTAAGTTACATAGCCTTGCTATGATTTATTGGCAAAAAATATTGTTCTTGACAGCAGTAATGTTGCTGATTCTGTTAAACTGGTCTCAAGTATATTGAACTTTATTGGTGTCATAGTTCTTAGTTTTGCTGCAAAAAAAGTTCTTACTGTAAAGTTTGAAATCTTTTCATGTGCGACAATTTTTGCATTGTTCTGTAAGCATTTTTCAACAGAGAATCAAATTTCACATCACACTATAAAAATGTAGTTATATGAACTTCTGTTATGATGAACTAAAACACATTTTAAGTGCACTGTCTTTTTAGTAAAGGCAAACAATTCAAATATCACAGTTTTCAAATTAATTTATACAAATACCACAAATCATTACACAAAAAAGAAGTAACATTTTCTAGTATTGCTGATTTAGTGTTATGATCCTCAAATATGTCACTTTCTTTCCTCAAAATAATCTCTTACACAGTACAGTCATTCTTGAGGTCTACATTTCTCAGAGATGCTAAAAAGTCATTCTTCCTGTGGTGTCCTTCTCTCATGAAGTGAGATCAATTTTGCGTTCTGAAGATTTGAGCATTCTCTGAGTAATATATTTGGAAGTAATACTGTCCTTGTTATTACAGTATAGTCTAATTTATTGAGTTTGGGTTAAAAGTGTGCAAGTTCATTCTTTTATTGCTTCTATGACATATGTCATAAAAGTTAAACTGTTTTTATATTGAGACATAAAACTGGCTTTGTAAAATGTAAAAAGTTCTTTGGTATATTTAAATTTTGCTTTTTGGCATACAAAATTCAAAATTGTCAAGCTTCCTGTCCTTTTATATTTTTAGAACTTTTAAGAAGTTAACTATCTCTTATTTGCATTTTAGAGAACTCAGTGCCCCATTCAATGCCTTGGCTAGACGTTTGCAAAGTTCAGTGAATTTCTGTGTTTCTGGTGCTTAGGGCTTGCATATTTTGGGAGACTCGCTATAGTTTGGGAGCCGTTCATATGTATACTGAACTAGCAAAGCATTTTTCTCAGATGACAAGTGCAAAAGGTGTTTTAGGAAGATCCTGAAAAGAATACTAAAAATAAAAAATATGTTACTCAAGATTTTAACGTATAATTAAAAAGCCCTGTAAAACCAGCACAAATATTTATCTTTAATACAGTAATTTACTGTGATAATTTACTTTCTTGTGGAAATTGGTGAGCTTCATCTCAAAGAACAGTTTAAAAGAAATTTCTAACTTAGGACAATTTTAATGCTTTTGAAGAATAGTAAAATTTGATTTAAACAAGAAAAACATGTTCCTTCCCTTGCACTGTATTTGATCAAGAGTTTTCAAAAAATGGCCTCCAATTCAGCTGAACTGTTTACAAGAAGCTATTTGCAAAGAAAATGTCAAAACAAAACAAAAACCCACAATGCACTGACTAAAACGATATAACTTTTAGTGTAATTGGAGTATGTGATGGAATACTGTTGCCAAAATAGATCATAAACCACATTTCAGAGTAGGTTTGTAGAATCATGGAACCGTAGAATCATTAAGGTGGGAAGAGACCTCTAAGATCATCAAGGCCAACTGTCAGCCCGTCACCACCACGACTGCTAAAGCATGTCCTCAAGTGCCACGTCTACGCGTTTTTTGAACACCTGCAGGGATGGGGACTCCACCACCTCCCTGGACAGCCTGTTCCAATGCCTGACCACTCTTTCAGTAAAGAAATTTTTCCTAATATCCAATCGAAACCTCCCCTGATGCAACTTGAGGTCATTGCCTCTTGTCCTATCGCTAGTTACTTGGCAGAAGAGACCAACACCACCTCGCTGCAACCTCCTTTCAGGTAGTTGTAGAGAGCAAAAAGGTCCCCCCTCAGCCTCCTCTTCTCCAGACTGAACAATCCCAGTTCCCTCAGCCACTCCTCATAAGACTTGTTCTCTAAACCCTTCAACAGCCTTGTTGCCCTTCTCTGGACACGCTCCAGCACCTAAATGTCCATCTTGTAGTGAGGGGCCCAAAACTGAACACAGTACTCGAGGTGCATTCTCACCAGTGCCGAGTACAGGGGCACTGTCACCTCCCTACTCCTGCTGTTCCTGACAGAAGCCAGGATGCCGTTGGCCTTCATGGCCACCTGGGCACACTGCTGGCTCATGTTCACCCGGCTGTCGACCAACACCCCAAGATCCTTTTCTGTCGGGCAGCTTTCCAGCCACTCCGCCCCAAACCTGTAGTGCTGCATGGGGTTGTTGTGACCCAAATGCTGGACCCGGCACTTGGCCTTTGGTTGTCTCCCCAAAGGATCCTGATCTAAAGCTTCAAATACACAGCTCTCTGAACTTTAACATTTAGATGCAAATATGGATGGATATGTAGAAAACTGCACAAAAAACATGAAAAAGATGAAATTTTAGTTCATCCTTGGGAAATTATAAATTATCTAGTGAAATATGTAGATAATATTACCTCAGTAAATAGAGACTTTTTCTAACTGTTCACAGTTTCAGAAGACTAGGCAGTATTTTCTAAAGTGGTTCTGATTTCTATGGGTTTTGCCACACACTCTTAACTAAAAGACTTTGCGGGAAAATGTTGCAAAAGTAAATGTCTCCACCTTCTATATTTTACTAAAATATACATTAAAACTATACTTCAAGTCAAAAACAAGAATACATTTATCCCATTCCAAATATATTTGTTGATCTTTTAGTTCTTTCTTTCTGAAATGAACTTGTATCTAGAAGTATAAAATGGTCTGTGGATTACCCCGATAGCAAATCTGTCAAATTCAAAGACACAAGAAGAGTCTGAGTAAGCTTCATTTAATGTCACATGGGGACAGAAAATAAGAATTCATTATATATTGAGTAAATGTCAGAAGTGATTAAACTAGTAATGATGGAAAGCTGAACAGAGAAATACTTTGATTATTGTAATTATGTACTAAATAGTTGATGAATTAATTCAATTTCATTGGCTCAATCCAGTGAAATTTAGGTCTTTTATCATGTATAGCAAAGTACAGGTCTGGTTACGAAAGCTGTGTAAGAACCACGTTCTGCTTCATGCTGTCTCTGTCTGATTGTCTTCAGGCCAAGGTGCTCAGGCATTCAGGGGGAATACCTGGCTGTTCAGCAGCACTGGTGAGTACAGGTAGCTACCTGGGTGTCTTGGTTCTGTTCTGTCTCTCCTGGGAGATGTTTTACCTGGAAAATTGTGTGTTCTTCAGGCATTAGGATCCCCTTGCAATATCATCTTATGCATTAACATTACAAAGCTGGAGTGAGGATAGACAATATTCCTCCTTTCAACCATTTAATTTTATGTGATTGAGTCTGTGGTAATCCATACGTTTCATTAGCAGATAGAAAGCATATCTGAAAGCTACTGGAATGAAAAACCATGTTTTCCATCCTTACTCAGCATTGATATTCAAAATTACTATATATTTCAAAATTAGTATGTAATAATTACTACTGGTACTGTAACCTACTCTGGCAGCTCAGGCTGTGCAGGTCTGTGTAGTGAATCAAAACAGTATGACTAATTCTGTGCAGTGAAGCCTAGGAAATGGTTCCCAAGCTAGGAGAGAAATTAAGGTCGAGAACAGTTAGCTGTGTGTTATTTTCTTATACATTCATTATATCATAAATTTTACCTACTTAATGAGCTGTTTCAGCAGGAAAAAAGATGTTATTTCAGAGATATTATTTTACATATTTATATTCCTATATATATAACTATATATAATTGTACATTATGTATTTTATCCGATATACAATTATATAGTTTATATGATATTTAATATATAACATATGTCAACACACAGTAAATGATGTTGCTATTTTTGTTCATAGTTTCTTTTTATATCCTCCACACTTATTATTTAGTCATTTCCTAACTTTGGGGCATTTCATTTTCTGGGTGATTTTTTCATTGTGGCTTCTTGTTAAAGTTATAGCAATATATGACTTTCAGAATTGATTTTAGATAGTTTTCAGTACAGCTTTTGTAGGAGTAATGATTTATGCTCGAAGATGTTTGTACCTAGATGGTTGATATTGTTAAACAGCAATTTTCAAAAACAGAAAATAAAAAAAAGAAACTAAAATGTGAGACAATGAATGAGAAGGAGAGACAAAAAGGGAGAAAAGGTTTTCTGTATATATCTGACAGTGAGACAGAAAGAAACAAACAAAAAAACAGAACAGCAGGCTAGAAACCTGGCTTTTGAGAAGGAAAAGCAAGCCAGTGGTAGGGAAAAGGTAAACAAATCCTATTTCCACTGAACAACTTCTGCTTTGCATTCAGGCCTCATCACACGGATCTGGAGCTCCCAGTCTACTAAAATGAGTGCTAATCCATGGAATAGATGGCATGGCTGGCTATTGCAGAGAGAAAAAAACAATCTATTTGGCCTATATCCAACTCCAGATGTCTAAAACAAAGAATATTTACCCTTGCACTCTCAGCTATTTTTTTTTCTCCTTAGTTTGTAAGTATTTTATACTTCCATCTTGGCCAACTTTCTCCTTTCCTTTCAGGCTGTCCAAAGTGTATCTCCTTACCACCACTTCAGCCTCCAGTGCCCGTTCCATGTTTCAAAAATTTCTGTGCAATTGCTTGTTCTCAGAAGAACTTCTTTCTTTATACCAAGTCTCGCACCTCTTTGGATCCCTCGGTGCGCCTTATGGTGAAAATTCACAGACAATGACTTGGGGTTTTTTTAACTTGACATGCCTTTGGACTGCTCTGAGTTAGACATTGAGATTTTGTGGTTTGTCTTACACGTTTTGTATGTGTTAAGTGCCATGTCCTGTTACAGCATAATGCAGATAAAAAGTAACACTGTGCACTTGTCATTATGCAGTCATGGGCTTCCAAGAAAAATATGATAAAGCTGCCTAATGATGACACAATGAAATAATTATTTTGTCCTTGCTTTAAGCAAAGATTTACAGGCTCTAGCAATGTATCTTTGCTTGAGGAACATCACCACCTAGCAACAAAGTATCCTCTGGTGCATCCGGACGAAAGCTATTAAGAACTGCCCTAGCAGCAGCTCTTAAAAGTTTTTCAGCCAATTTTGGAAATTTTGTTTTTGTCCTTTTGCCACTTAGCATTCAATGCCAGCTGGCATTCTGCAGAACAGAGGAAAATTGCTAGCTATTTACTCCTTGAAGCAGACTTTAAAAGGTTAGATACAGACCTTTTTTTTAAAAAAAAAGACAAAATGTTAATTTGTTCCTTTTAACACATACTATCCAGTAAGGGATAATGTGGAAGAACATGGGCGAAGCAGGATACTTTCCAGCCGTCCTCATAAAGCCAAGACAAAATATCTGCTGCCCACCCACTGACAGGGTAGAGAGCACAGCCCGTTTTTCTCTGTTGGCTATGATGTGAGACTGACAAATGCTTGTAGTGTTAAATCAGATTAAAAATTAGAATTAGTATACATTAAACAAACAAACAAAATCCAAAGAGCATATGGCCTAGAAAGATACAGGAAGAAAACAGTGAGAACAACAATCAGTTCAACAAATTCAGCAAAATGATGACTGGTGAAGAAGACATGCTTTGCCAAAGTGACAGAATTAGGTCTGTTTTGGGACTGTTCTCTAGAGGAGAGACATCTGGTATCTCACCAAATCGTTTCATGTTTTTGAAGACGTAAAACAGTAATGGGAAATGTCTTTTGACTGAAAAAGCAAGTCATGGTTATGGTCACAATTACAAAATATAAGACATTTTACATAAAAATGAGACGTCTAGCCAAAGAGAAAACATAAGCCACTACAGTAAAAATTCCAGGTCTCATTTTATAATGCTTTAGTGAGGCAAAATTAACTAAGTAGCTTTCATATTGTTGTCAGAATATTGTCAGAAGTGCTATACAGACAATGACTGAACATGAATAAAAGAAACACAGTGAAATGGCTTACTCCAAGACCTAAGTACCCTAAAATATGTTTTTACATGCATGTCATATATATTACATGCTTAAAAATATTTAAATACTACTTCAACTCTATGGATAGTTACTAAGAAGAAAAAAAAAAGGTCTCTATTTCTGAGTTGGGCTTCTATATGCAGGAATGAATACATGCAAGAAATGAAGAAAAGCTATTAAAATATGCATTGTGGAAGTCTCCTGTCAATCACTAATAATGTAAATCATCCTCTTTTCTAGTGTCCTGAATAAGTATTGTTAAATATCAACTGTGGAAAACTTTGATGCTGCAATATATTTATTTTGTGTCTTCTGTTCTTTCTACATTGAACTGCTTTAAACGATGACAGTATATGAGACTAGTGTAACTATCCGGAAGTCTGCGACCACGAGAGCCTATGGAATGCTTTTGAATGACAGGAAGATAACATGGCTTTTTTTATCATCTGCAAACCAAGAGAGAGTGTAGTACATACCCTGTTCACGTAGTACTGTGGTTCAGGTTGAAGTGGTCATAGCTTGCCAATATTTTTTTTTTCCTGGAAATCTAGAACAATTCTTGAATGACAATAGCTTATTAAATTTTTTAGTAGCTGATCAATGATCCAAACCTTTATGTGATTTTCAAAGGACACAGTGGCCATAAAAGAGGATTACATCAGTTTAGAAGTTGTGAAAACCCTACAGATGAAAGACTGGGATGCAGAATGAGACATGAACTGCAGATTCGTCATTACACATATTACAGCTGTCTACTGTGCAAAGCCTGCGTTCAGAGCCCTCACAATGATCTGTACACACAGAACCCTTTTGACACTTCCTCATTACCCAGCCCTTTTGGCAAATCTGTGTCATGCGTGTCAAAATTCAATCTAAAAAAAGATGCAAAAAAAAAAAAAATCTTTAGAGGAGTAAATAGAATGCAAAGCAAAATCAGTTAATCAAATGCTGAGGAAAGGGATGCTCAGCATTATTTTTTAAGGAAAACCAAGTTTGGCAGGGGGCAACTTGGAGCAGGTTCGCTGCAATACTATGAATTTCAGCTTTAAAGACATCTGTTTACTGACAAGACAAATTCCCTTTTAATTATAACTTAATAATGATATATGTAGCCTGCAGTTCTAGAGATCCAGTGAGTGTTCCAAGGCTATAGCCAGTAAAGAACATGGATAATAGTTTTGACATGCCACAAAATAATGAGCTATATTAACAGTCTAATCACTCTTCATCTTGCTTTTATTTCAGCCTTATTCTTGGTGCACAACACAACTAATCAATTGCATACAGATAAGCTTCTTGCTTCATTTACATGGCAGTGACAGTGCTGCTGTGATTCAAGTTTCGTCTTGAAATCCCAGTCTCTGCAGTTGGCAGCATAATTGACGTTGAAATTTACAACAAAATGCAAGGCTGGAAAGTCTACAATATATAATGTCTGCGGAACGCCAGATGGGTCCCTCCTGGAATCTTCACATATGCTTTCTATTTTTCATAGCTTAAAATGCATAGAATTCCAGGTTGCTACGTCTGAAATACCGTATTAAGCACGTTAGGGAAATTTTCCAAAGAAAATAAGGACATGCCTAAAAATTCCACCCGTAAGTGATTTTAGAAGTTGTGGTTATCATCTTACACCCTTGATTTGCACATGAAGGATGGTTTGTAGATGTCACCCTGTACAAGAGCAAAATCCTGAGTGTCTGAAAAGAGTGTCTAGAGAAATGAGTAAAGGAATTTAAAAAAAAAAGTATAAAAGTGATTATGGATGTATTGATCAAGGAGAAAATTTCATCCGGACTAGCAGCAGTGAAGTAGTCCTTACCTGTTAACTCCATACCTCTTAAAAAGTGGTTTAGCTAACTAGCACAAACAGCAAATTTTTAAAAGTAAAAATTCTTGAGAATATTTAAATTTTACTTTGCTTGAGTTTATTCTGTGGCACCCAGAGGTACGACAAACACTGGAAATATGTTGCTATACAGTCACAAAAACTGCTGTCGCCGTTTGGCAGGTTATGGCCCTGCGTCCCTCGTCTTTTACGTTCCATCCCCAAAACGCCACGCTGAAACAGCTCGCTCAGGTGGTGACCTCGGCCTGGCTGAAGTAATTCTGGTTGTGGCACGCTCAGCGACAGCACTTGGGCCACGTCAGTTGGGCCTGATGGCAGCTGGAGGCGGCACGTTACGCCGCATCTGTGCCAACACACGGCGTTCTCGCCATGTTCCAGGGGCCTCAACCTGCTTAATTTCCGCGCCCTCGGCAGAGCGTGACCGGAACGGCCTCTGCACCTCGCCGGCGGGCCTCGGGCGGG
>Ga0065711_1007459_pt1 | contig 15672 bp, 13 predicted proteins | sample Hoacrofraction12_FD_59098 | JGI IMG/M metagenome (GOLD analysis project Ga0065711, IMG submission 59098) | Hoatzin crop microbial communities from Cojedes, Venezuela - Epithelial fraction 12 v2 (version 2) | ecosystem: Host-associated > Birds > Digestive system > Esophagus > Crop | place... | reverse complement strand
CCTCCTGCCGAAGCAGGGTCACCTACAGTAGGCTGTAGAGGACCTTGTCCAGGCGGGTCTTGAATATCTCCAGAGAAGGAGACTCCACAACCTCCCTGGGTAGCCTGTTCCAATGCTCCGTCACCCTCAGAGGGAAGAAGTTCTTCTCTTGATGCAGCCCAGGACACGGCTGGCTTTCTGGGCTGCAAGCACACATTGCCGGCTCATGTTGAGCTTCTCATCCACCAGTACCCCCAAGTCCTTCTCCTCAGGGCTGCTCTCGAGCCACCCTCTACCCAGCCTGTACTTGTGTTTGGGATTGCCCCGACCCACCTGCAGGACCTTGCACTTGGCCTTGTTGAACTTCATGTGGTTCTGGTTTTACTCAGCTTGGGCCATATTAATCAAGTTTGACTTCACCTGATCTTACAAAATGTGAATAAATCTGGCATGGACTAACCTTCTTAAGGAAAATGTCCTTGCTTTCTTCTGCTTTTGGGGGCTGTTTTGGAAGTGGGGTGGAAGCTTTGCCCATTGCTGCGCTAGCTGGGTGTTTTCCGTGTCAGCATAGCTTCACTGCTCCCTCTGCTCCACCTTGGCACAAGTCTGGAGAAGAGAAGTCTCCGGTGAGACCTGATTGCGGCCTTCCAGTACTTAAAGGGGGCTCATAAGAAAGGCAAGGACAGGCTTTTTAGTAGATTCTGTTGCGATAGGACAAGGGGTAATGGTCTTAAACTAAAAGAGGCAAGATTCCTTCTACAAGGAAGAAATTTTTTAAGATGAGGGTGGTGAAACCCTAGCAGAGGTTGCCCAGAGAGGTGGTCAGTGCCCCATCCCTGGAAACATTCCAGGCCAGGTTGGACGGGGCTCTGAGCAACCTGATCTGGGTGAAGATGTCCCTGCTCATGGCAGGGGTGTTGGACTAGATGGCCTTCAAAGGTCCCTTTCCACCCAAACTATCCTAAGATTCCATGACTTTTTCTATTGTACTGCTTTTATATGACCAATGGTAGGATGAGTGGAATTATTCAAACAATAGCATTGTATTACTTCAGAGAGTGAATTTCTTCAGTGCTGTTATTTGCAGGTACTGGGAAAACTTTGCTTGCCAAGGCTGTTGCCACAGAATGCAATACAACCTTTTTCAACATATCAGCATCCACCATTGTCAGCAAATGGAGGGGTGATTCAGAAAAACTTGTTCGGGTAAGAATTATTACCTTATTGGTTCTACTTGAACAAACCTCAGGTTCCCACTTAAAGAACTGGAGTTTAACACAGAACTGGAAAGTGAGAATTCCTCTGATACTCATAATCTTTCCTGTCTTGGACAAAACACGTGACTATGTTCGTATCTAGCTCTTAAAATGGGAATAACATTACTTCTGTAGAAGTCTCACAATGGATTCTTGCTGTGGAATTTTAATTCTGTAATGTAAGATGAAGCAGATGTCCTGAAGGCAGCAAAGATTTTGACTCGCTGAATAAGAGCCAGGCAAGTAGAGTTCTGAACTAAACTATTGTTTAGTGTTTGCTAATACTTGCTTATATTTGCTTAGTGACCCCTTCAAAGCACTTCACATACTTTCTGCGAGGGTTGGCGCCTAGGTTCCCTGCAAAATGTTATTTAGATTCCCAAATTCCCTACTATTCATAGTCTTAAGGGCACAGAATTGGCAAATAATTCCCTTGTCATAAAGATATTGCAGTCAAACACAGATGTGATGTTGGTTTAAGGAAGGTAGTTTGTAGTGGCTGGAGAGCTGCATGGAGGACAAGGACGTTGGGGTGCTGGTCAGCAGCTGACTGAACATGAGCCAGCAGTGTGCCCAGGTGGCCAAGAAGGCCAATGGCATCCTGGCTTGTATCAGGAGTAGTGTGGCCAGCAGGAGTAGGGAGGTGATTATGGCACTGGTGAGGCTGCACCTGGAGTACTGCATTCAGTTTTGGGCCCCTCACTACAAGAAGGACATTGAGGTGCTGGAGCGTGTCCACAGAAGAGCAGCAAGGCTGGAGAGGGGTCTGGAGGACAAGTTTTGAGAGGAGCGGCTGAGGGACCTGGGGCTGTTTAGTCTGGAGAAAAGGAGGCTGAGGGGGGACCATATTGCTCTTTACAACTACCTGAAAGGAAGTTGTAGTTAGAGGCAGATGTTGGTCTCTTCTCCCAGGTAACCAGCGATAGGATGCGAGGCAATGGCCTCAAGTTGCATCAGGGGAGATTTAGACTAGATATTAGGAAAAATTTCTTTACTGAAAGAGTGGTCAGGCATTGGAACAGGCTGCCCAGGCAGTGGTGAAGTCACCATCCCTGGAGGTGCTCAAAACACATGTAGATGTGGCATTTCAGGACATGGTTTAGCAGACATGGTGGTGTTGGGGTGATGGTTGGACTTGCTGATCTTAGAGGTCTCTTCCAACCTTAATGATTCTATGATTCTATGATTTTTGCATGTAGCAAGTAGCATGCGTGGCTCAACAGTGGCACAAAAAAATTCAGGGATCCAGGTGCAGCACCCTTGCCCTAAGATGCCCATCCTGCTCTCTCCATAATGCCCACCACTTCAGTGTAAGAAATCCATGAGGACTTAGCATCCCTTTACACTCATCTCTTAGGCTACGCTTTGGATAGATACAGAGCTCTTGAAAATGAATAACTGTAACAGATTGCACTTGACAAATGGCATTGCAAGCATTGTTAATCTCTCTTGAAATTTCGGCAATGTCTGCAATGTAATTATTTTTCATGTGTCCTTTGTCCTTTAAAATGGCACATTTTTCTCCTGACATTCACCTCCTACATTATTGATCCTTTGACATCTGTCTCAGTGGCTTCCTAGAAAATTCCATTCTGACAGGAGCAGCGATGGAACAGTCTGGTTTTTGACACCACAATCCAAAGGGGTTTTGTTAACATGCTGCAGCATTTGCAATGATACTGCATTTGTGGCATTTCACCCTTAGTCGAGTTTTTGGCAGAAGTCAGAAATGAAATAAGATTGTGGACTGGGATAGCTCTAAGAAGTGTGTTGTGTGAATTTATATCCTAAAATGACACGAGGCTGGTGCAGGAGTTTTCTAAAGTAGTGTGAAGTATATGTGGGTTTTGTGGTCGTTTGGAGGAATGTTCACTCATCCTGTTCTCCTCAGTTCTCAGCTGTATTGCTGTGATTTTGTATTTTAGATCTGTAGTAAAATTGTAGACTGGTCATGGACTACTTGTGACTCTGGGCAAATAATTTAAACCCTGTGCTTCATATCCAAAGTGGAGAAAATAATGTATTATCTTTTTAAATCTGTTTTTTTAAGTGTTCAGATTAAGAAGTGCTGAATTAATATATATTGTTAGTGATATTTATTTAAAAACTTGGAGCACTTCACTGAAGAAGAACTGACAATATGTTCTTACTGCTAATATAAGCCTCTCCACGTTTACAGAAAAATAGATGAAACTTCTTTCTCAAAAGGGCAGACCCAGATTTTGTGTGTCAGCTTAATATTCCATTTTTTAATCTTCATTGTTCAAGCAGTTTATGTGTGTTTTCACCAGGAAAAACAAAAGAACTGCTTGATTCTTATCAAGAGAATCAGTCCATTTTCTTTCATTATGGTTCAGCTGACTTTTAATTTCTGTTTTTCTCAAATCCTTATTTAAAAAACTACAAATGGAGCAACCACAAAGGACGGATGTTTAATCTCTGTTCACAATTTAGGCGTTCCCAGAATCCTCTGATGGATCATTTTCTTCTATCCCATTATTCGCAGGGTACTCTGATAGGATTTAGCCAGAAAGATTTACATATAAAGACAGGCTTACCAGCCTGTGTTCTTTATATCTCCTTTACAAACCTTTCAGAATCTGAGAGGATTCAGGGACCCTCAGCCTACCCAGAGCTTTTTCCCAGCAGATATCCCTTTTTATCCTAGAAGTTTGGAATGTGGCTGCTGTTATTTATCTTGTGTGCCAGTGGCCCTTAATGCCTTTTTCTGTTAGTTTCCTTGTTAATCGTTTCTTTTGCATTTACTCTTCTCTCTGAACAGGTGTTGTTTGAGCTTGCCCGGTACCATGCTCCTTCCACAATTTTCTTGGATGAGCTGGAGTCAGTTATGAGTCAAAGAGGCACTGCTTCTGGGTAACTGATGAGAACATTTCTTACAGTTTTAGGAGAATATTTGTCCCCCTTTTACTGCATCTTTTCAATTGTGTGTGTTCAGGTGCTGATCAGTGTTTAATCCTACGATGTACCTGTTAGAAACAAATCTTAACTAAACTAAAGCCCGAGCGTGCTCTAGAAACTTCAACAGGAGCATGACTGGGCCCCTGAAAGACTTGTCTTATAGATTTTATTGAAATTATAATTACTTTGAGTGATAACAGTAATTTTCATGACTTTTTATTAAGTGTTGGGGTTTTTTTTGTTTGTTCTGTTGTCAACGTTAGGAGCCTCACAGTGTGTTATTGTCAGAATGCCCATCGGCTCTGAAAGCACTGCTTCATGGAAGCATCATGTACGCTGCGGGGATTTAAAGAGTGAGACGTAGTGGTTGTTACCCACGGCAGAGGAGATCCATAGAGAAGCAAGCGTGAAAGACAGGTTGCATGAAGATTAGCAAGGGACTATGGGGTCCAGCAAGACTGCGAGAAGAAGGGAGGTGCAAGAGCGTACAACCAGTGGTGCTGTGTTTTAAAATAAGGGATATGAAGTGGAAGTAAAAGCAGTGGGGGGTTGGAAACAACAGACGACTTGTTAGAGGCGAGTAGGAAGCAGCTGATTCTGTGACACTTTGGACAGGTTTAGGCATAGCAGGGTGAGACAGAGTGTACACGGTGGAGTGGCATTTTCGTTAATGGGACAAATTTTGGTGGCGTTGCCAGGACTTCCAGCTGCAGGAATGGGAGGATGTTGTTATTGTCATCTGTGGTGGAGACAGTTTATAGTTAAAAACAGGTTGAAAAGGTTAGGGATGGGGAAGAAGCAGGAGAACTATAAAAATATTGTTATAACCATTAGGAGCCCGTTACAGTGGATTTTATATCCTGTAAATTATATGCTCATAAAGGTGTATAAATAGAATATGCCATATCATAAAGAATCAACCTGTAATAATTGTCAGTTGATAGCTATAAATTACGGGCCAAGTTTTGTCTTCATACGTATTTTTAAAAGCGCATTAACATCACTGGATTATATATTTTAATGAGAATTTTAATCTAAGATTATGTAGTTATTTTTACATATCCTTATTAAATATTGACATAGCACCACTGCGTGGATGCCTTTGCGGAAATAAGCCATTAAATGTGAATTGTAGCTCTTACCATCGATGGCCCTGATGTTTTCTCTGGGTTTGATCCAGGAGTTTCCAGGAACTCCAAATCTGGGACCAAGGGTTCAAGCTGGTTTGCTGACCAGATTCTTAGCACTTTGCTTAAGTTCCCCCTTCTCTTTTTGAGGAAGGATCCTTTTCTGCGTGGTCTCTGCCCCATTTTTATGTTCATTTCAATACGGCATATTTTTCTGTTTGCTTTTGATAGAACATTTTGCAAAATATTGAATTCGGTAGTAGGTGTGTCTTCTTGTGGCCGCTTGACATTCACTCAGAGAAATGCCAGTAGTTGCACTGAATAGGTAGGTGTGTTGGTTATTTAATGGCAACTATCACGTTATAAAAATTCTCTTACATAGATCAATCAGTCAAAGCTTTAGGTGTTTTCCAGTAAATGTCAACAGTGCGTGGAGATTAGTATGAAGAAAAAAAATAAAAATAAATGTTTTCTTTGGGTTCAGTAATAGTGAATTCTCCTCACTTTAATGCACTGAAAAGAGTACATTTAAGTAATCATTAGAAAGCTTGATTTTAATGCTTAGATGTTAGCTAATGGAGCTTAATCATGCTTTGAACTGGGGCAAAACTGTGATAAGGGCTCAGTTGCTGTGAATGACACTGTATAAATAAAGATGATTACTTTAATGCACTGAGCAAATAATATTTCTCTGAATCTTGGTAGTGGTGAACATGAAGGAAGTCGGCGGATGAAAACAGAATTACTGGTGCAGATGGATGGCTTGGCCCGATCTGATGATCTTGTATTTGTTTTAGCAGCTTCCAATCTGCCATGGTAAGAGATCCAGAGAGTACATTTTGAATACATTTGCATGAGCTTCTAAGCACAGATAAAGATTTTATTTAGACTTTTGCAGAAAAAGCCTTGATATTTGGTTAAAGCATTTAAAGATTAATTTGGAGCTTTTACTTTTAAACTCTACAATTCTTGCTATTTGTGCCACATGAGAATAATCCATAATAAAATCAACATATGCTGGTGCTACCAGCTGCTAATATTTAAAATGGAGTATTTTACTTTATAGGCAAGTTATTTACTATGTTTAAGCTAAGAAGGGTTTCAGCCTGGAACTGTAAGGTGCTTAAAACATCTAGTGCTTAGAAGGATATGCTATAAATAGGAATGTTGGATTTTATTGGTGTCAAATGTGACTTTTAAAAGTTGAGAGACAGAATTCTTCAGCTTCTTTAACGCAATTTAGAATAGAAGAACAAACGATTGAAGACTGGAACTTGGGCACTTCATCATGTTGGTTCTCAAAATGGGCAGGACACATTGAGGACAAGACCGATGGGAGAGGATGAGGCAGGGAGGTGACATCTGCAGTGTAACATCTGTGGATGCTGGGGGAGATCCAGCAGACTGCAAAAAATGGCCAGCTCATGCGCTCGCCTTGAATCACGTCTCCCATGGCCGCTGTCAGGGCCAGCATGTTGATCTGGCTTGATTGTTCTCTGAACTCGTGTAGTCTATTTCTTTTTGTCATACAAAGCATTATCAAATGGTTGCAAGCAGTAGATGGGGAAAAGAACGGCTGTTGGTTAAGCACAGCTATTTTTAACAGTCTGATTTTGTAGCTCGCTAATCATTTTCCAGAGTAGAAGCCAACACCTGTACAGGGAATTGAATCACACGGAGGATGGGCTTGTTTTTGAAGTTAGTTTTCATAGGTCTGGAACTAGTCTGTGGATTTCTGTCTGCCCTGAGATTCTCCCTGTCCCTGGGCTACCGATCCACGAAATCTTCAGTAGAGGAACATCTTTCCTTGCTGAGAAATCTGTGCATTGAAAGCAGAGTGGGGAACCTCAGCAAAGTAAACTGTGGAAGTTATGTGAGGGACAGTCTTGGAGGCAGATGTCTGCAAAGAAGATGAGTTATGCATAAGAAGGGGCTTTTTTCCATGCTGACTCATCTCTCTGAAGCATACATGAAGCAGAGAAATACACGCTGTCTGCTGGGGGCAGACTGAATGGTGAATATTTCTGCATTTTGCTGACTGTCGCAGCGACGAGGTCTTTCTTGATATCCGTGTCCCTGAAGGCATGCAGACCTAAGTGGGCCTATTCATGTCTGACGTGCAGAGTGGTCGGCTAGGAGCCTGAAAAGGAGAAGACAGCAGTCCTGTTTGCAGGGAACTTCAAACCGTGCTCTGGGAAACCTTCGGCAGAGCCCAACGGCAGGTGTTGACAGGAACAACCTCATGTGAGCAGCGGCTCAGCAGCGTTTCAAGTGGTGATACTTGAAGTTTGACTGAAAGGCACGTTGCTCGTTGACGTGACGCTTGCCCAGCTCTGCAGCGTGACGGCCACCGAGCAGGGCATCCTAAACCAGCCGGGAGCAAGAGAGGGCTCTGCCCCCACAAAACCACAGGCTTCCCTCCTCGGTTGTTTTGCATGATTAGTGATTTTTGGCTCATTCTCATGAGGTTGCCGTAGGGAGACCTGTTGGAAAAGCCTCTCTGTGTGACTGGAGGGCTCTGGGCTATGATCAGCAGGCTGGTGCTGAGCGCCCGAGTCTGAACGATGTGGTGTGTGTAATCCACAGCTGCTTGCTTTTGAGTGCTTATGGAAAAGCATCAACTCCTAGGGACTATTTTATTTCGTATAACATATAAATGCACTTCTCAGTCATGACACACCACCTAACATTCTCTCACAAAGTTTGTGGTAACGCTTTATTCCTTTCCTCAGCTGATCCCCTTCGGCTGAAAGGCCAAGGGAACAGACAAAGAGAATATTAAACAACAGAAGTGATGTTGGTGACTCAGAATTTGTTCTCTGACGTAAAGGCTGGAGTCTCTGTCCATCATGCGAAGAGATCGAGTCCACCTCCTTCTACAAGCCTGCCTCTCCCTCCACATTTTCTTTCCTAATGCAAACCCTTATGTTTCCCATACAGTCAGGGAACGATGCTTCTGAGAGCCGCCAGGCAGACATCTCACCTGCTGAAATGCAAGTGCCGAAGAGGCGACGTGTTCAGAGGCTTTCACCTGCCTCTCTCTAGGGCCTGCCCAGGGCTTTCAGGCTCTTTAACTAGGAGCATGGCTGTGTGGGCACCTAAAATTTATGTGGAAATCAGATGTACAAGTTAGGCTGGTTCCTGCCCTGTTCCAGCGGTGTGAGTACAAAGCCATTGCTGGCTTTTATAGCCGTAATAGCAGAGTACGTGTGTTGGTTTGGGGGATTTATGCCTTGGACAGACTCAGGAATTTAAATCAGTACAAAATCCACCCTGTTTTGTGTTACAGTATCTACATGAAAGGAATTGAGACAAATTTGATTTAATTATGTTCCAGTTGTGTAAGAAAATGCTAAAAAATAAATAGCTACAGCGTGTGTGAAGAGTGAAGTTTGAAAGATAATTAATGCATTAATAATCCATTTGTCTCTTTATGGTTCATTAGTAATACACCATAAATGTTTAGGTTATTGTAGCATTGTTACCCTTTTAGAAGGAGAAACTCTGAGCAACGCATTACGCCTTTCCGTGATCTCTTAAAATTACCCTGCAAGTAGCTAAGCTTCCCATGTAGTGCTGCAGCATGGCAGTATTGAAAGAGATCAGATGTCTTTAGACGATCCACATCTTTCTACCCTTGCATGCTGGTTTGATAGGAAAAATTAGCTATTTGAAACCCACCGAGGAAGAGTTCAGAGACAGCAACTGGCCTTGAAGGTCTCTGCCTGGCTGGCGCTGGCTCTGGGGATCTCAGTGATGTGTCAACGTGAGCATGAGGCCGACCTCTCTCTGTGTGCTTCTGCGGAACGGCATTCCTGCATGCGTCTTGTTACCGGGTGTCTTGTCTGCTTTACGCAACTGGTAAGCTCTTTCTGGAAAGTCATGCAAAAATTACAGAATTGAGTGGTTTACACATTTGATTTTGGATCGGTTTGCAACTCTGAAGTGCTAATTTGTGCAAAATCACCTCTTTGAAACATCAAAAGTGCCACAGCTTTTTTTTTTAAGGTCAATACGAAATGACAAGAGTTCTACTTTGGGGGAATTGCTCCCACGGAAAGCTGGCAATCTGTGTTGGGATGAGGGTGGCAGCTGAGCCGCTGTGAGAAGCCAGCTCCCGCTTTCCGAAGTTTTATACCTGAGAGCTTAGAATTTCCTCCTGGACTTTCTCAACTTTGCTTGGGGGCAGGTTGGATTTTACCATCTCTTGAGCAAATGCAACCTGTGAGTGCAATGACTGGGCTGTCTGGCAGAAATGGGTCTGCCCCAGTGAATATGCTTTAAGATGTGGCCGAGTGTGTGCTTGGGAAGGTGTTTTAGGGGGATGGAAAGCTAGTGAAAGCCATGAGCATCTTCCATCGTTGTTGAGGCTCATGGCCTCGAGGACTCTAGGAGCGCCTGCTTCCAGAGAGGTCGGCGGGATTGGAACCCCCTGTAAGATCTCAGCTGTATGTTTACTGATTATTTTTATGTGTATTAGGTGACATTCAGTCTTACTGTAAGCCCCGGACTTCAGCTTCACAGGGATATTTTGTAACAAAGTTTCAAAATACCTGGCACTACAGGCCGAGGTTGTGGCTTCACAGCACAGCCCTTTGTTCCTGCAAACATTTGCTGTTAAGCTGGATTTGAAGAGATTTGTTTAACTTGGATATTTATTGATTCTGAAAAAAAATTCGTACCAAGCTGCTTTTCAGTGAGTGAAAAGAAGCCTAAACAGAGCTCTTTACACTGTCCTAAGCTGCGCTGCAGCTATCGATCTTCCTCTTCAGCCAGAGCTTGCTGTCCAGCCTCGCTTCCTGCTGCTCCTCAGCCAAGGCACTTTCTATTGATAATTTACTTGTTGAAATGATTCAATGCAATTAAGTAAAACAAAGGCCTCGTTAGTGAAGAAACAAAGTGATCCTTAACCACGTAGTGAGCGTTTCCTAATGTATTAGTGTGTTTAATTTGACTTCCATTGCAGTGCTGCTTTCCTCTTTCTCGCCAGCCTCAGGGTGGGTGAACCATGGAACGGTTTGGGTGGGAAGGGACCTTTGAGGGCCATCTAGTCCAACCCCCCCTGCCATGAGCAGGGACATCTTCACCCAGATCCGGTTGCTCAGAGCCAACATCCAACCTGGCCTGGGAAGATTCACGTGGCCAAGATGAGTTCAGGGAGATGTGGGCTGCAAAATCCCAAGTTGGATCTGGGATTACCCCATAATGAGCCCTTTCCTTCACCCTCAGCAGTGCATGGTGGAGGAGCAAGGAAGGAGAACGGAGGGGGACAGTGTGGGGAAGACCTAAGAGTAGCAGGAGAAGACATGGAGTGAGAACAAGCCCTCAGCTGGCAGGGGCTCTGCCCAGGCTGTCTGCATAGAAGGATGGGAGGTGGGAAGGGTGAGAAACTCACTCATTGTCAGTGCCTTTTCCTCCAGAGCACTGCGGTGATGATCAAACTAGGTGGGGATCAATTACGGACCAGTGAGCCCTCGTTGCCGTTTCTGGGTTCATCTCTGGAGTTGTTGAGGACTCTTAATTTCTGGCTAAAATGCATTTGTTACCATTCTTCCTTCTGGAAATGAAAATAGGTGTTTGTCTTGTTTGTCTTCACGTAATTTGGGAGTGATAACATGGCGTGATGCCTCCCGATGTCAAGCTGGGGGAGGTCTGAAAAGTCCTCCGCTTGTATAGGTCCTGTACAGCTTTCTGCGTCTTTTGATGAGCATTTCTTGATAGTTTTATTGGCTATTTTTTCAGAGACTATTTTGCTTGGCTCAGTGCTTATTATTCTGTTCTGGTTAATGTCACTTAACCTTGTATTTGATCACTAACAAAACAATTTAGCAAAGAACCTAAACATGGAAGATAACAAAAATATTATGGCTTTATTTTCCTCTTTAGCCAACAAGCAGGGTCACTGTAACCTTTCTGGATAAATAGAGCAACTTTGTCTACCAGCAGACAGACTTACAGAATGTGGCTAGGGAGTTCAGGAAAGTGGGGTCTTGGGAGACACCCCAGGAGTGCTCTGAAGCAGGATGGGTGACAGAAAACATCACCATTTAGGGGATTTGTGGGGTATTTTTAGAGGGTCTGGCTGCGGTTGTCCTTTGCCTGCGAGGATGGTCTAGAGTACCTGCATGGACACCTCTATAGCCCTGAGAACTTTGGCCCTGTTTACACGGAGGATGCCAATATGGGTAAATAAGAGCTATGGGATTGGTCAGCCAGAGAGTAATTATTTCCAGCCAAGCGAAACAATTTTGAGAAGTTGAGCTGAAAACTACATTTGGAAGGAGAGCGGGGACTAAAGTGGTTCTTGGTCCGTTCTGGATGGGACCCTGTGCGAAAGGTGTTGCACTGAATGTCGGACAGCATCTTGAATAGCCTAAAAATATAAATAATATCAGTATACTAACAGCCATTGATTAGCAACCTCTGGTATTTACTTCTGAGGCCTGGATTAGAAGTACTGGGATGGATCGGAGTGAATTCCTTTTGTCCTTTGAGTTCCTATTGATCTGCTTCTTTAATCTTCGCTTCTGTTGACCTTGGCTCAGCGCACGTGGAACAAGCTCTCCCAAAGCAAGAGGTCCTTTCTAGGGAGAGGGACGTTTCTGCTCCCCCAGTGCTGAGGTCTGTGGAAAACCTAGGCAGACACCTAGATGGGGATTTGGGAGCCCATTTTTGGTTTTCCTCATCATGTGCTACGCTGGTGGAAAGAAACATTTGCTGTTAAAGAATGAGGAGAAGTCACCAAAAGCTCTGTTGGTGCGCTACAGATCCGTCTTGAGCTGGCTTTCAGCTCCCTGTAAATTAAAGAGGAGCTTCATACAAGAAGCGTGGCTTGAATGTTGACTTGGCTGGCATAAAGACTTCACCCAGGGAATCAGCAAAGGTGGAGGCAGGTTTATTTCAGTGTATCCACAATCCCAGATGCAGGCACCACCCTCCAATGGCTGGCTGCTTCTGCTCAGCCGACACGGGTGGAAGTAGTGCCTAGAGCCTCTGTTTTTCTGTCTGCACAAGACATGTTGAGGTGAGTTTCCCTTCAATGAGAGTTTCTCGGCAGGTGTGAGGACTGAATTCTATTTTAAACTGAAATTACAAGTCTGTGGCTGAATGGGGCCAGTAGAGAAAGATTGGTACTGTGCTTGGAAGGATAATAGCTCAGAGCAGCTCCTGGAAGGCACCAGAGACTTATGAGTGAGTAAATATTTTGTAGCAGCTATTTCTTCTTGAAAATTGTATGGATGATTGGGGTACTTATAGACCCCATTACACGAGAAACAAGGGATCGACTGGAGCAGGAATTCGTATTCAGCTGTTTGGTTGTGTTACCGTTAGATGCAAACAACTGAAAAGCATTTGGGAAAAAAAAACTAGGTTAAAATGGGTGTTACTAAAACTAGGTTAAAACTAGGTTTGGATGGGTGCCTGAGAGGAGCGGGCGTGCCAGAACTCCCAACACTTGATAGAACATGTGGCTCTGGCAAGAGGGGCTATTTCTAGATGGTGATGAAATGCACAGAGGAAGGAATGGAAAGAAACATGCATTTTTCTTTCAAGATTCCTTTGTACACCACAAGCAAGTAAAAATGAAAAATAGTCCCAATCTTTTGTATTTGACCTTTTTCTGGCCTTATTTTTTTAGGCAAAACAACTGTATCAGTGCTGATGTTGACAGCATCATGGTTTTTTGGCTCACCGACACCTTGATCCAGCCTGCCCATCCTTCCCATGATCCTTTTTATACGGATACTTTCCTTTGGGGCTGTATTATTTATTATTTGTATTGCAGGAGCAGTCTCAGATCGACGTCTTGTTCTGCCACAAACATGGCCTCACAACCCAGACCTTCAGTCTGTGTTTTAGACCTACCAGGCATCCCTTCCAAAGTAGCAATTAATTAGTCCTGACAGACAATTTGTAGTGTCTCCTTAACAGCAGAGGGAGAAAGGGAGAGGCTGTTGCTGATGAGACATGCTGCAGGTGAGTAGCAGGGCCACGGACAATAACGACAACTTCTGATTGTTATTGTTACGCCTCATTGTCACAAGCCAGCGTATCGCTAACACGCTGAACAGGAACACATTGGATAATTAATCCTTTTTATGAATTTCTTTTTTCAAAATTAGGTTGAGGTGATTACAGGTGGGGTTGAAAAATGTCAGTCCTTGCAGCGAGGAGCTTGCTGTCAACGCCACGAGACGCGCTGAGACGATTCCTCTCCTCGTTTGCTTGCAGGGAGTTGGATTCTGCCATGCTACGGCGGTTGGAGAAGAGGATTTTGGTTGACCTTCCAAGTCAGGAGGCACGGCGGGTGATGATCCAGCACTGGCTGCCCCCTCTGAGCAACAGCGGGGGAGTGGAGCTGAGAACGGATCTGGACTACGGCGTGCTGGGCCAGGTGAGAGCGCGGCAGCGGGGACTTCCGGGGTGGGAACCGTAAGCGTGTTATGTCGTGACAGAAGAGGTCCAGAGGGCTGGGACAGCACCTCTGTACGCAGTGATGGAGAGGGACCGCAGCTCAGTTCGAGGCGATGGCCGAAGGGAGACCACCGAGACGCGGGGCTGAGCACTCCACGGGCACATACCTGGCCGTGGAAATCACGCTGCCGTGCTTGCGAAATGGGGCGTGTTCTGACCCTCTCCGTTGGGCCAACTTTTCAGCCTTAAATACAGGGAGACTTCCAGCATCAGCGTTATTTTATCACTCTTCTCACCAAGCTGGGAGCACTTCCAATTCATCGGGGTAACGAACAGTTAATTGTGTAGGGAAGGTTTGTCACAGCTCCACTGCTGCGGGGGAAAAGAGCATTTAGACAGCGAAGAGATTCACCAGATACCCAGGCTTTCTTCATTTAGCCCTTTGTCACGTCCTAAATTCTTTGAAAACATCTCACAGCTTACCAAGTGGACCCTTTTTACATCTGGTCACAGAGACAATACTGCTCAGTTTTTCTCTCACAAATGTTAATAAGGAAATACAGTTATTTTATTAACAGGGGAGCCAGGAAGAGACACGGAAAGATGAGTTTTATCTGACTTAGGGAAAACTGCCCTTTAGAAAAAAACTGTCCAGTATTTTCCTTGCTCCTACAAGGTACTGTGGGCATTCAACAGAAGAACATGCAGCATAATGTTGAGGGGAGGGTACACATAGAATCATAGAATCATGGAATGGTTTGGGTTGGAAGGGACTTGAAAGATCATCTGGTTCCAGCCCCCCTGCCATCAGCAGGGACATCTTCCACCAGACCAGGTTGCTCAGAGCTCCATCCAAGCTGGCCTTGAGCACTGCCAGGGAGGGGGCAGCCACAGCTTCTCTGGGCAACCTGGGCCAGTGTTTCACCACCCTCACGGTGAAAAATTTCTTCCTAATATCTCATCTAAATCTGCCCTCTGAGTTTACAGCCGTCCCCCCCTTGTCCTATCACTACACACCCTTGTGAAAAGCCCCTCTCCATCCTTCCTGTTGGCCCCTTCAGGCGCTGGCAGCTGCTCCAAGGTCACCCTGGAGCCTTCTCCTCTCCAGGCTGAACAGCCCCAGCTCCCTCAGCCTGCCCTCGTAGGAGAGGTGCTCCAGCCCTCGGATCATCTTCATGGCCTCCTCTGGACCCGCTCCAACACATCCATGTCCTTCCTATGTTTGGGGCTCCAGAGCTGGATGCAGGACTCCAGGTGGGGTCTCACGAGAGCAGAGTAGAGGAGCAGAATCCCCTCCCTCACCCTGCTGCCCACGCTGCTCTTGATGCAGCCCAGGACACGGTTGGCTTTCTGGGCTGCAAGTGCACATTGCCAGCTCATGCTGAGCTTCTCATCCATCAGTACCCCCAAGTCCTTCTCCTCAGGGCTGCTCTCAAGCCGCTCTCCGCCCAGCCTGTACTTGTGTCTGGGATTGCCCCGACCCACTTGCATGTATGTATATAAATGTATTTCAGACAGGAACAGACTTTACAAATATTCTATACAAATATATATGAAATAGATATGCTTGTTAACGCCGTTCCTGTCTGCTCTGTAAGCCTGCAGGCTGTAACGTATCCTTCTGATCCCGTCACAGGAAACGGACGGGTACTCCGGCTCGGACATAAAACTCGTGTGCAAGGAAGCAGCCATGAGACCAGTGAGGAAAATTTTCGATGCCCTTGAAAATCATCAGCCAGGTACCACAGCTCCGAGTGGAGAATCCGATCTGGGAGATGCCGATCTGCTGCTGCAACTCTAGAAGTTATAATATTAAGCCCAGCAGGTGGAGCTCTGCTATCTGCTTAGAAAAGTTTAAAAATACATTTCTAAAACATCTGCCTAAGCTAACATTTCTGAAAATCAGGCCTTTTTTTAAAGCTGTCAGCACCTGTGCTCTGTGCAAAAAATATGAATTCTTTATCTCACTAGGTTTA
>Ga0065711_1007102_pt1 | contig 15672 bp, 11 predicted proteins | sample Hoacrofraction12_FD_59098 | JGI IMG/M metagenome (GOLD analysis project Ga0065711, IMG submission 59098) | Hoatzin crop microbial communities from Cojedes, Venezuela - Epithelial fraction 12 v2 (version 2) | ecosystem: Host-associated > Birds > Digestive system > Esophagus > Crop | place... | reverse complement strand
TCAAGACCCGCCTGGACAAGGTCCTGTGCAGCTTGCTGTAGGTGACCCTGCTTCGGCAGGAGGGTTGGACTAGATGACCCACAGAGGTCCCTTCCAACCCCTACTATTCTGTGATTCTGTGATTCTTGTTAGCAAGAGCAAGCAAGGACTCTCTAAGATCTCTTTAGCTTCTCTAAATTGAGTCTTCTTTGCACTGCAAGGTTTCACTCTAATGATTAAGAATCCTTGCATTTATTCCCTATGAACTGAAAACAGGATACTGTGCTGTTAAAGGGGTAGATTGTGCAGAAAGTTTCTGCTGTACTACAAGTATGTTTGCAAGAGACCTGTTTCATTATTTCCTTACATTTGTTATGACAGGGTTCAGGGTTACAAAACTGAACACTCATGTCACACATCATGACTCAGTAGTCCCTAATCCCTTTCAGCTGTATTTTGTAGGGCTGGAGTTACTTTTTTTCAATAAAAACATGTGACATATCCAGCCTTAGCAACAGAGACTGTTCTTGGATTTGGCTTTTCATTCAAAAATATGGACTAAGTTAAACTCTTTTTTTTTAGTAGCATAGATCACATTTGTACTGCTTTATTTTCTTTCTTTGGCCTTGTTCTCTGTCTTAGTGTCATTCTCGACTATGTGCTATAGTCAGGAATGATGTATCATTGCATTGCAGGTGGAAAGAAGCTAGGGTTTAGTGGTGGCAGAATATTTTTTGTGCAGTTTCCTCACCCAGTTAGCCTCCTCATTCATTGTTTGTCACCATGTCACAAACTACAAAGGTTGTTTGATATGTCCAAATATTTCTAAGGAGGAAATACCTTACAGCAGCATGTAAATAAACAAAAAATGTCTTTCATGTTAGACTGAACTTCCAGTCCAGTCCATTGGAATTGATTCAGTATCTGTAAGCCTAACAAAACATTCTTGTTTCCCAGTGTGTACATGTATGTGTCAGTATAAGCAGATAAGTGTTCTATGCTTTTATTGTATTATGCTGTCATGGAAAAAAATTCATGAAAATGTAAGAAGAGTCACTGTTTTGTGTTCTGGTATACTAGTCATATATATATACGTTCATATAACTAACTTGCTTAACATTAGTGGCTAATTTCACTGAAGCCTTAGGCCACACGCTGTGAATTTGCCATCTGGATACAGTGAACATTTATTGAACCCTTGCCAAGCTCAGGGAAAGAGGGCCCCAAGGACTCAGTTGCAACTAGAAGATAAGGAAGTTAAACCATCAGTTGACAGCAGCAGGGCCTCTCTGAAGATAAGAAAGGAATCTTCAGCCTGCCCAGGGACAATGGAGGGCCCCAATGAGGGACAGAAGACCTCAGAACCCAAGTAACCCCATTGGATCAGCTGCCGCTTGGACATCACGTGGAAAACTCGTGTGCGGTGGGAACTTAGACTGTAAGGGTGTAATTGCCCAGGGTTTTCTTTGTTTGGGGTCCCTCTCTGCAGGCACACAGCTCGAGCTGTTTCACCCCACTGTACCACTTAATAAACTCCTCTGGCGTATGGAGACTCTGCTTCGGGAAACCTAGGTTCGAGCCTGAGGGATGAGGAAGTGCCCAAGACTGAGTGAGTGTGTGTGTGTGTGTGAGGAGTCGAAAAGGGGCACCCATCAGCTCACTGGAGTCACCTGCTGCAAAGGGACTCCAGTCTAAACCTTGGGTGGTGTGTGTGCGACTGCTTGAATGGTGTGTGAATGCTTGGGCAGTGGCCTCTCCCTTGATAATGTGCTTCAAGAAATACATATAGAAATATCATATAGGCCTTTTTTTGTGTAAAAAAACACAATGGAAATGGAACATTCTTTCTTTGACATCTGTTTCGGGAAGTAAGGAAAATGATATAAATATATATGTCTGAACTTTTCTTCATTTGCTTTTGTATTTCCAAGATGCTTCTAGGATGAGCTGAAAGTTTGTGTACTTTGTAGTTAGTTTTTGTCCAGTTCTGAAATACTGACTCAGAAGCTGAATGAGTAGAATGCTATTTCTGTATATAAACATTATTGCTAGGTTGAGCGCAGCAGATGGCATGTGGAAATATCTACTTATCTTTGCAGTATGAATCATCACACCAAGTTTTTCTGAACAGTCGCCTTTTTCAGTAATCAGAACAATGTATGTTTGATGATAATCTTTCAAAGAAAGACTGGTGAAAATCATGTCTTGGTGAAGAAATGTTTCATGTCATATTCAACTATTGCTGAAAGACTTTCATAATATACACAATATGTTTCATTGTATACAAAACCAGTTAAAGCTTAAATCTCTTTTTTATCTTATAACACAGGATAAAAAGAAGGAAATCTGACAAGAAAAGTAATTGCAAAATGGAATTATCTACCTGAAAGGCTGTTTTCTTTTGTGGCTCCTATATCTGTGTATTGTCTTACGAAATACAGATGAAACAGTTCAAGAAATAACATATCTCACTGAAGTACTGTCAAAAGAGTTCAGAATTCTAAAAATGATTAGTGGTTTCAGAGCTCACTCTGTCACATAGGGACATTTTCTTCACTATTTTTCTCTCTTTTTTTTTTTTTTAGAAAAAGACAATGACAAGAGATGCAACACCACAAACCAGAAACAAAGAAGTTCTTACAGTATTCAAACATGATGACATATGGCTGGCAGAATGATGCACCACATATTGTTGAGTTTATGCGTAGCATCATTTACACTTACATATGCAAATGCAGTTTAAACTTCTCTGCATGGTTTTCATTCACCATCTGGAGGGAATTCTTGCAGAGGAGAAGCAGAAAACAACCTCTGATAAAATTCTTCAATCCTGTAAGTGCGGGATGCACCTTTAAAGTTTACAAAAGGAAATTGAGGTTTTCTTTATCAGAGGTATCCTTATGTAACCTTAACAAGACTGTCAGTCTTGTTTTAGGGAAGTTGGTGTTTAGCGGAGGTTGTATACAGGAAAAAATAATATTTTAAATAACAAATAACCTCTATGAGCAAAGACAATCTGAGGATGCCCTGAGAACACCTTAGAAGCTTTTAGATAATAACTGAAATCTCCTCCTAAGTGTGGCATACTTAAAAATTAAGCATTGTTACACACGTCTAAAGGTATTATATTAAACAAAACCCAAACCGAAATAAAAATGCTGAAATAGTGCAGTGGCTTGCTGACATAATTCAGGAAAAAATAAATTTTGTACAATTCCAAAATAATGGCCTTGTGTCCTGTGAGACAAAAGATATCCCTCAGAAGAAAAGAGGATCACATTTATTCTGCTACTGCAGACAATGAGACTTTATATAGAAGAGTAAGTCACTTCACTCTCTTGGTGATGATCATCTGTGCCAGTATTTCAACAGGAAATAATCCTAGAAATTTTACAACCATGTTCCTTTTTGTCATTCTAACTTTGCAAACATAGTCTATACCCAATAAACACAGTAAGTAAAATTCATAATGGATTCTTTCATGTCTTGGTCCACGTAGTACCTTGTGTGAAAAGATCAAGCACCTGGAAGGCAGGAGGGTGGCTGACAGAAACTTTCTAGTTTATGAAGAATGTGATTATTACCAAATGCTAATACAGTGATTTTGTAAGTATCATGAACTCGTATATACTATAGCCTATAGCATATAATAAACAATAAGACACATGAAATTGACATCGATTACACACCATAATTGATCATTTCAGTAAAAAAAGAAACAATCAGTTAAATGAAAAGCTTTTCCTATTTACATTACCATTTTATATCATGCTTTTGTTTTTCCATTTTGAAGCATACACACAGACTCCATGTTAATAGTACCAAAAGGAAAAATAAACAACTCTGAAGAGAAAAAATTTCCCACTGAAGTCAGTAATGAATTGAGGACTAGCTAAGTTTTTCTACTGAAAACCTTCTAATGGAAATATGAAGCTGTGATTAAATAATATTTTGTTGGAATAAATAGTCATTTTTGTGAAGATCTCTTCAAATAAATTTTGGCCTAAAAAGCAAATTTCCATCAGGGATTTTCTTTTTTCTTCAGTAAAACTTGAAAAAAATATTTGCCTAAATATTTTACATACATAGAAGTCCAGGTTTAAAATGTAATTTCACCCCAGCTAAACCATAGAGGAAGGATTAACTGCTAAAATCAGTTCCTGAAATGTAATGTGACCTGCTCCTTTTAATTCACAAAAAAAAAGTCTTGAAGATATTTTGCTTCTTGACAGGTTTGTCACTGTTCTTTAAACAGCATCAAGTAATTACTCCAGCCTATTGCAAATTTTTTTTGGCTGGGAAAAATACACAACTTCATTAATTATCTCAGACAGAAATGTACCATTTTGCCCAAAAGATTGTCTCTCTTGGTAAAAGAACAGCACTTCTTTTTCTCTTCATGCTGTTAGTTTTTGCTACAGAGCCACTGTAATAAAAATAAATTTCATATCTGGGTAGTAAGATAGTATCTTCACAGAGATAGTCTTACAGTGGCTGTGACAACCTCTGCAAAGATCTGATGAAACTTTTCATGAGAGAGTTTTCTTTCTCAATGAGCAGGCAGTTACCTTGGTCACTTGCATTAGTTACATTGTTGCAAGAACAGTGTAGTGAGCATGCTCCTAAAGTAGTAAGATTAAAAATGACTGGGTGCTATCTGGATCAATACACTCACCATGAACTTCATCTGAGACCCAACTGGAGTCATGGAGTCTATGGAAAATTTTGTATTTTTTCTCAATGTGGTGGGTTAACCTCATCCAGAATCCAAGCGCCCACATAGCTACTTGCTCACTCCTCCTCTTGCCCAGTGGGACAGGGAAGGGAATAGGAAGAATATAAGCAAGAAAACTCATGGATGAAGACAAAGACAATTTAATACATGAAGAAAGAAGAAAGAAAAAAAAATAGTGATGGAAAAGCAATCACTAACCACCTCCCACAAGCAGACCGATGCTCAGACACTCTCCGAGCAATGGACATTTTGGAAGCCAAAACCACCTCTTTCCTTCTTCTACCCCCAGCTTTTGTTGCTGAGCCTGACATAATAGTGTATAGAATATGCCTTTGGCGTCAGCTTTTCTGGCTGTGTCCCCTCCCAGTCTTGTGTCCACCACCAGCCTGTTCACTGGCAGGGAGGGGGGAGAGTGCAGAGCGGGAAAAAGAAATCCTTGACACTTGTAAGCACTGTTCAGAAATGGCCAAAACATTGGTGTGTTACCAGCTCTATTTTAACCCAAAATCCAAAACACTTGATGTGAATAATCATATAATAAAAGGAGAAGCATATTCTTCATAATAACATATTTCAAAATGTTACATGTATCATGTGAGTCTTTAATTTATACCTTAGATAGTGGTGACACTGACAGCTGCAGCAATCTTTTTTTCTTTTTTTAATAAGAGAAAGGCATCTTTTTCACCATGTATTCCTGTCTGTAGCAGCTACTTGCAAATAGTATTTGTATGTGACAAGACCAACAAACAAACATGCAAAAAAACTTGTGGGTATTATTCCTCAGTCAAGAACATGTTGTTTCTACTGATGATTCAACTAACTTACCACTACTTGTCTGGACTGAGGTGTCCAAGCAGTAGCCTTTGCTAGAAAATGCTGAGGAGAAACAGCTGACATACAGAGATGTAGAGCTGAACAACATCATCACCCGAGAGTATCAAAATGTCTGGCTAAGTGTGCTTATTAGGCCTTTAAAAAATCAGTGTGTGCATTTAATAAGAATGTCAAGATGAAGCCTTGTAAAATCCTGAAGGTGTAACTGCCTACTAATACTCTTTGTCAGTGCTCTCAGAGTATTTATTCAGGATTAGCCAAGGGACTAAAATATCACTGTCCTGGGTTTGGCCAGGACAGGGTTAATTTTCACCAGAATCCAGGAAGGGACACAGCCGGGCGGGCTGACCCCACCTGGCCAAACAGAGCCGGGTATTCCACACCATGTGCCATCATGCTGGGTTCCGGGGGTGGGGGCAGTGGGGCGGCAGGAACTCACTTGCGGCTTGGGAGCTCGCGGCGCCAGTCCGGTCCAGGAGAGCGGCTCTGTGGGTTTTGCGGTTTGTGTTGTGTTTTCCCCTTTTCTGTATCGTTGTTGTTGCTGTTCCCTCTGTTTGCTGTTCTGTTAAACTGCCCTTATCCCGACCCACCAGTTTCTGCCTGTTTCTTTCCCTTCTCCTCCGCACCCCGGCGGGGGGAGGGGCGGCCGCGTGGCGCTTTTGTTGCCGGCTGCAGCCAAACCAGAACACTCACGATCAGTACTAAATAGCCTATAGATAGATACACACGAGTGTGATATGATACTTTAATTCCTTACACAGATCAAGGCCCCCAGGCAGGAAACCAGGCAAATAGAGGAAACGTGAGACTAGCGATCTCTTGCCTGACTTAATCAAATTTTCCTCATGTGAATAAAGTGCAAGAATTGCATTAGATAGGCAGCTGTGAAAGGTATCTGGAAAAACAGGCAGTTTCTCTGCTTGTCATACCACTGCTGCCATACACAGACCTTTACAAGGCAGAAGGTCAGTTCCCTAACTTTGCAGAAGGTCAAACTACAATGTACCCAGATTTTGCCAATGTTAGAATATTTGCACTGTCTAAGCACACAGCTTAGAATTTATTCCAAGCATTAATAATCGGTCTTTTTATAACACAAATAAGTTCTGAAGGAATGAGTGATTCCATTAATCACAGTTGAGTTACTCTCTCTAAGAATCGACTTCCTACACCAGAGCATCCTCAGCAGCCTGTTCAATAGCATGCCCATCATTTTGTACTTGATGATTTATTGCTCTCACTAATAGTATCTTAAAATTTGAAAAATTGTTAATGAAATGTAAAACTAAAAATACTTATTTCTTTGTGAATCATCAGGATTAGGTTAGTTTCTTTTACAAAAACAATGCAAGGTGTATATTCTGAAATGTTCACCTTTTAGTATCATTTTACAAATGACCCTGGTTTTGGTTCAGACTATCAGATAGCAAATGGTAAATCAGTGGTATCTGTGGGACACTCTTCTCTTTCTGCTTCTATTTGCAGGAGTTAATTCATATAAAAGGAAGACCAGAATTAATCCGAGTGTATACATAAATATATCGGATTCTGTATTTCTCACTTCAGTTCCAAAATTATGAAAGCCATGGTAACAACAGACATTACTTTACTCGTCAAATAGTCAACATTCCTAGCAATTAAATTTTCATTGTTTTCTAAGAATAATACATAACATTTGATATATAAAACTATTATTTACAATGTGTTTTCCTTGGTACAATTTTATATGGGCTCACCAGTATATTAACTACGATATTTGACAATTTCTGAGATCTCAAATACAGAGGCATGGGACACAAGCAGAATTCTCTGTATCTCTTTAACCAAACTATTCCAGCATTTTTTTTTTGGCATGTTACCAAGTTCTATATACACTTAGTCATGCAAGGACTGAGAAAAATACACAGGGATTGATTGTCTTACAGTCTTCACATACTAGTTACAAAATTTACTCTTGTCCTATTTCTCTTAAGTTAGAAGAAATACATCCGATTTATCTACTTAAAGAATATAAATTACATATTTGAAAAGAAGTACATTCTTTCCATTTCGCAGCAGATGGATTCCCAGAGGAACAGCCAGGGCTGAGAATGTGGCTTCATCATTAATGTAGTCATTTGTTCAAATCAACATGCAAAAAATTTCAGGATATACTAAGAAATCCCTTTTTTTGTAGACAGATAGTGCCATATGTTCTTAATTAAATTTGTATATTGCTTGAAGTATAAGAACACAAACAAGAAGGACCAGGGTATAATATAGATCAGAACAAACAAACAGAACAGAAAAAAAATAAAACCAGACCTCCAGTTTGGTGGGGAAGGGAAGAATCATGTAGACCTATTCATATAAAGGTGACAGTCCAGAAAATGATCTTGTCAACAACATTTCCTAAGGACTACAGTGAATGGACCTATGAATGTGAGAAAGGATAGGACATGAATTAACAATCCTTTCCTCACAGTTTTGGATGAAAGTGAGCATGACAGTGTAACTTTGAACTGGATGAGAGAGGATTTTAGATAAAAGATGGGGAATTTGCTTTTGTCCACACTATGGGGACATACAGAAGGTGTGTTGGAGAGACAAAATGAAGTGCAGGGTTATAGTTTCTTAGTTCTGGATTGAACCCCTGCCATCAATTTAGCAACACATCTTTTACAGTTCCGTTTCATCCAAAAAGTAACTTGTCCTACAGCAAACTAAATGGCTTCAGTTCTAATCCTGCTAGCAGCAAGGAGCAGTTTATGATGTCAATAACGCTTCCTCAATGAATCATTGCTTAACAAAATATTAATATCTTATTTTGCTGAAAGACTTGTAAGAAAAAGTAACAGCTGGGTGAAAGACTTCAGACCGCGAAATTTGGGAAACTTTTATATTATTTTGTTTTTCCATTTTCATCTTTTTCCTGAGTTGCTACTGAACTCACTGAGGATAGAAATTCTGCTTGTGAATGGAAACTCCATTATACTCACAGAAAGAGTTTCCACGCATGCAAGTGCCAACATAAAAAGGTAAGGTTTCCCTTGCTACTAGGCCATCTGAAATCAGCCATCTGGTCTCACTGCTGTTTTAACATTTTAGTTCTTGTGCAATTACCAATTCCTGAAAACAGAAAATAGAGAGGCCCACATACAAACCTGAATTTAACTCCAGTTCAGTGGCGGAGCAGTAAAGATACAAGACAGGCACAACAAAGATGGAGCAGACACAGCACTTGAATTTTCAGTTTTCTATAGCGATAGTCTTAAAAAAGCCTTAAGTAATCGTAAGTGACTTTTATTGAAAGGAGCTACGTATTACTGTATTGTTACTCTTTATACCAGCTGCCAGTGTCCTGAGGGTACTTCCAGGGATGACTGTCCCTGCCTTGGCCTCCATGGGGCTCCCCTCACCTGTCCACAGCCCAGGACCCTATCTCAGCCCCCTGGGGCCAGCAGCCCCTGCCCCAGTAATGCCACAGCAGAGACCTTCTCCAGCTGCCACAGCCCTGCCCTGCCCATCCATGGTCCCTGCCATGCCAGGCCCAACCACAGCCATCCCCATTCCCAGGGAGGTGCCTGACACCCAGGGCTGGGGCTGCCCACAGTGCCCCTTGCTCTTGATTGGGGTAGTGGGACTAGCCCTAGCTGTCAGGCACTGCCTGGTATTACCCTCAATTCCTGTCCCACGGGAACTGCTGGCCCTTGGTGGGCCCTGGCATGGAGGAAGAATTGTAGGAGGAGGGAGGAAGAAGACGCTGCAGGTGAGCCCAGATGCTGTGGACGAGTTACCCTCTGCTGCTAGCAGAGCCTTGCCAGACCTTTTCTTCCCAAGGCAATCCCACGCTGCCCCACCCTCTTCCTGGAAGGGTTTCCATCAAGAAACTAATTTCAAAATCCAAGCAGCAGAAGAAAGGGAAAAAAGCAGTAGAAAGCTGTAGTAGAAGGGAAAATGCTTTTGTTATGCTGCTGTGCTTTGTTTTAATAAACAAATTTGGGGTCATGCCCAAAGTTCTCATGCCCCTTTGTTTACTCTTAATTCTGGCATTATTACATGTTGCACAGTTGTTCTTTGTGTTTTTTTAAAAAACACCTTTATTAGAAACTGTGTTAATTAATCACTTTTTGTGGACCCTTGTGAAATATACAATAGTAGCAAAGTGGCACCTGTCAATTGAAACAATGACAATAATAAATGAGAAATGTCAAATGAAACAAAATGTCAACTAAGACAATGCCAACACTAAATGTAAAAACACCTTTACCGATGTACAGTTTATGTCAGACTCTTCTAGAAGATTCATTTGCATGCAGTGGCAGAAAGGCATATATTTTAATAAATATTTTGCCTAGAGACTGAGGAGAAAATTATTGTTGGTCTCAGCATAACACCTGTCCTGGGAACTTCCAAATCAAACAGCAACCTTCCCCAAAGATGGTATCTCTGTAAATCAGATTCTGTTAAGTTAGTGTAATGACTAAAGCATGCTGGGAAATCAGCACATGAGCTCTAATTGCTGCACTTTAGGGTCTGAGGAGAAATTATTTCAGAAACTTAGCCAAACTCTGACTTCCACATGTGTTTCTTTAGAACCTTATCATTGCTAATAATGAATTCTTGGTAACACAAACAAAGTCTGCCTGTGTTTTTTGAACTCAGAGTCTTAGTAACTTGAAGTCACCAACAAATGACTAGCATCCAATCCATCAACATCACTTCATTCTAAAGTAATGCATTACAAATATAAATTTCACACCTATACGAAGTTACCTTTGTCTTGAACTGGAGTCAGCTTATATTGCCTCTCTTGACAATGCCATCGGCCAGACTGTCGGAGGATACAAATGAAGATAGTGCCATTAAGATACTCTGTTTACCCTAGCTTTACTATGGTTTACTGCCTTTAAGTCTTCAGGTAATTGTTTACACTGGACACCAGCATAGTATCTTATTTCTAAAACAGTGTTCCAAGCAGTGATATTGATCTTTAGGTATTTACATTCTCCACTTTCGGCTGCTACCCAAGTAGCTCTTGTGAAATTGCACTAGCTAAGTTGGAACAAAACTACTCAGCCTTACCTTCAGTTTCAAGCCAGCTGAAACCCAAAGAGATTTCTGAGAACAGGCATGGAACGTTGCAACAGGAGAAAATTGCTTCCTTGTGGCTAAAAAAGTTGGCTGACCCAAGTCTGATGTAAAGGAAGAAACAAAGTTAAATGCAGCACTATTCGTAATTTGGGAATTGAAACACACTGGCATGAATAGCATTTAAAAACCACTGTTGAAGATTTCATAGAATGTGTAATGACTGGTTTTTAGTACTGGTGTAAAAAATAATTTTTATTCAAGTAATAACAGCATGTATATTTCTGCAATGTTTTACTGACTTCCTTGCTTGCTCACACTTAAGAAGAGAAGCCAAGAAAAACAATACATGTTTCTTTTAGTGTTAGCCAGTTAACAAGATCCAGCTCAAAACTTCTCTGCAGAAAAAATCTAAAGAGCACAGAGCCAGGAAACTGGCAGTGCAGAGATGGAAAGCCTTGAAGAATCAGGCCACTAGAAAGGTGGGGGACATGATGGCATGTCTGCCGATGATGGGGGGATTTGGTGCTCCTGCAACAGTTGCCATCCCTGACATCTCAGCTGCTCTCTTAGTGGAAAGAACTGCAGCCATCCTGCCTTTTGAGGGCTTTGCATTGATGAAGTATTCATAGGCAGTTTACTGATTATGTCTTCTTTTTCTGCTTCTACAATTGCAACAGTTAATACAGAAAGCTTTGTATGCTTATTGTATTTTCAGAGATAAAGAGAAAGCAGAAATGGGAGGTAGCAGAGTGTAGAGAAATGGGAGGAACTTCCCCGACAGCCTACCTCCCCAGCTGTCCCAGGCTGATTTGTCACTGGTCTAAGCCCCTCTTAGAGGTCAAGCAATGATAGCTAAAGAACTGGTCTCTGCTTTTCCATACCTGCTAGCACAAACATAGCTTTTGAAATATTCATGCAGTGCTCATACAGTCAGTGCCATAGATTATTTCTAGTAAAAAATCTGGTTTTTGCCCCCTAGAACCACCCCAAACTTTTAGCATTAAGGTAAGATACCACTAGGACAGCAAAATACATATGACTGATTTTACTGTAGGCACCATGTGTGAAACACAGTAATAAAGCAATTACCATCAAACAGAGTATCACAGTGTCCAGGAGACCCTGATGTTCCAAAGGCGAGCTGCAATACTTGCTGAAGCTGGAACCACGAACATTGTTGGAACTTCTAGCCATTGTGCAGATTGGTTTAAATTTTTGGCATTTTGGCAGTTCACCCATTTCTCAACAATATTTACTTATTCTAAAAACATAAAGTTCAAAGCTGAGAAAGAATAAATTTCATTTCTTTACATCCAAACAAAATTTGTTATGTGAATGAGAAGACAATATGGAATTTTCTCTTCACTTACATGACCACAGATACAGAGATTTGCTCACATCCATTGCTTGTTACATTCCTTTTCTGTATTGAGGACTAAAGGTATCTTCCAATATCATTAACAGAAATTTTTTGAGTTTTTTGACGTACTTTCTAATACCAGACTCCTGACTGACCAATAAGCAAACAACTAAACTCTTTGTCCTTCCCCAGTGACTTAATACAGCAACATGCTCAAGCTTCTCTTCGGCCCATGCCTTAGGACTGAATCACTCAAACTGCTTTGTTACTGGCAGGTGCTAAACAACCTGCCCTTGCTTGCTGTCCCTTCTCATTGTCGCAAGTTTTATGAAGTTGTGGTGAAATTGCCTTCTCTAAAGACATGCACTGAAAAGGCCAGTTTCTCCTGTTGATCAGATCACCCAGATTTCTGGGGCACAGGCAAGTTTTTAACACACCTTTGTGAGTTTAGCAGGGCAATTGCTTTGCAGCTAGCTGAAACACAGAACTGAAACTAAATCCTACTGACTCATGGCACAGACTAGACCTGACTCCTGTGCTTTCAATTTATGTTGAAATCATGGGGTAAGGACCACTAGTATAACTGAGTCCATTATTCACCTTCAGCCATAAGGTGTTCTTAGGCTAGAAAATAAATTCAAATAATAGACAACTGAAAGATGGTTTACGCATTGACCTCCTTTCTCCTTTTTGTAAGGCAAACTTGCACTTTCAATTTTGTTATTGAAAACAAATATTGTTAAATAAACGAGATCGGAAAAAGAAAAACACAGATTCTAAAGTGTTTGTTTTATGAAACAAGTAAACAAGTAAAAATTTTGTGGTCTACATCAGCTAAATTGATAATCAAGTGCTAGCTTGCAAGCAGATCAACACCAAAGCAGAAGCTTAGGTGTTTCCAGAGTGTACCAATATGTGTGAACACAAAACTAACAAAATAGCAGTGAAATAAACCAATTTCAAAATCTGGATTTATCGTACCACACAGAATGTGGAAAGGATAACAAACTCCTACAAAAGGTTGTTTTGTTTTTTTTCTTTTTCTCATCTTAGCAGTCCAATTTAGAGCTCTCTCCTTAAAGTTCCAAGAATCAGAAAGGCCAACTGAAATTCCAGTTAACTTTGTATACTTCAGACCTCATGTGGCCACTATACTCTCTCTGAATCAGCATGTTTCTCTAGCTCTTTTACTTTACCTGAGTCACATTTTTATACCAGCTCTTCTATCTAGAGAGACATACAACAGTTGTACTACTTGAAACAGGAACTTAGAAAATTCTGCAGCCATTATCTATTTAAGAAAGATAAAAAATTGGCAACTTGAGACATGTTACTAATTTATATTTCCTAAAATGTTGTACTCTTAATATTAACTTGAATCTAATTTTAATGTTATTTTTTGAATAAAATGGGATTATGGAAAAATGGCAGACTGCTTTCTCACACTGCCAAATGATTTTTAAATATCAGAATTGTGAAGTCATAGCCATGTATTCAATTGACTAAAGGTAAAAACCTATTGCTTCAACATTTGAATTGAATTTAATACTTACAACATGGTGTCCAAACTACTGTTGCAGAAATTTTTTGAAGAGTTCTCATTCAGATGTGTAGATTTGAAATAAAGCTGCACTTATAATTTTTCCTTTCTCAAAGGAGAAATTAAATAAAAGTGAATTAAAGTGAGTTTGAAATATTACAGAGGAAAATGCTATGTGAATTATATCAGTAATATATGTTTGTTAAAAAAAATAAAGTATTTTGCAGTTAAAGGTGTCTGGAGCTGTCTTTCACAACCATCTCAAAGGATAAATTGAGAAAGTTAGCAGTAGTATAAGTATGGGATGGGATATGAATAATCCCTTCCTTTGAAATTGCTTTTTTTCTCTCCCCTTCTTCCTCATTCTCTCCACATATTTGCAGCATACATGCGTCCTGCAGATTTGACTGATCAGATTATTTCTGAAGGTCACAGCCAGAATTTTTGAATGCTTAATCTGGTTCTGGAAGAGAACCTGAGTTTCTGTGGAACAACATTGGCATGCAGGCTGATGCATGGGTGAACACTGCCTTCAAATTTTATTCAGACTAGATGTTAGGAGTAAACCATGGGGTGACTGATTGGGTAGAATTTTATTTTTCATAACTAGTACTGTATTTAGTTCTTACTTTCTCATGAACATTTTAAACATTCACTGAAATGAATGCAGAAAAGGACATAGTAGTAACTAAAGAAATAACAGGTGGGAGACATGCACATCTGGTGCTATTTAATATGTCATGGTCCAAGAAAATTTGAACAAATACTCACAACACGAGTTATTTCTTAATCAGATCAGTCAGGGTCTCCAGTGCACCGACCACTTTCCCGCCATCCATTTCTCCTCTGGGTTTCCCCACTTGTGCTCCTGCCAGCTCCGACATGGCGGATCAGGCCTCCGGGAGCAGCGCAGTGTGAGCAGCAGCTGGGAGAAGCCGTGTGGCAGGCTGCCTCTGCTTCCCCTGGCAGCTGCATCAAGCTCAGGTCCCCCTGCCTGCTTTGCTGCTGCCCTCAGCACCCGGCTCCCCAGCCCTTGTGCAGCAGCACATGCTGCTGCTCCCTGACAAGGCCAGTCATGAATGTACTTCTGTCATGTTCGTGAGTCTAACAGTGACATGTCTATATTGTCTCCAAGCCTTGGCCAGTGCTCACTTTCTTGGCCTCTGTGACAGGTTCTATTATCTTTCCCATTCTTTTTCTTATGACAGTGCCTCAGCCAGCTCGTCAAAGTTCAGCCTGTGTTTCTGATTCTGAACAGGAAGCACGAGGGATGTTCTCTCAGTTTTAAGACTTCCAGTTACTCCTGAGAGTTTGACTTTCTTCTGGCAACACACTCTAAGGCACCTCAGACCTGAAGGCTGGCAGGCCATGAACAGGCCCTGAGCAGCCTCATGAGAGGTCTCCACCCACACACCCCTGCCCATGGGCCTGGGGCTCCCGGGAAGGGTGCAGGGTGAGGCTGCTGGGGCTGATGCGGTCTCTGCCCCACTGGTTGTGTTGTCACCCTTCGCTTCTGGCTCCCTGTCCTTTATGCATCCGTTGGCCCTTGCTGCTCCCTGGCCTTTGGTTAAGAGTTAGGGTACATGGTATCTCCAACAACTGTTACCCCTTAGCAGTGGTGGAGGAACCAACAAGGAAAGGTGCTCTGCTGGACCTTGTAATAACAAACAAGGAGGGGCTGGTTGAGGATGTGAAGGTTGGAGGTACACTCGGCTGCAGTGACCATGAAATGGTCGAGTTCAGGATCCTGCGTGGAGGAAGCAGGGCGATAAGCAGGATGAAAACCTTGGACCTCAGGAGGGCTAACTTTGGCCTCTTCAAGGAGCTACTGGGAGGAATCCCGTGGGACAGGGCTCTTGAAGGCAGGGGGGTCCAAGAGTGCTGGTCGCTCTTTAAACGTCACTTCCTCCATGCTCAGGAGTGGTGCATCCCCCTGAGAAAGAAATCGAGCAAAGGAGGCATGAGACCTGCATGGTTGAACAAGGAGCTTCTAGCGGAGCTCAGGTGGAAGAGAAAGGTCCATGGCATGTGGAAAAAGGGACAGGCCACTTGGGAAGAATACAGGAATGTGGTCAGAGCATGCAGGGATGCGACGAGGAAGGCCAAGGCCCACCTGGAATTGAAGCTGGCAAGGGATGTCAAAAACAA
>Ga0065711_1042066_pt1 | contig 15673 bp, 8 predicted proteins | sample Hoacrofraction12_FD_59098 | JGI IMG/M metagenome (GOLD analysis project Ga0065711, IMG submission 59098) | Hoatzin crop microbial communities from Cojedes, Venezuela - Epithelial fraction 12 v2 (version 2) | ecosystem: Host-associated > Birds > Digestive system > Esophagus > Crop | place... | reverse complement strand
AAGATCCTGTGCAGCCTACTGTAGGTGACCCTGCTTCGGCAGGGGGGTTGGACTAGATGACCCACAGAGGTCCCTTCCAACCCCTACTATTCTGTGATTCTGTGATTCCCCTCATCTGTAATTTTGTTTCCTTATCCACAGAATGGAAATTGTGATACAATGATCATTAAAACAATTGCTTGCTTCTACACAATATCAGATCCAATGATAAAGCACACTACAGAGATGCTTAATTCTTTTAGCTACTACTAAATTCTCCTCTGGCACAGAGCCAGAAATTGTTCAATTTAAGGGATTAAAATTGCCACCTCATTTCATCAATGAAAGCATTTGTTAAAGTAACTAGGAAAGGGCGGTTTGTTGCTTTTTAAAGTTTGATATGGTCACATGTATCAGTTCAGGAGTTCAAGCCTACTTTTTTTAAAGTGCACAATCCACACATCACTTCAGCAGAGATCAACTGATTGATTTCTACACACTGCCAGCTGCTATGTCTGTTTTGACAGAGTCAGGCTGTTGCCACATCCAATTGCCTTGACTAACATGGTTACAGTCTAAGACTGCTATTATCATGCCAATAAAGTTTCTGAAAGTGATCCTAGCATCATATATTGATTATGCATTTTCAGGAGTTAGGTGCCTTCCATTAATTTTCCAGTCCAGACATTCTAGGTTTTACCTGACACAGTTTTAAGGACAGGAAATCAAGCACAAATGCCAGCTGGCAAACTAAACAACAGAACTTGACCCTGTGTGCCATCTGGCAATCAAGTTCCAGGACATGCTCAGAGACAAGGTGTTTCCTATAAGCGTCAAAAGATCATATCCAAGACATTTTACCAAGCAGGAAAAAATCTGCGTCTTATTTACTAACCCAAGAGCTTAAGTATGCTAGTCCAGGACTAACACTGTCTGAAACTGCAAGTTCTAGACATTCAATATGCGTAAGTCTGGAGAACCAAAACAAAATAGCTGCTTATAGAAGAAGAAATTCTCTGCAAAGTGGATTCAAAACAGCAGAATAAAGGTGTACGTATACATACAAAAAATACCACCCCCACCCCCCCGATTCAATTATGAAGCATACGTAGTCATCAGAAGAGAAAGCACTGAAAATAAGCAAAAAAATTTAAATGTTACAATAATTAGCAGACATGAATCAACTCCAGGAAAATAATCCAGTAATATAACCCAGTGCCTTTCACTCAAAAGACAGCTAAATGTAAATGAGAAGACTCAGAAGACTGTCAGGTCAGACAGACATAGGACAGTATCATCACGTTGTTACTATTACAATAGCAACGTTGCTCAGAGAACAAACAGAAAGGGAGCTCACATACTGAAAGCAACCTGCAAATGGAAGGGAAGGAGACCTGGAGCTCTCCCAGGCTAAAACAAACACGAAGTGTCCAGAAGACAGCTGCTTTAACCTCCTTCAGAGACATCGCTACTCTTGCTCCCCGGCAAAGCTTCTACTGTTAAAAATATACTGCTCTTGAGTTCAGTCCCACTGACAGAAATCAGGTTTTCTTAATCTTTCCTTACTTAGGGCAGGCTCCAGCACTTGCTTAGCTTTCAGCTTGACCCTGGTAGGCTTCCTGGTTAGGTCTGCATATGGCACAATTAATAGTGTTGCGTGCAAAGGTTCTAATAAGATCTAAATAAGCACATTCCAGCAGAAGCTCATCAACTAAGGGCTCATGTGTTCAGCAAGTCTGATGTACCTGGAAGTAGGAGAAATTCCAGGAAACCATTGTCTAGGGAAGTCAGACTGCCTGGGCTCTTTTTGGCCACATTCACAGTTCAGCAATCTAGACGCAAGCTCTTGCTCCGACAGGCCTTTCTCCAGAGAACCTCTCTTCACTGATGACATGCATGTCATCATTCCCCCAGGACCACTTTAACTCTTCAAGCATTCAGAAAACAACAATGACTTCACATATGTTTATCTTTTAATTCCCATACATACTTCCACCTCTCTTTTTTTTAAGTTATAAATGGAAAATCAAATACCAAACAGAATAGCCCTATTTTCAGCTAGGAGCATTACCCTCTTCTGACTCAAGACACCACAAAAACTTGTAGATCTTTTTCAAACACAGAAATAACCCAGACCAAGAGGTAAGACAGTCCAGCAACACTACTGTCAACGTCAGATATTTGAGAGAAATAAGGGGAAGATCTGAACCACTGTAGACTTCCATATTCTTCGAAATCATACTGACCCTGGCAGCCTCAAACCACCAAAGAGTTCACAGAACAGTAAGTACTACCCTCAATTCTTAGCAAGAGGTAATGCAGATAAAAATGAGGGGTTTTAAGGGATTATCCTTTAAATACATCAGGTCCAAAGAAGTTATACACATAGGAAAATTAGGTCTAGAAATGCAGATTGAATAGAAAGAGAACTGAACAGAAGTAAAAACCCAAGTGAGAACTAGTGCATGCATCTGAACGCTGATGCAGGGGTACCACTAAGTCTGAGGGTGTGTCTGGGCCATGTTCCAAGTCCATACCAGGAAAAGACACGAATGCGCAGGTGACATTTCCTACATTCTAGATTTATAGAAAAGAAATGCTGGTGTGTGGGCTGGAATGGAGTCACAACTTATTTCAACATGTTCCTGACCTGGACAGTCAGGATTCCCTGCAGAGCACTCTCAAGAGTCCAGTTAGACACAGTCAGTGCAGTCACAGAATAGTGGAAAGTCACGTGGCTCAGGTCTGTTCAAACCGCGGTACCTCCTGCTGTTCTAACTCATGGATCATGACTTTGGATTTTACATAACAGATACAGGGAGTCTGAAAAATTTCTTAATGCAGGATTTAAAGGTAATTTGGATGCTGTTAAGGCAGAAAATTTGTTGTATTTTGACTGCAATAACGACTGAAATTTAAAAACACTGCCTAGGGTACACAGAAGAATTACAGTATGAAAAAGTAATTAATCTTAGTAACCCAGAGGGGAAAAAATAAAAGGAAACAAAAGAAATTAACACAGGCAACCAAATAACTGGAAGTGCTGCACAAAAGAACTTGTCTGGAAGGATATTTATAAACTACTCCCCTTTCTCAGAGGGCAACTAAATACCATGATTCTGAAAAAAATGAAAAAGCACTCAGATGCTGAAACAGATGTATTATGAAGAGAGCTAAAACTAATAAACTCATCTACAGCTTAATGGAACAGAAGGAAGTGATTACAGGTATTAAAAGATGCAAACCCAGAAGTTCAGTATAAAAACCAGAGAAACTACTGGATATAACTGGACAGCAGGGCTGGGGGAGTTCTAGGCAAGCCTGGACGCTCCCTGGTACAAAGATCCTGTGGAGAGATATCAGTGAAGCTAAGAGCCCACAGAGCTTGAAAGGCCAACAGAAGAAGAGGGGTCAGAGAGGCAATTAAACTAATGCAAACACGAAAAGTCCCAAGACCACACAGGCTTTCAGAAAAGCTTTATAGCAGAAGACCCAGCATACAAGGCACACGATCTCTACCCACTCTATCTGACACATCTAGAAAGTGCAGAGGTTCCCAAAACCAAAAGAGAAGCCGGTCTAGCAGCACATAAGTAAACAGACTGTTGGGAGTCTTTCACAGGGCAATCATGTCTCTGATGGAAAAAAAACACCTCTGAAAAAAAAAAAAAAAGTCCTCCCCAGAAGAAGAGTAACTGTCCTTCCTCAGCCTATGTGGTTTAAGTGAAGAGGCTTCCTACGGAATAAACCATTGGGGCTCAGGTATGGGCAGCCAGGAGCTACGTAAGCATAGACACAAGCTGGTAGCAAGGCACATGTAATATGGAACTAAATATACTAACACATCTAGTCTGCTTCCAGACTGGTGCTGGGTTCTAACTCTGTGTTTAGCTGCTGAACCCACAGCTGCTCTACCCAACTGTACATACGGTAAGTAAGAACATTGCACAAACCACAGTAATGACAACATGTGGTTGCTATTTGTCAAAAGCTTCTTGATGCTTACAGAGTGACCTTTTCTGAAAAACTCTGTTATTGAAGATGGGTTTTAGCATCAACATAAAGATCTGTGTAACCATACTAGATACCCACCACCTCCATAGCCCAAAATCAGCAGAGTGAACTCCACACTACTGTTCAACTACAAAGAGGAGGAAGACACGGGTGTCCCCGATTTCCTCTTGTTATTCACCTTAAACGAATTCCTGTTCAAAACTACCCTAAGAACAACCCACTCCCCCCCAAAAAAAAACTAGTTCCAGTGTTACAGAATGTACGACAAATGAAATTGAATATAAACTTGTGCTCCATTCGCACAATCTGATATTCATGTTAAGTGCCTTCTCTGACTTGTATTATGAGAAATGTGGATGAATTCTAGTAACACATTAAGTTGTAAGGCTTCCAGTTCTACTATAATTTTAAGCACAAGGCTGAAAGAATCTGTAATTAAACAGCTCCAAGACAGACTAGAGTTTGTGTGGTCTGAACTAATTAAGCCTGTACTGCTCCTAACCTCAGTCAGCTATATGAAATTAGGTTTCCTCTTATTATTTTGAAAAGATTTGTAGGATTAAAAAAGCCTACATTTTTCTTGGCTATGCACTACAGTAGCTGTTAAAGCAAAAGGATTGCTAAAGATTGCCCTTCTGATTCGGTATATATCAACACAGTTACCAAAAAGCACTCCAGACATCACTCCAAAAGGAATAACCAGATTCTGCTGTAACAGCAAATGAACACCCAAGAACAGTTCTGGCTCCTGATAGTTTCCCTTGGAAAGACAAGAAAACAACACCTACCAAAAGGCGACTGGCTGGCACAACTCTGATTACCACCTCCTGGCAATCTTGCTGACCATGAGTTTTAAAGCAGAGGCTGAACAATAGGATATAACACACATATGTGTTTCATTGTTTATTCCATCCCCAAGTATCTGTGTTTATGCAACAAGGGAATTAACACAGAAATACAGATCCTTCACATGTGGGATTTGTCATAAAGAGGAGATGTGTCTTGGGTCTACTAAATTCAGGAGGCCTCACTTGTCATCACACTACTCAGGCATATAATGCACAGGAGAAAGAGTGTAGAACCCTAAAACAACTCTTCTGAAGTGATAAAACATTATAAATTAATACCAAATATATCATAATACTAAAATGCCAAATTGGCTTATCTATAACTGAAAATTTATGACAGACTAATGGGAATTTCCAGCCGGAAGCTATCTTGCCTATCCCTGAACTCACATTGGCAGGAAAGTGTCACTTTGAGTACACATCTAGGAAGCTTTTTCTAGGAGCTGCGAAGTGCTCTGCTCTGATTCTGGTGGCTCCTGGTGTACCACTTCAAGTGCAGACATTTTCTGGGTTTTTTTCCAGTGTGAAATTACTGCCAGTTTGTCACTTCATGAAAGTATTAAAGTCCTCCTTCCAAAGCAATTTGGTTTTTTCTCTCCTGCTCTACTACTGCTACTATTACTGGAAAGCTGTCTTGCAATTTCCTCACCCTAGAAAGCAGCTCTTCACAAGTACTCTTCAGCTGAAGTTTATACAGGGCTTGTTTAGATTCCTTTGCATCAACACCAACCTTTAACATCAATAACATTTCCTTATTTGGTTTTGATACATATATTTTAAGTAGAACTAATAATACCAGAACTATATTTTAAGCATTATTTCCTCTCCATGTTTGCTCTCTTGCAAAGTACAAGGCAAACTCTTAAGTCTCTTCCGCCTTCTCTAAGCATTTGAGTAGTAACCCTTTGCAGCCTTTGAATTCACTTTTCTTTCATGAGACTGCCCAGAACTACAAACAGTATCATAAACCGAAGAAGTTGATACTTTCTTCTGGAAAATTTTTTTCCCTGATTTTTCTAAGCTTAGAGTTAGCTGGATGATGACAGCGTCGGATGTGACACTTTCATTCAAAGGCAAGAGGCTTATCAGACAGGTTTTCTAAACAATAAAGGAATAGATCTGTAGGAAAAGTGATCACATCCTTTGTTAGAAATCTACCATTCCAAAAGCAGCTTTACCCCCTCTATTTCCCTCATCATCTTGATTGAAAACCACCAAGAGCATCACTTCCACAGAAGGGTTAAGGAGAAAGCAAGTGGTGATGTTCAAAAGATGGGCACATCAGGAATATTAGTGCTGGGTTAAGATCTCCCAGAAAAGCAGTACGGAGAAAACAGGGGCTCAGTAAACACCAACCTGGCAGGCTGGCAGAAAACCTAGACTTTCTGTGGATGCAATGCAGACAGAGCCACTAGCTGCCCTCTCAACAAAGAAACAAAATCTCTAACACCAGTGAAATGTGTTAAATAGAAGGCAGTGTGAAAATCCAGCCCACTCAGCTGCATAAATGTACCCAGTAGAGCCCTTTCGGCTACTAATTGGAACATTCTCAGCTGACAAAAATCCTGGAACTTTCCATCTTGACAGCCATACAGCTGTCAACTGTATCACGAAGTAAATGGAGATGAGGCTCAAACAATGGGCCTGGACATGAATTCATCACCATGAGAGTGTCTGAGAACACAAGTAGGATCCTTGAACTTTGCAAACACTTCCAGGGTGTCCAAAACCAGAACAAGCTCATCACCAGCCAGCAAGATCACTAGCCTGGCTCATGTTTCCCATTGCTAATCACCCTTGGCAGGAGGAAAAAAATGACAAGGGAATGTTCCAAGTCAAGGAGGGAGCAGGTTTAGAAGTGGAAATCCCTGCCGCAGAGCCTGAAGAACGCATTGCAACAGGATCTCTTTGAAGCCAACAATCTACTGAGCGTGGAACAACCCTCCTCCCGCCACCGGCTCTTCCGGTATGAGACCTTGGGTAGCAAGAGAGAACCCTCAGCTTTCCTACTGGAATGCACTGTGTAATCACAGGGACTGCTTAAAGCGGGCAGCTTCTCCCATTTGCAACTCCATGATGACTTTCTACAACTACCCATTTGCTTTCATGGCAGCATAGTATTCGGAAAATATTTGATATATTTTTAGCTTTCTTTTATTGTAGCTTAGCAGCTGGATTCAAAGAGAGCAAACAGTTTGTGACTGAGCTGACCTGTGTATGGATCAGCAACATATGCTCTACCAACCAGCCATGAGCCCTCTAAGACATGACAAAAAGGGCCAAGTTAGGGATTAGTTTTTAGGGTATAAATCCTCATGGATCAGGACATAAGGTGCTCCCCACTGCCATCCAGATTACTACGGTTAATCAGCAGCTTTTCATGTTTCAGCCAATCCTTGACAATCCAATTCCTGTTTTTTGAAAAATACTACTACTATGTGTAACCTGAGAGAAGACAGAGGACTAACTGGATTAGTGACCTGATACAGCAACAATTTGTATGGCTTGGCTTGCCATAAATCCTGCTTAAACACTATCCTCTTGCTTAAAGCCGGACAGTCAGTGACCCTCAGTCCGCTTGGCCTCTTATGGAAGTGACCAGGGCAAACCATTTCTGAGTAAACCAAATCCCTGCCTGCTGAAGAGAGATGCCTTCACTTGGCAAGGTTGAGAAGGGCAGGGAAGAACATGGCTGTGCTTTAGGTGGAAATTTAATCTGTGTCGGGGATATTACCAACTGTGGAAGCATTTGACTTAGAGTTACGCGTTTCCATACATTAACATACTTCCCACACTTGCTCACATCTGCCCAAATAAGCTATGAAATAAATATTTTCCACGCTGTAAATACAGCACATATTTCTAATGCTCAGTGATACATCACTTAATCCAGAACAGTGTACACCAGCTTTTTCAACTGAGCCTTCCGCAGTAGAGTTCATCAGGCAAGTAAAGAAGTTCTGAAAAAACCTGCAGACAATTTACTTATCTTTCAGTTTGCACTTCTCTTGTAGATAGAATTTGTTTCATTTAAAAAAAAATAACCGGTGTCAACAGCTTAACAGAGTAACATGCAGTGCACTCCTCTTCTATAGGAATACCTGTGACAAGAAGAGCAACTTCCTTACACTCATCTGCTTTCTCAATATCAGCTGAACATCTGATGCACAGAATCAGTGAGATGGAATATTAGTATAAAAGGTGACTTGGAAAGTAATTGGCCTCTATTTCACTATGTTGTATTTTAAAGATGTTGATTTACCCCATTAAATAATGGCTACCATCCCAGGAATCCAACCATTGCTATGTGCAGCCTCCTTTACTTCTGATGAATGAATGATTATCTTGGAGATATTTTGTTTAGCGAATTTTTAACAAAGTTACCCTTTCTTCAACGTGTTTAGTTTAAAATTTAATCAAGCCCATCAATTCGTGAGTTTTCTTGTTTGAATTTTACCTTTTTAAACCTATGAAATACTAGGTGTACCACATGCATGTTCTCCTAGTTTTAGAAATGAATGGGCTATCTCCAGAACATTAAAGGTTCAGTGAATGAAACAAAGACATCCCTTCTGCAAAAGGTTTAGTCAGGCAACATGGTAAAAGAGGCGTTAATAAATACCGATTTCAAAAGTTTGAACCAGATGATTAAAAAAAACTATCCATTCCTACTTTCAGAGCTTCCCTGTATTGCCAAGACTTCAGAAGCCAACATGCCTACCAAGGCAGCCAAGTAATGACATCAGCATTTGAAAGACAAAAAAAAGATAAAGCCTTTAAACCTTTTTACATGGCACAAAACTTCAATGGTACATTGTAAAGACATAGCATGGGAAAAAGAAAACCAAACAATGTCAACTAAATGATATCTACGTTAAGACAACCATAACAAGGAAGAAATAATTCTGAGTAATTTTCCAGCATTTTAAGCTTTATACAATATTGAATTTAAAGTGAAAAAGGGTATTTGCTGGAAGATAAACTACTCGTAGAAAGCTGAAGCAACATCTCCCACACTTTGCGAAGCTGTGACTGAATAACTACTTGCCCTGTGTTTAAAAAAACTCTAATCACACTTTTCTGAAGACAGCTACCACGGAAACTGCTAAAGTTTGAAGTCTGTTAAAATAAGTACTAGAGTATTTGCGCAGCTTGTATGGAAGGAAAAGGAAAGACTGATGTAACTGCTGCTTGGAAATTGGTCAAAGACTATGAAAGGACTAATGGCTGGAGAATTCCTCTGCTTGCTCAGGCTAGTATAATTAAGGGCCAGGAGTAGTCCAGGATTTCTGTAAACTTGACCATAACATGTGCTACCATAATAGCTGTACTATAGCTACAGCTCAGCTAGCTTTGTTTACAAAGGAAGCAAGAGAACAAGTGGTAAACTCCTTCAGTAGATTATGAAATACATTCTTGAAAGTTTTTATTTTAACAGACAAATATTCATCCTCACAAGAATTTACAGACTGACCATGCTTTCTTAGCCAGTGTCAGCAAATAGGCCATTTTACTAAGTTAACACCAATTCACTAGAAATTTCACTGCAGTAGAATTAAATCCTAATGAACCAGTCTCCAAAAAAACCCAACAAAAATTATGCTTCCTGAGCAGCTAAGCGGTGACAACTGTAGAGCTATGGCCTAGCATCCATGCTAATTAGCAATCTCAAGAGCAGCAAGAACTGTGTTCCGATAGCATTACTTTCAACATTGATGAAGCAACGCTACACCAGGGCCACCCATCCCGGTGGAAGACGCCTGGTGACAGCTGGCATTAGGTTCGCTGTAGCAGAAGACCAGTGACCCAGAGACAGTGGAGCGCCCATTGGCACTGTGTAAGAGCTGCAAGAGGAAAGACTGACAATTCCTGCAGAAGTCTGCAGGGAACCAAAATGTTACTCTAAGCAGGCATGAACTACATGTATTTTCACAGTTTACACTGCAGTACTGCTTAGACGCACTATTATTGAAGGCTTGGTTTATTGTATTTGTGTGTAACACCTCCCAGTGCAGCACACAATCTGGGGTAGCTTCGTCACTCCACAGGAAAGGGATGTTTTATTAGCATTTTAATCTCACCAAACACCCCCATATTTTTGAAGGGTAAGATAGGCAGAAGACTGGTGAGTTTTCCTCATGTTACACAAAGTGGGTCATTTATTTGCCAAATGCTTTCTTCTAGGTCAAATCACCTTAATCCTCTGCGCAATTTCTGATTCCTTGATTCAGATATTATTTTATGCTTCAATATTCAAGCTAAATCTACCTGAAACCTGCCTGCTTCTCACTGCACATCGCTGTCTGCTAGTTCCTCCTGAGCAGCCCTTGACAAATTACTGCTCACTCTTCTCGCACTCCTCAGTTTCTCCGTCATGGAGGCTCATAAGGCCTGTGAAATCTCCCCCTGCCAAGTCAGTCCCTCACCAGTTTTTTTCTGCCTCTGCACCAGCCTCAAGAATGGGTGATTTCTATTCTAGGATCTCCATCAGCCAACCCTCTGGATAAACCTGACAGAAGCTTCCTGCCTCCATCTTCTACACCCCCCATCATCTTTGTCTTAAAGCACCACTGTGTTAAGGTCACTTCACTGACATCGTCTCAATCCTGCTTCCTACATACACGCTGGCCTGAACATTTCTTAATCTACCCTGCAACTTGGCCCCGGATTACACGGCTATTTATTTTCCTCAGCGGAATCTTAGGAGGAGCATTTTGGAAAGCTTTTAGAAAACTCAAGTAATTTGTCACATCCAGGCTGCCTTTATCTTCCATCAACTTCTTCAATAATGCTGATAAAAGAAAGAACTACAATTTCCTCATGAAAGCCATGCCATTTGGACTTAAGTTACATTAACCTAATTTTCCCCTTATGCTCTTCATGTATGAAATCTCTGTGGGCTGAACTCCATATTCACTTACATAAAACCGTATCAGGAAAAATTTTAAAAGATAATTGATGCAGTTATCCATGGCTATTGCTGTTCTAATAGGAAAACTCATTCCTCAATTTCATTTCCAAGAGCTGAAGTAAAATTAAGTTATATCTAATTCTTAGGCTTCAGACAGACTTCATTTGCATACCTTTAAGGTTTTCAGGAGCACTTGTTAAAAAAGAACAGGAAGGGATTTTGAAAGTGCTTACTATGTTCCATTCATAAGGTAGCTATTTTATCAAGGAATTTATGGGATACAAATTTATTGTTCTATCTTGTCATTAACTCCACTGTAGTATTGGAGTGATTTACTACACTTGAATTTTCTTCTCCTAACTTTCTCCTAAAACATTAAGATTTGCTAAGGTCACACACTGATTTCCATTAAAAAATGCCCTTGGAATAATAATTCCCCCTTCATCTTCTACAATGAAAATAGATGTAAAATAATTCATAACTTCCCTGCCACCTCATCATCTACTTTAGCTATCACTCAAGTCCTGGTGCTTTAGAGCGACTAGCCCTACAGTCACAGATAAAGGAGGACAACGATCAGCTGATACTTCTGCCCACAGAGCACACAGGAAAGAAGATATAGCTTTATAATACTGATCTCCTTAACTCATCATGAGCACCACCTCATTCAAACATCAGTGGGCACACACCAATCTCTTGCTGCTTCAAGCCCCACTGAAAGGAAAAAAAAAACACGCTTTGAGAGAGGCAGGGGGGATGCAGATATCAAAGAAGCAAAGAAATCATGGTAGAAAAGGGTGAAAATTAAGGCTTACCTTCAAACAAAGATTTCAACAGTATCTGATGCAGTTGCCTACTTTCAGCCAAACGTCCTCAATTTCTTTGAAGCTGCTCCTTGGAAAACACTATCAAAGCTACATCACTCTCTCCCTTCACTGTCCCACCTCAGAGCTCCCCTCTCCTGCCAAATCTGCATACACACCTCAGTAATGTAAAGATGATTCTTGTGCTGTGCAATATTGCATGTTCTCTTTGATTCTCCCCTTTCTCTGGTGCTGAATATGCACAGCTCACTGTAGGGACAGAGACTGTCCCTTAACGAGCCAAACAGCAGGACCATGCAGGCTCTCAGGAGTTTCAGCAGTACGAGTCAGTGCATAGTTCATAGAGGAAAAGCAAGGGTGAAAGGGCCAGGATGCTCTCCAGATTTCTCAGCTCCAGCTCTCTATTGAGAGAACACGCAGCATCAGTAGGAGTTCAATGCATCCTGAAAGTACGGCTTAAATTTTGTTCACATTTCAGAAAACATTTGTATCTGGGATCATGTGGTTAAGTATAACTAGCTCCCAAAAGCACTACTGCTGCTGTCCCACCCTGATCTGAACACTGCTTCAGAGGAGATCGAGCTCTTCAGAAGGATGTGGTTGGGTTTAATGAACAAAAATCATCCTCAGGCCTGCTCCTCTCTGCTGCTTTGGCAATCTGAAAGCATTGAGTCTGAGTGACACGTAAGAACAGATTAGAAGTAACAGCGAAGAGCATATTTAAATGGAAAGAGCTTAATATGACTTCTATGTAATTAACCTACAACATTCATTTTTCCATTCATACTCGGCTTATCAGCCTTCGACTGAAATATTTCTTCTGTTATGCTAAACCTCTGCTGAACATCCATGCTGCTAGTTAAGGAGCATGCCAAGCAAGAAGTGTCTACTTAAAGGAGCATCACATCAGCAACATCTTTGAACTAGAATACAATTTTTCAGAATATGATGTACCTTACATCACAAAAAATGTTCCCAAAGGACAACACAGTGGATAAACTGAAATGAAATTCAGCACAAGGAGGCAATTCCATCAGATCTTTCTGGTGACCTTATAAACACAACAAAAAGTGCTATTCATATACCACCTAGCCAAGTCAATATTTATTTTCTTACCTTACACATGCTTTGCAGGAGTGACCTTAATCATAAAAGCAAGGCACTAAAAAGCATGGCTTGGTCCAAAACCTGTTTTGGCAGGCACTATGCAGATTTCCCCAAGTAGCTCTGCCAAGGTATCTCAAGCCAAACTTGCAATAGTCTGACCTAAAAGGACAAGAGTCCTGTCATAAATGAGACGACAAACATTTCCCCCAAGAGCATGCTGTGTGCACAGCCTCTTTCCATGTTTGCAAGGGGGAGGGGAAGGGATTTTCCATGTCTGTATGTGTTTTCCATATATATTTGCCAACAGTTGCTAGATTATCCCCAGAGCCTACTTTGAAGACCAGGATAACCACTCTACTGTAGACTGTATTTTCTTTATGAACATGGAGACTTCAGAATAGAAGGCCGGATCTTGATTCTGGAGTTATTCTGGGCACAGCAACAAAATAAATGAACCCGGGTTTTACTTCAGTGCCACTGAGAACAGATCTAACCCCTCCAGTCTGCAGCATCTCCTGAGATTTAGGAGTTGAAATGGAAGGCGAATATAAGAACAGCAGAGCAGGCAAAACCACATCAGATTTGCTTCTTCACATAAAAAAAAAGTTAGATATTTTACATGTATCAATTGCATGTTTCTATTAATGTCATTTTATTCCTGTGCAAGCACAGTGAATACACGCAGTGCTGAGACAGAGATATAAATTATGATAAAACAGTAAAACCCCTCTCTCATTAGCCCCCAGTATCCCTGATGAAAATCTGCTCTTAAAAACCCCATGGACTAGAAGTAGATGCATGATGCTTGACCGTCTGCCTCAAGAACGAGAGATTCCCTCGATGTAAGCTGCCAAACTACCAACCCAATCCTTTTTATTTCTTCCTTTGTCATCATAAGGGTAAGTCTAAAAGCTTTCAGCGCATTTCCTCTCAGTTAAACTCAAATTAGTCCCCTCTGCCGGACTCCTACTGGGATGCCTTGGTCTATCCCAGAGCCCTTGCTGAGAAAAGCTCTTTTCATTCCAGCAAATCACCTCGGTACCTGCTACTCTGACAAGGCCGCCGCCATTGTCCATTACAAAATAAGCTCTCGCTGTTGAGGGTCAATTATTCCATTGACTGGGCATTACAATAATTCTTGGTAATTAAAAGAGGTACTTATGTGAACCTGGACGCATATTGAAAGAAACATTAGTCCTTTTGTTCTTTTGGCAAGCCCTCGTCCCCAGCCCGGCCCAAGCAATTAGCATCTTTCGGCAATCCCTGTCGGCTGGGGTTTGGAGCGCCTGCGAGGAGGGTCACGCAGATGCTAATTTAGATACAATTGTGACAGCGGAGTTTAGAGGGAGCTGCTCTGAAGGCGCCATCAGGGTTTAATAAAGCAAACAGCTTGGGTCCTGGTGACCCTGCAGGGGTAATTAAAAAGGCTGCTCTATGTTGTTGTGCCAAATGGGAGAGTGGCATCATGAAGCCCGTCCACAAAAACCGTTTTTAAAAGACATATAATCACCCATTTAATCTGCTCATTAAACAAGTCTCTCATGCGGACTTAACAAGAATTAGCACTTCTTAAAAGACAAAAATTGACAGAAAGCAGACGGTTCAAATGATTCTAAAGGTCACGATTCCTAAAGGTTTTCCCATTATTATTATAAGCTCATTTAATGCTAATGTATGATATTTGGGGATATTGGTGTTTAAGACTACCCTTTTAACGCTGCCTTTACAGGAGAAATATGAACATCCACCTCTCAAAGGTAACATGGGCTACTGACATCAGCTTGAACCACGGTAGGAATCCCCACCCTACAAACTTTGTGTAAGTAACCCCACGCTCAACCCAGCCCAAATTCTGCAGGAGTACCGCTGGCACTTCGTTGCCCAGGATGCATTCTACTAAGAGAGCTCTTGCACACAACTGCAGGCTCAGCCTCTAACACACAAGTAACATTATGTACCTTATTATATCCACCTCTTGTGTTCCCCAAGGCTGTTCAGTGTGAGAATGGTCACTATTGACAGCGAAGCAAATCACCTCCCACTGCTTCAAGGGAAAACAAAACGAAACAAAAAAGAATAAAATGAAAAAGTTCCTCCTCTTTCAGTCTGGAAACCAAAACTAAAGTTACAGAGGTTGTAGGGCACAGGGTAAAGAGTAAGGAAAACATCTATTTTGGCTTGACAAAGACCTAATGTAAATCACGGGCAAGCTACTCGCCTCCATATAGAAGGCAAGATTTTTATTTTTGGAAAGCCATCCTGCTTTGCGTTGGGGTAACCCTAACAGTAAAGGAGGAGGAAAACAATAGGGGAAAAGACAGAGGGTAATGCCAGCCAATTTTTTTCCATTTTAATTCAGCGTTGAAAAAACTGATCTCTGTACAAGGTCTGGGAGAGGATCCAGCTGGTAAGTCACCACAGAGGTTAGGCAATTAGACTGTTCCCTGGGTATTTCACATTTCACTATACTGCATTCAAATACAGCTTCCCAAACACCAGTCCTCTTCAACCTCCTCCTAATGAGAGAATAAAACACCAAGGAAGCCAACTTGGCCTCAGAGAGGAGGGGAGGGGGGAATCATTAGGCATTGTGGCATGCTCAGCCTAGCTACTAAACTTCTTCTCAGATACATGAGGCTCTAATACTAGATCTGAGCTCAGCATTGACAAGCTGATGTTCTACTGAAAGCTGTTAATTAGAGACTGTAGATATGGTGCCAGCATACTTAGTATCTCTAGATGCAACTGGTGCATGCACATCTTTTATAAGGCAGAGTGCTGAGCTAGAATGACAACCTCAATTCCACACAAGCTAAAACCAGTATCACAGAATATCACAGAATAGTAGGGGTTGGAAGGGACCTCTGTGGGTCATCTAGTTCAACCCTCTGCCGAAGCAGGGTCACCTACAGCAGGCTGCACAGGACCTTGTCCAGGCGGGTCTTGAATATCTCCAGAGAAGGAGACTCCACAACCTCCCTGGGCAGCCT
>Ga0065711_1008144_pt1 | contig 15673 bp, 10 predicted proteins | sample Hoacrofraction12_FD_59098 | JGI IMG/M metagenome (GOLD analysis project Ga0065711, IMG submission 59098) | Hoatzin crop microbial communities from Cojedes, Venezuela - Epithelial fraction 12 v2 (version 2) | ecosystem: Host-associated > Birds > Digestive system > Esophagus > Crop | place... | reverse complement strand
CCGGGTCTCCGAGCCGACGCTCTCTCCCTTCCGCGCAGCCCCCTTCCCCTCCCGCCCGCCATGGCCGACGAGCTCGACTTCACCACGGGCGATGCCGGCGCCTCCTCCACCTACCCGATGCAGTGCTCGGCGCTGCGGAAGAACGGCTTCGTGGTGCTGAAGGGGCGGCCCTGCAAGATCGTGGAGATGTCCACCTCCAAGACCGGCAAACACGGGCACGCCAAGGTGAGCGGCGGCGGCACCAGGCGGGCCCCGATCCGCTGCGCACCCCGGGGGCGGGGGGTCCGTTCCGTCCCCTGCTCCCCTCGCCCGAGGGTCCCCGGTACCGCACGGCGGGGAGGGCTCAGGGCCGGGGCTTGATTTTCTCCCGTCTCCGTAGTGGGGGCAGAGTAAGTTCTGGAAGGGGGGGGTGCTGATGAAATCACCGGGGCGTGGTTGGGCTGCGCCGGCGCTACCCACCGGAGCGCTCCGCTCGCCGCCTGCACTCGCGGGCTGTCGCAATTGCTGAGCTTGGCTGGGGCCCGCGCTCTGTTAGATCGCCTTCCCGCGTACCGCCGGGGGCCTGCTCCGGCCCTGGCAGGCTGGCTCGCCTCGCTGCTGCCTTCCTTTCTTTGGCACCGAGCGAGGAGACGCTTCCCCCGCCCGCCTCCCGGCAGGGACATTCTCTGCTGCTGTCTGGGGCCGCAGTGCTGCTGCCGAAGCAGTTGGCTCGCGCACCTCTCCAGCGCTTGGGCCAAGGCTGGACTCCCCCGGCTTTCATTCAGCAGTGCTTTGTGGTGGGTATGTGAGAGTTTAGAGACAGAGCTGCTAAAGCACGGACTAGTCAGATTTGTAAGTTTCCACAACCTTGTGTGATATGTGTAGGTGGGTAAAGCATATAGGATTTGTCAAAGCTAGAATATACCAAGCCCTTGCCATTTTTTTCCGTCTCTCCTGCCCCTTGCTTTTTTCATGTCTTATTTTATTAGGCTGATTCAGTTTTCTTAAGTGGTGACACAGTTGTCAGAGTGAGAGGACCTGAGAAGAGCAGGCTATGAACTGGTAATGCGAGTGCTGGCTGTTGCTAGTGGGAAGGGAGGTGGGAGCTGCTTTAATCTCTGTGCGTGACCACCTCTTCTTTTGTCTTTAACCTTCACGTAGTCACCGACGCTGTTCTGTTTCTCAGAAAAGCTAGAATTTGAAGTAAGCATTCTTTTAATGGCCGCATACTCTGAGCTTTAGCTTATTGCTGTAAAACTGCAGAAGGCTATGGAAGATAACAGTGGCTGACCTTCATTCTCATGTAGTGTTTCTATATTGTGCTGTGAAGAGGCCTGCTCTCAGTGCTCAGGCTGCTTTCATACCGCACGCAAAGGCCCTAGGCAGAACTGGTATTACACATCATCTCTTGGAAGACTAAATGGAACCAGCAATACCGATGGCAACGGCGTCTTGCTTCTCTAGGACCAACAGTAACCTGTGTTGTTTCTCTTTTGTTGTAGGTCCATTTGGTTGGTATTGATATCTTCACTGGTAAAAAATTTGAGGATATTTGCCCATCAACTCATAACATGGATGTTCCAAATATCAAGAGGAATGATTACCAGGTGAGTTAAGAGTCACAGTGTCCTTCCACACATTAAGAGGCTTTATACACCTGATACTGCCGCAAGTAAACTCTTCATCCCAAAACTTGCTTCTCGATTAATAAAGTACTGTTGTCAGAATTAGTGGAACTTGCCTGTCTAGACATGACATTGCTGAACTCGTAGCATTTACTGAATTGTTAAAACCGTTGGAGCTCACTGACGGAAAGCTCCTTACTGTGCTAACAACCTTATGTTATAGTAGCAATGTTCATAAATGACAGGCAATAGAGGTAATTCAGAACAGCGTGTCTTCTAGCTCATGTTGTAAGGTCGCTTCTTTATTCTTTATGATACTGGCATCCTGTAGAATCTGGAGAGGGCTTGTCCCTGCTGCAAGTTATTACTAGTTAAAGGATAGTCAAGATCTCGCTTCAAATAAATTTGAAACTAAGCACTTACTGTCATTTATAATTTCATTCTTACATAGGGTAGATGAATCAACAAGACAGTCTTAAGCTGCACCTGATGCCAATTCTAACTTGCTGCAGTGCTTTCTGCTCCTTGTGTGGAAGCTGGCTTTAGTTGATCTCGGGTAATGTTGTTGCTCCTGAGCTCTGCTCTGAAATATAAGTACGAAGGGCACTTGGCAAGCTGCTGTAACTTCTGTAATGCCTTCTGTGATACGGATAGAGAGTTCCGAAAAGCAGCACAATTAAGGTTCTGAGGAAGATGTCTGCTATCTTCCTGTTGTCTTGGGAGTAGTTCTGGTCAGGAACTGATACGTCCACATGAGCTGGAAAGCTGCAGCTGCTTGAGAAAGCCAAAGTTCAGAGTGTTGGCAACTCTTCAGGACAGCTGACGCTGTTTAAAGAAAGCGTGACTAGCCTGTCTTAGGACTTGGACCTTCCAAGAGATTCTTAATGTTACTTTGGTGGTCTTTCTCATCTTCTTGGGTCCTTACTGCTACTGAAATTCTTGCTTTTTATCAGACTCGTTAGGGCTGCCTTTTGGGTTTACCGTTACATATTCGAGGTTCCCTAACCTGCTCTGTCAAAGTAGCTGTTCCCCTTAGCTCAGGCTTTCGGTTAGGCTGAAAACAGCATTATAAAAGTGATCCAGAGCTTGGTGGGTGGTCCCTGATGTATTCATTAGCCTCAAATGTAAATTACAGTATCTTATTGTACAAATGAAGATACAGAAGTGCACAGTTCAACCGTCGTGTACTTTGTATACTTTATAAAAGCAATGCTGCTCAGTCAACACTGTTCCAGTTATTGTTTCTAATTCAGAAGCTGAACCAGTGACCTGGAAGGAGTACATCTTCAAACTCACAAGGATGGGTTTTGCAGTACCCCACATACTAGGAAGTAACCAGCAGTGTTCTGCTGATTCATAATAGCAGACTGGCTTTTGCTACAGTTGGCTCTGACTCTCAGCCCTCTAAACTGCTGTTAAAAATTGACTTAAATTAGGTTCTTAACTGTTACACACACAGTACTAAAGAATTGGTGTAATGGGTAGAGTTCACTGTGCCTTGTGCTTACTTCAGCTACTGCCTACTAGTGACTGCTGATGTTAAAACTTCCTAAAAGTGAGCTTCTCTTCACAGCTGATAGGTATTCAGGATGGGTATCTCTCCCTGCTGACAGAAAGCGGCGAAGTTCGTGAGGATCTGAAGTTGCCAGAAGGGGATCTCGGCAAAGAAATAGAAGGAAAATTCAATGCCAATGAAGATGTGCAGGTAAGTAGAGAGGGCAAACAGGAACACTTACGGTTAATTCCGCATGATTATGCGATGAAGGAGTCTTATTCTGATATTGACCATTCGTATCTCTCCGTGAAGAGCGAGTTAGAAGCATGGGAATTGGTGCTTTGAGATGCAGAAAGACTTTTGCACTGGAGCACTCAGCGTGGCTCTGAAGCCCAGCTCAGTTGACAGTGAGGTGGTATGGGGTTGTCTCTCAAATGCCTAGGTAAACCCTAGCAGTGCTGTCTGCATGGTGTGGATTGGAGCCTCCAGGCTTTCTTCATCGGGACCAAGTGTAGAGCTTTGTGGTGTAGCCTGAGCAGTCCAGTTAGCTGCGTTCGCAAACCTGTCTGCAAGTAGCTCTGCAGGCTGTAGTCTGTACTGGGCCACACCGTTTGCTAGTTTGACTCTACTGCAGGAGCTTTTTCATCTTCCTCTGTTGTACGAACCTCAAGCTGCCGGCAGAAGAGCAAATTGGTGGGAAGGGCAGATCCTGTGGAAAGTCTTCTAATGACTGAATTTCGCCAGCTTCAGCTGCCTCTTTTCTTCACGGGAGAGATGGGATAGATACTGAAATGTGAATGTCTGTAACTTCTAGGAGCGCTTCCTCTGGCGTGGGTTGGAGCTCACCTGTCTGTCTTGTCTTCCAGATATCCGTCATAAGTGCAATGAATGAAGAATGTGCTGTAGCCATAAAGCCTTGCAAATAAAGAGGATCGCCAGGCTCGGGCAGCTGCTCAGGTCTGGACCAACCACAGATCTATAAATTTGGTTCTTATTGTCACCAAAGCTCTGGCCTTCACAAGCAACCTCATTTCTTTTTTGAATTGTTAAAAAGCAGTGTTGGATTCTGGATTAGTGTTGCAGGCTAACTGGCAGTTTTCAAAATCACTGAGATTTTAATTCCTTAATTGTAACTATTTTAACATTCCTGTGGGTTTCAGCTACGGATCGAAGAAACCAAGCAGGTGTTACTAGTGGATATATTTTTATTTGCTTGAGCAAACAGTGTTTGTCTGTATGAACAGACAAAATACAGTATTCAGGGGCTTTTAGATAAGCTGGTAGGTATCTAGGATTATAAAGTGACCTAGAGCACAAATAGTATTTTTCTTGACATGTTTAGGTAGAACTGACAATAAAAGTAGCTTTTTTTTTTTAAAGCTTAAGTATTTTGTGGATTGGGACTCTTGCAGAACTGTAGGTGCCAATCGCAACTTTTAGACCGAAAAACTCAAGTGATCAAAAATGCCAGCTGGCTTGACCAAGCCCCAGTGGCCACGTGCAACTTAACTGTATTACCTCTGTATTCTTGTTTGCCAACTCGTTGGCTTATTGTAACGATAAACTGGTGTCAAAGCCTACCTGTGGTTTAGGCAGGCCGTTGGAATATTGGGTAGGTAAGATATAGATAGGTCAAGGGGACACAAAGGTGAGAATGGATGTTAAAAGCTATAGACTTTCACTCGAGGCCTTTGTCAGACTTGAAAAATAAAATAGAAAAATGCAGTTCAATTGCTTTCCTTTATTGTATTTAACTTAAACTAGAAAAGGGTGACAAACTCCATGGGAATCTGTTGCAGTGCTTCCAACTTTAGGTTTTAATCTTCAGGTTCAGACCATATTTTTGTAGCACAGGGACCACGTGTTTTTGAAAAGTGGGACAAACTGTAGCAATGAGCCTAAACTAAATGCATGCGATTCTTTTTAAAAAAATAAAACTACTGTATTTTCAAAATATAGACTTGACAGACAATACTGAACAACCATGGCTTAACTATAAAAGCAAATAAATTGCGACACAGTTATGAAAGCTAGCTCCCATCCAAGGGAGTTCTGAGTCACTGAAACACGCATGCATGCCTCTAACTATTTAGTAGCTTACCAGGCAAACGCAAGGCTTCACAGAACTAGTCGTGGAAGGATAGCTAGCCTGCTCCTCTTTAAGGTGTTCAAATTGAATTCTAAGACGTGGCGATTCTTCATGAGTGGGAAACTTTCTTAGCCCGTGGCTCAGACCTCTCTTCACAGTTGATAAATTGTTTTGTGAACTTGCCTTAAGCTTCAGTGGCTGTTGGCTAGTGGAGGACAACTTGTAAACACATGGCGTGCTGCCCTGGACAGCACACACAACTCGGACTCTGTTGGCAGCAAGACTCAGACTTCACGCTGCTATTAACTGCTTAAAATGTTTTCAGCTTAATAGTATGTGCTGTCTAATCCCCAGAGGGCTCACGGCAGCTGTCCTGAACTGCCCTTGTACATACTGTGGCAGGGCGTAGCAAATCTTGGAGGTCTAATGTAGATGGCAAACCCAGGCATTTTCCATAGATGTCTCGTGACAGGGAGAGCAGTACAGTGAAGGTAAAGACAGCAATAAATACACTCTGGTAATAAAGCACAGTTACCGGGGTCACCTGGCAGAAGTAGGATACTGCCACACGCTCTTGCCGAGCGCAAGACGCATCGCAGGTGAACTCTGAATAGCGCCTTGACTGAAACGGCAAAACCGCTTTTAAAACAGAGCTGTGAGTGCAAGAGATTGAAATGCACGCAGAACAGTTCTGAAGTGCACGCTGAATAGTTTGAGCTAGTCTGCACTACGCTCCTTTCTGCCTCTCCATCGAAGTGGGACCTGAAAGACAGGCTTGGTTGGCTTTGGAGGTGACAGAAACCCTGGATGATGGTCTTGACAGCAAGCAGAGCTGTGTGATGTCAGATGGGAAGTCATAGGTTGCTATGTCAAACTAAGGCGAGTTCTAATGCTGTCACCACATTACAAATACTTCTAATATGCTTGAAAACTACACGACTTGGATTTGTCCTTGTTCTGGTAGTGCTTTAGTCTACTTCCAGACGCCTGTCTGTCCTCTAAAATCGTGTTGGAAGACAGGTATTTGATGCCACTGGCCCACAATCTAAGCATTTATTTAGACTTTAAGCTCTCTGGGGCGAGGGCTGGTTTGAGTCCTGTTCCTACAAGTGGGCTCCTGGTCTGACTGGAGTTTTCAAGTACTACAGCAATCTGAAGGCAGAGGTTTTATGACCTACAGCTTGCTGGAAGAGCCCTCCTTGGGACTTACAGATGTCCTTCTATTACAACCTTCAGTTCTGCAAGATTCAAATGATCAAGTACTTCATTATAGGTTTGCTCTTATATACTTAGCTGTCTTTCGTGAAGCACTTCGGACACTATGGAAGTGCAGAGCATTGGCTCGTCATGCATGAAGTTTCCCATAGGTAATACATAAGCATGAGTCTTAAGCATAATCTCCAAGTTTCAGTCAGTTTAAAAGTTGCTTCTAAATTAGAACATGTATTTGAGGCATTTTTTCCAAAGTAAGATGTTTCAGTTTACTGTCAGAATCGTTTGCAACAAACTTTGTTTGTGATCAGTAGCCTATATAGATGCGTGTTTTTTAAGATCCCTAACCAGATGCTTAGGGAAATTCTCCTGCATAGCTTTACTTTAAAACAAGTCTTACCAATGTACTTGTTCTGTAGTACTTAAATTGTGTCAAAACCGAAAACTATAACCTTCTAATAGCTGATGCAATTGCTTAGAGTAAAGGCTGTGAAAACTAGGAGGTGAAGAAAAGTATTTCCACTCCAAATAATGCATTTCTTTTTTTTTATGGCTCCAGTTCATCGAGTTTCTCTTGCTACTTTACAGAATTGGAAAGACTGCAGTGTTTCCTGCCTCAAATATTGGCAAGTAATACTTCGAGGTTTCAATAGATCCTTCTAATTTTTGCTTATAATGGTGGTTTTTCAACTAGGCTCTTGCTAGTTGAGCCATGTTCTCAGGGCTGGTTTTTTTTTTTTTAAGAAGTTAGCTGAATTTCATTGTTTTAACGTAACTGCTTTCAAGCCTTCTTGCAGGTTTTTCTAATCCACAATGTACCCAGAAATGGTGCGCAGTCTGTAGTTTCACAATACAGGTAATTTTACATGATCTGTAAAGAAGTCAAATTTGTTGACAGTTCAGACTCTTATGGTTACTGCAGGTCAGTCTCACAGAATTCCAAATTCAATAAATCCCACATTTTTTGGTTGAGTTAACTTAGAATGTAGTTTGTTACAGTAGAACTAAACTTCAGGAAAACAAACAAAAAAACCCCAACCTTGTTAAGGATATTTCGAGTATCTCGCTTGTACACCGAGAATGTCTGCGGAGGCGCAGATCCCGGGGGCCTTGTGCTGGGAGTGCGGTGGAGCCTCGGCGGCCTCCCCGGCACCTGCGCTCTGCGCCGGCGGCACCTGGCACCCGGGCGTCGCTTGGCTGGGGAACTCGAAAGGGAATCGTTTGTGTCGCAGAAAAGCCCCGCGCTCGGTCGCCCTGTGCTGTATGTTGTAACCTGACTGTTGAGGAGCCGTGACGGTGGCGAACCCCCGACCCTGTCAGCGGGCGACGCGGTTCCGGTGTCCGTTTCGGGAGCTGTACTGTGCTCAGCGCGCCGCGGGTGGTGCCGGTGCTGCCGGGGAGGGTCGCCGGGACCAGGCGGGCCGGCTCCGCGGCCTGCTCCGCGCCGCCGCCAGAGCAAGAGCCGCGCTCGCGTTCCTTGTCCGACAGACGGAAAATAAAGCTCAATAAAGAGGTGACTGGTTCGTGCTGACGCGCTGTGCCGCCTCTCTCTCTGGCGCCGAGCAAGCGCGGGCCCGCCTGTGTGCCCCGCCCCCTGCTCAGCGGGCCCTGGCTGCGCAGGCGCGCTGCCGCCCCGCGCGCTGCCTGATGACGTCGCCGGGCCCGGTATAAAAGGGCGGCGCGGGGCAGCGGCCTTCCTTTCTGAGGGAGCGGCGGGCAGGCAGCATGGTGCTGGTGAGCGGGCGGCTGGCGGGCGGGGGCCTTCCGGGGAGCCTGCTCTCCCCTTCCCTCCGCTCCGGCGGGGGCCTGCAGCGGGCGGTGGCCGGGCCCGGGCTGCAGCCAGCCCCGCTCTCCGGGCTATGCCGGCCCGGGCACCCCCTGCCGCCATACCCCACCCCCCCCCTTCGGCCTGATAAGCGTTTCCCGGGTACGTGGGGGTGGTTGTTGTTAACGTTGGGGTCTTTTTTGGTGTTTTAGCAAAAGGACAGAAAATCTAAAAAGTCAACCTGGAAGTTTTGCCTTGACTTGACCCATCCCGTGGAAGATGGAATTTTTGATTCCGGGAATTTTGTAAGTCGCGGTTTCGCTCATGCTTCCTGCGTGTTGTGTAATGACAGCCTTACCCACTACGACAGCTGAGTCACAAGTTAAAAGTTACATTTTAAACTAGCAAAATCAACAGCTATTATTTAAATTATCTTTCGACGTTTCTTGGGGTTTGAAGCCTTTTACAGACGAGGTGCTTCATACCTGTGCATGAACAGAACTGGTTTGAATTGTATCCTGTTTTAGCACAAGAGTGATTATTGTAATTGCGCACTCTAAAATCTTACTGTATTGTAAATAACTTGCTATGCAGATGTAAATAAATGGTGATTTTTAATATTGCTCTGTGGCTAGGGTCCCTTCCCTAGTTCATACCTAGGGTGCCATTCCCTAGTGTTGTTTGTTCAATGTTGACACAGGAACAGTTCCTAAAGGAGAAGGTTAAGGTCAATGGAAAGACTGGAAACTTGGGGAACACTGTTCACATTGAACGTCTGAAGAACAAGATCACGGTGACATCTGAGAAGCAGTTTTCTAAAAGGTTGGCGTAGGTTCCCTTCTGGTGGGCTTGCACGGATGGATTTTGGACAGCCGTATGTTGAACATGACGTATTCTGATATGTGCAGAGAAGGTGTTAGTGCTGACCTTTGTGGCGCTTACAAATGCTAGCGAAAGGTGTAATTCAAACAAATCTATAATACTAGATTTTGAAAAAACTGCTTTTTTTAAAACACAGGGTTTGATTGCTAGTTAATGCTCCCTCTAGTGTAAGCGTAGTAGTACGGAGGAGCTTTATGTAGGTTGTTAGAAGTATGTCAAGGAAGGAAATGCTTTTAAAAGTCATACTGAATACATGTTGTGGGTGGCTGCTTTATTACTTAATTTGTTGTGTTAAAGTGTAGCTGTACGCAGTATGAGTTGTTGCAAAAGAGCCCCTTAAGTCAAACGAAGCCTCCAGCCGCTCGGAGCGTTAGGGCGTGCAACAGATGAGTGCAGTGGCGAGAGGTACAGTTCTTTCCCTGCCCTTCCCTGCGCTCTGCAGACGCACCGATGTCTGTTGCATTAGACCAAGGTTGAGAGCCACTTGCTACTGGCATTGTGCTGTGTTGTCAGAGAGTATCAATTATAAGTTCTTATATCTGGAATGAAGATATATGTTTATTGTATGTTGGATGTGATCATTTTGTATTTCTGAATGTAATTAGTGTGGTGTTGCCCTGCTAGAGTTATGCGTTGGGTGGAGTGCAGACAGTAGTAAGGGTTGTTGAAGGAGAAGGTTCTGATGTAGAATTACTGTTTTTAAGGTACCTGAAATACCTCACCAAGAAATACCTCAAGAAGAACAACCTGCGTGACTGGCTTCGTGTCGTTGCGTCTGACAAGGAGACGTACGAACTGCGCTACTTCCAAATCAGTCAAGATGAAGAAGGATCGGAGTCTGAGGAATAATTGAAGCTTAACTTTATACTCGGTGCAGCGTACTAAAGACCAGAACATCTATTTATAAGAACACTTAACTTATTGGTGAATAAAGATCTTGTACTCTGTTTGACAGAGCGTGATTAGTTTTTTAGCCTTCTTCTTAAATGCTAAATAAAGGCCAGCACAGGGAATCATTTGATGTGCAGCTTTCCTCCCATTGCTAGAAATCAGAGCTGTTCAACGTGGTGTCAGTGAAAGTCCAAGTAGAAGAGAACTGAGCCCTTCGCCCAGCACACATGTGGGACGGTGACATCGGTGTTTGGTCATGTCTGTACAAGCAACGCTAGAGCTTTTTGTGACTACAAGTACCAGCTCCTGCTAATTTAAGTGGAGCTAATGATGATTAAATTGGTTAAAAAACAGACTTAGACATTTTAAAAGAGAAATATTTTATTTCTGTGTGATTTAGGTAGATCATTAGTTGGTTTCAGTGCTGTGTAACCACAAGTCAGATGGGAGTTGGACAAATAAAGATTCGTGAGCCAGGCTTGTATTAGGTGGACAAGTAAGGAGGTAGAGAGGCATCTCGCTGCCAGCACCTGGCTGGGACAGCTTAGAGGGAGCGCCCAAGGGGTGCTGACAGTGACCATTAAACCCACACAGGTGTGTTGGCTTCTGTGGTGATGTGTGGTGTTGGAAGTATTTCTTCAGTACGAGTGGCAACTTCTTCACCGCAACACGAATCACTCCAATTCCTCTAAACTAGTGCTTTTGTTTATGTGATAAAAAGAGAAATTTGATTAGTTTTTGCTATGAATAAGTGATATTTGTGAGCCTGCAGCTGCTGTAACTCTTGCACGCATTTGTGTTTCAGTACTGGGTGCTCGCAGGCTGGTAGTATACTCTGCGTGGGATTAATTAGAGTATTTACTCTCAGGTTTCAGTGCAGTGGTGAACTCTGGAATTAGTAATGCCGTATTTGTTTCATATCATAAAACGGGGATGCCTGTAGGCTCCGATACTGAACTTTGTGCTTGGACAAATCTGCTGGTTTGGGCTGAATTGTTTAATTTCCTGATGATTTTTTTTAAATTGTTATTTCAGCATTGTTTTTGCTGGCAGACCTCTGAGACAGACTATATTAGAGAGCTGCCAGAGCACAAAGCAGTGCGTTAACCGCCATGTGACACCCACTTGTGCTAATCCAAATGGAAAGCGCCGAAGGGGAGATGAACATTGTCAGCAGCCTCGGGGTCTCATTTGTCGTTTCTCAGTTTGGCTGAGCAGCTGTTCCGCAGCGCGGCCCGGGGAGACAAGCGGCAGCGGAGCAGCAGGTACTGGTGTGATCCGTGCCTTGTTGACGTGTTTCATTCGGCTGTTTCGGAGCTAGCGAAAGGCAGGGAGCAGCGTGTGGCTGGCTGCAAGGCTGAGGGCTATTTCCTAGCTGGTGTAGGTCGAGCTTTGTGTGCTTCACCAGAAATAACTTCAAACACCTGAAGTCCTGCCCTCTGACCCAGGGCGCTGGGTGGTGCCAGAGTGCTGCCTTGGAATTTCCTGTTTGAGAGTTTTGAAGCAACAAGGGAGGATGGCTATGTTCTTCCTCTTCTGGAAATCCAGAAGGTTGCTTGCTTCAAGTCGTTCCTGTACTGGTGATTGAACAAGCAACTTTGTTTTTCACAGTAAAGCTGCAAACATTTGAAAACCTCTGGTCTGTTTTCCTTGCTGCACCAAGTTAAGCAAGGAAGGGCATGGCTCACAGTTGTAGTTCAAAACCCATCCCCACCTGTTTTTTCCGAGTTGCGCTTTTATCTGACCGTATGTCCTCTACACTAGGCTGACACAACAGAGCTGCTCTGATTAAATGGAACGAGCACAAACGCAGTCGGGTAGTAGGGTTGTTCTGCCTTGGTACTGTTCCTTTGACAGCAGGCTGACAGCCACCGGTGTGGTGGTGTAGCCAGCAGATACAGATTGTCATTAGTCACAGGGTAGGAAAACAAGGCCTGGGATTTCAAGCAAAGCAACGTGTTCCATAGCTGGCTTTGGAGGATAGCTGCCAAAGTGCTCGTGTGAGCTTTGTTACTCACTGAGCTTCACTGCAGTGGGGATGGAGTCTAGGAATTCCATTTGCCTAAGCTTGAAAACAAGGTCGAGGTTGAAAAAATAAAATTCCAAGTTTCTGAGAATAATAAATCCAGGTGTAGAGTGCTTAAGACATTTAAGAAAATTTTCCTTCCTCTATAGATAGCAGGCAGAGGTTTTTATTTTATCCCCGTGTTGCTGGCTGTGCCCGGAGTGTCCCATCCAGCTCCACTCTTCAGTGCGTGCAGGCAGGCGGTTACAGCTCCCCGGGCAGTTAGGAGCTGTGTCAGGCTCGGTTGGGGTGCCTGTGTGTGTTATGGGTGGAAACCACGGGGGGGGGGGTGTTAATGCTTAAACAGAATGTTTACAGTATTGTTGTTGATTGTTTTGTGGAGAAAAATAGCTGGAGTACATAGATGAGAAGCCAACCCCAGACAAAGCTTCAGAAAAATGATGATTCTTTCGTAGTATCATGTATTTCCCAGCTGAAGAGGCCAGGTGTAATGCAGGTGGCAGGCAGGAGGCAGCCTGTTACTGTTCACAGAAGGTAATTAATACAAATTCTGCAGACTAGAATTGAAGTTGGCTTTTTTAAGAGCCACGGGTCAGTGTTTGGTGGGGTCTGACTCACTGAGATGGCAGCTCTGATGGCAGCTCTGCTGTGCCAGGAGCTACCAGGTATCTTCACTGGGGGGCTTGGTGTGTCAGGTTTTTTTTTTCCGGCTACAATCTGCTGCAAAATAACCAGTTTTGTTCATCTATTTTGAAAGTTAAAAGATTGCGAACAGCTTGAGAAAGGACAGGATTGGTTGTCGGAATTTTCCGTATTTAGTGCTGGATGGACAAGAGCCCAGAAAAGCCCTGCTCGAGGGAGGGACGGGCTCTCCTCGGCGCTGCGGGGACACGCGCTCCTGCGTCAGCCTGGCCACGGAGCTGCTGGGAAAAATAACGCACCCACAGCGTGGAAACTTTGCAGGAGGCCAGGGCTGCGGCCCCGCTACGGCTCCGCAGTAACGGGCTCACGTCCCGGATGATGCTCGGGGTGCTTTAGGATTTCCAGAAGGGATAAGCACGAGATCCAGCAGGCCTGAGTGCTTCGGGAGCACCACTTTGCCTCCGCCTAGCTGAGACCCCCAGTTCATCAAGCCAGGAGTTTAGTGTGGGAAGAGGAATGATCTTTGCAAAGCACCGATTGCACTGGTGGCGCAGCAGATGGGCTGGGATCAGCACCTGTGAGCTCAGGGCTTAGGAGGGCAATGGCTCCACAACTCTTAACAGGCTTTAATATAGCCAAAATTATATGTGTATATATATATATATATATATTCTCCCCCCCTTTCATTTTTCAGTAAATGTTTCTCCCCTGCATTTCTCAAAAAATGTTTTTGCTGCTCTCTTCCAAATCAGCTCATGAGAGGCCTCCCACACACGGAAAATTTCAATGTCTGGCAAACGAAAACTGAAACAGAGATTTATAAGCGCAAGAGCTACGCGGCTGTTGCCAGAGCAGCGGTAGCAGCCCCACATCGGCTATTTATGTGTGAGCATACAGAGGTATTATATTTCTGCACCATCAGTCTCTATCGCCTCTACTGCAGCAAAATCCTCACTGACTTCCAAGAAATAAACCCCAGCAAACCCCACGGGAGTTCACTAATCCTAATGATCACTGGTAAAAGTCACTTCTAAATGGCCTTGCATGCCCAGTGCTTTCTGTCCACTTGCCCTTCTGGCCTATAGTCACATCAGAAAACGGCTTTATCATATACCTAAAAGCAGTAAGGTCAGAAATAAAGAGGTAAATAACAGCAGGAAAGATCTGACAAATGTGTCGGGGTGCTAACATATGCGATAGACCTGGCATGTGGTGGGTATTAAAGGAGGTGCGGTCTCAACATATTCACCAAACATCAGCACAATGTAATTAGAAACGGAGAGGCCCATGGAAAAATAAATACTCCATGATCGCTTCAACGTACCCAACAGCAGGAAATGAGCTTCGGTGGTGGGAGTGATCTGGTTACACCAAATATAGACAAAAAAAAGGAAAAAATGTTTGATTTAAAGACAAAAATAAAACAAAGACTTCTCATGGGGTAGATCAGAAGGGATCGAACGGCTCCTTGCCCTCCCCATGTCGTGATGCCCCATCAGGTTTCTGCCTCGCCCCAGTTCGCTGACCAGCCCCATCGCCCTGCCCATCAGCCCTCGCAGCAGCACACAAACACTGAAGGCAGGTGAAGGAGAAACAAGGAGTGAGCCAGAGGCACGGAGGAAGCTCCCCTGGACACCCTGTAGAAAAGCCCCAAGGTTGAAGATGTGGCGGAAGGAGACGTCACACAGCTGGAGCAGATGTGCACCCCAGGGCTGGGCTGGCTGGGAAACACTTCGGCCAGCAGTGTGTGGCTGCTCATGAGCGCAGCTCCTCCGGGATGGGTGCTGGGGGGGCAACCCGGGGGCACAGTGTGGGCACCGTCCCATCTCAGCATCAAAACCCACCGGGCACGTCCCGCTGCTAGCCTCCGGACCTCTGCCCGGCTTGGCCCACCGACACAGGGCCAGGTACATGCCCGTGGCACGTACATTTTTGGCAGGATGCTGGTGGAAAGCCACTTCTGGTCTTGCCTTGGCCCTGCAGCTGCTATCTGAGCCCCAGTTTGTGCTAAAGCTGATGTTTGAGCAAAATGCTGTTGCAGAGCACAAACCGTAGGTGGGAGGAGCAGCCCGGGATAACCAGGCCAAGCAGCTGAAACAGCCCCGAAACACCGTTCAAGTACGACCCTGTACAGCCCTCAAGGAGGGGGTTGAGGGGTGGGGGGGGGTGTTCCATGGCCCCTCCGAGCCTGGAGACTGGCGTTAGCAGCTTTTTGTACCTGAATCCCTTTGCTCTGGGGACTAATAAACTCACAAAAATACCAAGGAGCCATCAGCTGGCAGAGATTTCCCCTTGCTGTACATTCATGCTGGATTTAAACAACCAATTAAGAGATAAATGCTTTAGTATTCTATTAACAGATCTTTTTTTAATAAGCAGTTTAACTTGCAAAGACAGTTCAAACACCCCATCCCCACAACAGCAAATATAAAGCGTGATTTATGTCTCAGTTTTGTTATAATGCTTTTGCCATCAGGTTAGGGTTTTGGTAGGGCTTTTAAATGGGAACATAGGACACTGGGCATTTTTTTTTTGGCAGCCCATTGCCTACATGGTGGCACAGATATTTCCCCTGTGCTGATGGAATGCTCTGAGCCCAACCTCTGGGTGCCAAAGCCAACACTGGCATCAGCATCTTCCTAACCGCTGGCACAGGGAGCAGGCAGCAGACAGCAGGCACTGAATCATAAAGACAGCAAGGTGCCCAGACAGCAGAACTGAAAGCAAATAAATTGCTGCTGTTTGATGCAGAAGAGCAAGGTGCTCCAGCCGGGGAGCCCCCAGCTGCCCTGCTCCTCAGCAGGGACAGGCGAGGGGGTGTTCAGGCATCCCTGCTCCCGACTCGGTAATGCTTTCCTGCAGAACTGCATTCGTTAGTCCTCCTCCTTCCATCTCAGAAAATATTTACACTGTTGGAAGATAACAGCGCTGAGATAGGGGTGGTTTTTGCTGACACAGCGGGCTGGGAGCTGTAAACTTTCCACATTTCTCCCCAGCAGTCGTTTCAGAGCTCTTTCTCCTGCTCCGGCCTGGGATGCTGAGACCCCCGGGGGGTGGGGTGGGGGGA
>Ga0065711_1042067_pt1 | contig 15674 bp, 11 predicted proteins | sample Hoacrofraction12_FD_59098 | JGI IMG/M metagenome (GOLD analysis project Ga0065711, IMG submission 59098) | Hoatzin crop microbial communities from Cojedes, Venezuela - Epithelial fraction 12 v2 (version 2) | ecosystem: Host-associated > Birds > Digestive system > Esophagus > Crop | place... | reverse complement strand
GGGGGGGGGGCGGTGGCAGACATGCGTGCTTAGCGTCAGGTAAAGCCTTTTCTCTGGAGTGGAAAGTAACTTTAGCAAGCACACTAGTGGTGTTCAGGCTTCTAAAAAAACCCCTTAATGACCTTCTTGGAGGCAAGAGGGACAATTACTGTTGTCTGCTTGGACCAGCTGCACAGCTAGCCCAGAAATGAGAGCCTCTGATCTCTTTGTCTGTAGTAGTCTCTCTCCGAAGCTGGCAACCAAGCAACTCCTAGAGGTGGCTCTCAATGGAGAAAGAGTTTATATTGTGTTGGAGAAAACACAGGACAAAACATGGACCTATACCTGTTGTAGTGTAGTAGGAAAAGGCTGACGTTTGGATGTGGGTGACGTTACTCTGTATTTCCTGTGTTTCAACAGTTACTGGTTTGTGTTAGCTTAAATCTTTTGTCTTGGCTTTTGACATTTTAAATGTAGGCACACTTTCCATACTGTGTGATTAAAAGCTGCTGCTGACAAGCAACCTGAAAATCCCTTCATGTTTTATATTTATTTCAAAATCTCTTTAGCTCTATGGCAATAATTTTCATTGCTGGCTCTTGATCAAGCAATAGCTGGTTTGTAAGTTTTGAACAACCACAGTAAGCAGAAATAATCACATACCAATTTCTGATCTTCCAAGATGCCTTTAAAATGTCATGTATATTGACTTTTTTTTTTCTTCTCAGTTTACAAACCAGCTCATGCTGGCTTACTAGGAAAATCTTGCTCACAGAATTTTCTTGCTAACAGTTTTTCACGGCAATCATTCAGCCATAGATTTTTTTCAGCAATGACCAGACTTGCAGCTGTGCAGATCCATAGTTTTCTGCTTTTCTATTCTTTTTATTAGAATGATATGTCACTACTATTATTTTACCAAATCCATTACCAAACCCAAATATATTTATCAGAAAAATGTCCAGTTCTATCAACAATATAAGAAACTAGTGCCTGTAATTGTGGATCAAATATGAATACATTCCTCATGACTCTTCCTTTACTTTAATCTCCTGTTCTCCATCTCATACCCTTTGCTCTGCTCATGCTTATTGTTCTGTGGATTTGGAACACTTAACTCTTCCCCTGCCTAATGTAAATCTAGAATGGCAAGGACCAAGTAGCCATTTACATACGGAAGTAAAATTTTTATTTATGCCAGTGAGGGTTTTCCGTGAACAGGCAGAAAGGCCAAGTTCAAAACTTGGGATGGAAGGAATCCAACTCACAAAACAAAATGGTGGTGAAACTTTATAAATTAAATAGCCCCTGCCATTTTCAGTACTGATTCAAAATCAGTTTAACCTGATCTAAGGCTTGAGGAGTTTACCCTCACCAAAATGGCACCCTGCTAACCCTTGAACAAGTGTTTCTGTCCTCTCTCTCGTATCACCTTTTAGCACTTGTGTGGTCGGTCAAATTACATGCCTGCTAGAGGTAAGATGAATCATCATGCTGACAGAGACAAGAGAGCAGAAATCCCAGCTCAGGGGGAGTGGAGTCAGACCATCCTTTCATCAGCAATTCAAATTTCAGTTGGCTCACACTGGTCATGAAACCAAGTCTTCAACCAACCTTGTCTACTGAGATAATACAGTCAGCAGAATTGCAGAGTATCACACCTTCCGACCTCAAGTCCTTACTTTTCCACTCACCCTAGTCCTTCTTAACCCAAAACTGGGCTCTCCAAGGAATATGAGCTTCATGACTTCTGCAATTGTTATTATTCAGTGAATGAACAGCTGTTGATTTCCATTGAAATCTGTTGTTTGTGGTCCTTGATGTTCAGAAACTACTGGATACCCTCTCTTAGAAAATCAGTCCTCTTTATGTGCTTCCATTTGGACACTCACAATCACCTGTAATTTCAGAAAAAAATTGACTAGAATTTTTAAAGTCAATATAGTTGCCATTAAAAGTAAACCTTCTCATTTTAAAAGTAAATAAAATGACAGTGTAGATGTAGTAGACTCCATCTATTTTGAGGATCTTATTTCATATGGTGTTCTACTCTGTTTATAAAAATGGCATTGTACACTGTCAACACAACCTGTTAAATGGCTAACAGAGACGTCTCTCCAAGTCGTTGACAACAGAAAATCATGATCAGATGGAGAAGTTCCCCAGGAATTTACAGTAGGCTGCTTCTGTTCAACACCTCCTGCAATCACTTGGGAGTAAGTATAAATGTTGCTGATACAATTTCCAGATGACACAAAACCCAGTCAGAACAGTGATATCAGTGAGCTCAGGAAACTGCAGAGTGGTCTGGATAACTTTCCTATTTAAATAAAATCTTGCTTTACACACCTACATATTAAGTCATTGACTTCAGAAGAAAGAGTTCAAGGAGGACTTCATCTTGGAAATCAGTCCTTCTAAAAAGGGTTTAGGGATCAAAACGGAGAAACAGCTCAACTTGAATTCCCAGTATAATTCTGTAGAGAAAGGGGCTAATGAGATTCTTGGTTGTTTCAAGAGGGAGACTGAAAATAGGAATGAGGGACCTTCCCATTGTAAAGCACCCCTGAGACCAGTAAAAGTGTATGGACTGCAGTTTTGGTGTTCATATGTTCAAAAGAATATGGAAAAATAGGAGATGTGCAGAAAAGAGACACAGGAACAAGGAAATGCCTTGAGGTGAAAAGACTGGGAGAGTTCACAGCCTTTATCTAAGCAGTTGTTATTATGCTCAGTAGAGGAGACTTATAGTGAATGATGTAAGTGATGAAGGATGTCAGTCTAGATGGTCTAGTTGTTCCTTCTAGCCCCTTTAAGGCAAAGAATAGTATTGGTCTTGCTTATCAGAAATGGCTCAACATCTTCTCTAGGAAAGTAAAACTCTTTCATGTCTCTGGAGGAACACACAAATATTCCAAAAGATGCAGTAGTTCTTAGATCTTATGAAATATGAAGTAATAGTGAGAAAATTGTAGTACAAATCTGCTTTTAAAAACCTACAGTCACCACTGTGGATGCTTGGGCATTATTTAAATGCAAAAGAGCTATAGTGAATGGACATTTTTGCTTTTCATTTTCCTTGAGGGACCTGAGGAATTTGATGATTTTTGAAAAATTAACTTCTTCCCTTCAAGCCCTTTTCTCTTACTACTCCTGAGCTTAAATCTGAAATCTTCAGATCATCTGCTGTGTGGCAAAAACAGGGAGCAAAGGAGCAGAAATAGCTGTTGGATGGAGAACAACCCTACATTTCCATGCCTTGCACTGCTCATCAATTTCCAGCGTTCCTCCAGAAAAATCTATTATGAGAATTATCTTAGGTTTCTTGGGAGCTCATTTACAAAAGGAGGAGCTCAGAGCTGTGGAGTCTGTGGTTCAAAGTGATGTCTCCTCCTAGGGAAGAAGCACCTTTTTTCAGTGGACATTAACTGTTGGGGTTTTGTTTCTTTTTTTTTTTCCTGATAGATTTAATTGCTGCTCATTATTTTCTTGAAGAAATTAGTATTTATTCTTGGCAGGAGGAATAAAGCTTCTGCATAAGTATTGGCTAAAGAGGACACATAAATACCAGCTGAAATATTTTCCTAGGTTTGAACCTAATGCAGTGGTAATGTTCCTGCAGACTTTCATCCTGGTGAAATCTGAGAATAGCATTAGTGAATTAAACCACCATTCTGACCCTAATGAAGGATGTGTTTCTTTCTCAATTTGGGTGTCTCTGCACACCTACACACAGCTTAGGTTGGGTGGGTAGACACGCTGGGCTGTATGACAGACATTTTTGTGTGCTAAAGGCATCAGACAAGAGGGGTTCAGGTATTGCCTAGTCTGTGAGGGAAGACGTGTGCCTGTATTTGGAAGAGCTGCATTTGAGACAAGAACCTTAATTCAGACCAGCAGACCCTAAAGGACAAATGTGGATGCTTCAGAGCTGTGCACTGGAGTGCCAAAACTCCAGTTTGTCTCAGGATGGTTTGTTTATAAGAACTCATAAATGTGCATTTGATTAAAAAATAATCTAAATGTAATGACCTTTACAGATTCTGGAACAGAAAGACTGTCTTTCTATCTCTCTCTCATACAAGTATATGTGTGTGCATGTATAAATAAATACGCACACACGCACATATATGTCTGTATATGACATTACTGTTTCTATTTTGGCAGAACCTAAAAACCCCATCATATTAATCACTTTACGAATGCAATATAAGTATCTTAACTTAGTTGACTTGTAGTGAGTTAATACTTGCTATTTAATGTAGACTTATGGATCATCAAAGAAAGTATGTGATTATTTTTTATATTTTCATAAGAAACAAATAGTTATATTTTGAAAGTAAAATTCATAATTGCACCACCCTTTCAATATTCCAACTTTAGCCCCAGGAGTGGAAGATAAACAGTGCCAGACATGCATTCCCATGAGTTTTTTCATCGTTGTTTTCAGCACAATCTATTTTTATTCAATTCTATGGGAAATGCACACAATTTGTGCATTTGCCAGAATGTGGTTTCCCAATGCCCCCTATTTATTTCCAAGTGTGTTTTTTTCAGATTCAAGTACTCTTGCAACAGCACTTTTTCATGTGTTATCGTGTAAGTAATCCTTGCTCATGCTGAACCCATTTGCTGAGGACAACGGTTACGTATGTGGAGCTGAAAGGGCGGCCATGTAAGTTAGCAAAATTGGTTACCACAATGGTGGTAACAGTCAGTTCTTCTTCCTTGTTCAGAGTCTGCCGTTATTCACACTCACTCCACCTAAAGGCTGCGTGCACGTAGCTGTGTCTGGAGCCAATGGGGCAGAATCTTTGCTTTGTTCAGATTCTGCTGAGGGTAACACAGTACCGTGGTTGTTGGGGAGATGGTGACATTTTGCTGAAATCCCTCTCTCTGGGCCTGTATTGCAGGACAATTTGGAGGCTGCCCAAATTTGTAGCAGATCAATCGGTAGGAACCATCCATGAGCTGGGGCTAGCCAGAAAACATCAGGCTTCAAACTGATTTATAACGTAACAGTTGCATAAGGAGCTATGGAGAGGTTCAAGCCAATAATGTATCTGTTGTACAAGAGAGCGGATTTGGCTGTGGAACCTATCCCAAAAGGACAACTTACCTAAATAAGGACGTGGTCCTTAGTCAACGTATCTACTCAAATTAGCATGGTACTTCTCAGGTCAACATAATTTTCTACCCAAAGATCAATTTCACTCAGTGGACTTTTTTCTCTTGTTTACTTTAAGGGTTTATTTTTGTGTTAATATCAGTCTGATAATGTCCTTATATCCATACAAATCATCCTTTTACATCATTACTATATGGCCTAGTCAAGGTCTTTTGTGTTCAGACAGACACTTGCAGTCCCAGCACAGCCCTTTACAAAGTGCCCTAGACATGTCCACACTGCATATAAATGGGGCACCACTGGAGAGGACCTCTCCCAAACTCCCTTGTAGCATGCTGTGTAAAAGACATTTTAATACTTGTCCCAACCCCAACTCATCAGCAGTACGTGCACCACAGAACCTGCACCATGACATCCTGCATAAATGCCCTACCCTTATCTCACAGCATTATCCAGCAAAGCCTTCAGATAAATAGGGAAAGGAAGAAATGTGGTCTTGAGGCCAGACATTTAGGTCAGTAGGTGTTACTACTTCTTCTGCGTGCCTTGATTTATAGCTGGTAGCTCAAATGTGAGCTTGTTCCTGGAGTTTTGGCATATCTGAATGTTATACCCTTCCCCTCAAAACACATGTAGCAAAGATCTGGGGCCAGGGTACTCCCTTGTTCTATGGATTTCTCCATCATCCTTCTGCCATGTAGATGATGGCACAGATTCCTCGTCCCATAGGGACCTGGACCAGAAGCAGCTGGGGTCGGTAGTAGCTGGCAAGGCAAATGGACTACTGAGATGCGGGAAGGCAAGAAGGTTCTCTGTGGGTCTGAGTTAATGACATTTTGAAACTGCAGTCCATTGCTATAGCAGTGAGTTAGGAGGCAAGACTGCAAGGTTGCAAGTGAAACACACTTTTTCCTCAGCAAGTCTTCTCAACAGATGTTGTTGTCTGGGCCTTTTAACACATACAGGCATCAGGCAAAAAGTACTCCCTTCAAGACCTGACAACCTCAGCCTTCCAAAGCCATATAGCTCATATAACTCATTGTCAGCCAGAAGAGGAAGGTCAAAGAAAGCATACCTCCACGGATGAGCAAGACTGGGAAACTGATAACAATGGACAAGGACAAGGCTGAGGTACTCAACAACATTTTTCCCTGAGTCTTCACCGGCAACCTCTCTTCCTACACCGCTCGAGTTGATGGACCTCAAGATGGGGAGTGGGGGAGCAAAGTCCCTCCCGCTGTAAGAGAAGATCAGGTTTGTGACCACCTGAGGAACCTGAACATATATAAGTCTATGGCACCTGAGGAGATGCATCCCAGAGTCCTGAGGGAATTGGCTGATGTAGTTTCCAAGTCACTCTCCATGATATTTGCAAAGCCATGGCAGTCGGGTGAAGTCCTTGGTGACTAGAAATAGGGAAACATTGCAGCCATTTTTAAAAAGGGTAGAAAGGAGGACCCCGGGAACTACTGATCTGTCAGCCTCACCTCTGTGCCTGGGAAGATCATGGAACAGATCCTCCTCGAAGCTATGCTAAGGCACATGGAGGACAAGGAGGTGACTGGAGACAACCAGCATGGCTTCACCAAGGGCAAGTCCTGCCTGACCAACCTGGCAGCTTTCTATGATGGAGTGACTAGATCAGTGGACAAGGAAAGAGCTATGGATGTCATCTGGAGTTCTGTAAGGCCTTTGACATGGTCCCCCACAACATTCTTTGCTCTAAATTGGAGGGATATGGGTTTGATGGGTGGACTGTTCAGTGGATGAGGAATTGGCTGGATGGTAGCATCCAGAGGGTAGTGGTCAACGGCTCAATGTCCAGATGGAGATTAGTGACAAGTGTTGTCCCTCAGGGGTCTGTACTGGGACCAGTACTGTCTAATAGCTTCATCAGTGACCTAGACAGAGGGATCATGTGCAACCTCAGCAAGTTTGCAGGTGACACCAAGCTTCGAGTGGTGTGGTCAATGTGCCTGAGGGATGGCATGCCATCCAGAGGGTCCTGGACAAGCTTGAGAAGGGGGCCCGTGTGAACCTCATGAGTTCAACAAAGCCAAATGCAGGGTCCTGCACATGGGTTGGGGCAACCTCTGGTATCAATACAGGCTGTGGGATGATGGGATTGAGAGCAGCCCTGCTGAGAAGGACTTTGGGGTGCTGGTTGATGAAAAAGTTTGATATGACCTAGCAACGTGTGCTTGCAGCCCAGAAGGCCAGCCATAGCCTGGGCCACATCCCCAGCAGCGTGGCCAGCAGGTCAAGGGAGGTGATTCTGCCCCTCTGCTCCGCTCTGGTGAGACCCCACCTGGAGTTCTGCATCCAGCTCTAGAGCCCTCAGAACAGGAAGGACATGGAGCTGTTGGAATGGGTCCAGAGGAGGCCACAAAAATGATCGGAGGGCTGGAGCTCCTCTCCTAGGAGGAAAGGCTGAGAGGGCTGGGGCTGTTCAGCCTGGAGAAGAGAAGGCTGCGGGGAGACCTTATTGTGGCCTTTCCATACTTAACAGGGTCTTATAAGAGAGATAGGGACAAACTTTTTAGCAGGGTCTGTTGCAATGGGACAAGGAGTTAACAGTTTTGAACTAAAAGAGAGTGGATTTAGACTAGATATAAGGAAGAAATATTTTACGCTGAGGGTGGTGAAACACTGGCACAAGTTAGATTCTTGTCTTGGTGTTATTTTTCTGAAGGTGATGAAGAAAGCATGCAGCAGGAATGCAGGCATAGAACTGTGGGATCTCTGGGTGAGAAAATTCCCCTTGACCAACCATAGCTCTGTCAGGACCAGTTCTGAAGTAAGTCCTCAGCTTTTTATCCCTCGCAAAAATGTCAAGGTGCAGCTGGAAAGACTGCAATATGGATGCTTCACAGATTCCCTGAACAGGAATAGAAGACGCAGGCAGTGGATATCCTGTTTTACTAACGTTAGGCAGCCAGATTGTCTTGTGGGAGCTGGCAGCAAGGTCCAACCGGTCTTATCCTTATTATAGAATAGGATAATGATTATGGAGAGCTCAGAGAGATTCTCAGTGTGTGATCAGTGCCACACTGCTGCCTTGGCCAGCTTCCAATGTGATACTCACCAGGCTGAGTTCTTTTCCTTAATCCAGAAAGTGCTAACCTAGTTTTATGGTCCTCCCCGTGGAATCAATTTAGCGTGCATTATGACACATGGAGAAGCCCAGTCATGACTGCAGCTGGGGTGAGAGGAAAGGAACGTGGGCTGTGATTGCACTGGTCTCCTCACCTGTCCTGAACGGGTAAGTCCAGATCAGGCACATCTGTGTGTGCTTCCAGAAATGAGACAGCTCAATGTGAGTCTCCACTGTTTCTTGCCCCTCTTTCTTGTCCTTTCAACACAGATGCAGAGAGAAGGGAGTACTGTAACAGACCAGGAGGAAGGGCTGACTCCTTGCAGACCTTTTCTCCACCTGCACCTCTGTGTGTTGTTATGTATCCGGTGTGGGCAGGTGTCCCTGCTCGACATTGGCTCAGCTGGGTGGCAAAGCAGGAGGAAAGGAATGGGGAGGGAGGGCCGACCGCTGCAGGCAGGCAGCAGCATATTGGTTCTTCTGGGACTAAAAGGCAGCATATGCTGGCATAGGCCATCCTGAAGAACTGCAGCTAACCATGTCGTGGGCTCTAATGTGCCCAGCTGCCAAGTAAGTTTGGGTTTCTTAGGAACTGGGATTTTCCGTGTTTGATCGCCAAAGTAAAAGCAGTGAACTTTGGGTGGTGCAGATGCTCTCAGTAGCAGCCAGCAAGGAAGGGGAGTGCAGCATTCTACCTCCCCCAGCAGCCCTCCCTTTCCAAGGAGAAGCTTTGGTACAGAGCTGGGCACGCTCCTTTCCACCGTGGAAATGGCACAACACTCCTAAATGATGAAGGGCAGTGCGGACCCCATATTGACTGTGTCGTAGTAAAACTGATTTCCATTCACAGAAAACGGCAGGATTTGATTACAGCTGCATTTCACAAGCAGGGAAAACCTTTCATGTCCTGTCAGTGTTTCAGTGGATCACGTGCAGAACCAATACAGAGCTCACTGAAGTTGCTTGAAAGCTGCTGCCTGCTACAGAAGATGTTGGGGTCAGGTCCTACCGGATTCATTCTATTTTCTCCTATGAAATTGTAACTTAATTAGAGGTGAAAAAGAGATAGGAACAATGTCTCATAGTCTTTAAAGTACGGAGAAAAATCACAGAATCACAGAGCAGCTGCGGCTGGCAGGGACCTCTGGAGATTGTCTGGATTGTGTATTTCAGGTCCTGCCTGTTGCCTCTTGCCCTGTCACTGGGCTCCGCTGAACAGCCTGGCACCATCTCCAGGCTGAGCAGCCCCAGCACTCAGCCTCCCCTTGCAGACCAGATGCTGCAAGCCCTTAATCGCTGGTAGTGGCCCATGGCTGGGCTCACTGTGGTATCTCCATGTCTCTTGTACTGGGAGCCCCAGTACAAGTACTGGAGAGCCTTCATCCTGTCGAGGTCCCACTGAATTTGGGAAACACAGCCGTCTGGTGTATCAGCCTCTTCTCCCAGTTTTGTATCTTCTGCAAACTTGCTGAGGGTGCACTCTGTCCCACCACCCAGGTGTCTGTTTAACATAGACGCACCCTAGTGCAGGGTGAACCCTGGGGCACGTCACTAGTGACCAGCCTCCATATTTTCATTATAGATAAGAACAGATTAATATCTACCCAGGTTGTTTTAAGGAGCAGGTGAGGATTTTGTCCCTGGAAGGGTTTAATTTCTGCTTGTAAATATATGGAAATGTAAGAAGAGTTCTTCTAAATGCTTATGGAAGAGCATATTTTGTTGGAGACAGACTAATAAGTGTTAGAATTTATTTTGGAACATCTACTACTAAAATATCTACTATTTTAAAATACCTGCTACTTAATAAAGCATTAAACATTGTTTCATTTTAAACATGTGCAGCATTTAAGATTTTAACTTTTAAAACATGGAGATATTTTTAAATTACTCCATTGTGTAAACAAATTCTTGCTTAAAAGTATGATGTCTTGAAAAAATTCAACATAACTTAATTGATGGTTTTTATTTTCTTTTTGTGTCTTGGCCATTGGCATTCCTCAGTTTAGACGTCAACATTTCTATGCCTGGAAGCAGGAGAATAAAAATAGTTAAGACTCTAAAAAGGGGCAGTGCTGAGGGTGAAAGGTCCTGATCTTGCAAGTTCTTGCTCAAATGGAAACTCAGTGGGACTACTTGGGTGAGAAGGAATTACGCACCCAGCAGAAATTAGAAAATGAGGCTGAGCTCCTCTACTGAAATGGTAATAACTGAAATATGGAAAAGTTTATTCACTCTCTGATGAAACAGGACAAGCAGGAGTGTACAAAACTGTGATTTTTAAAGAAGTGACCATAGCTGAAACCCACTGGAAATCTGTTTTGAAAACAGATGAGAACCTCCTGCTAAGCGGTTAGACTGCAGTGATGTCTTAACAATTGGTATTTTTGTAGAGTTTTTATATTTAATATAATTGAGCTACAGTGATTGCAGGTCTGTTTGGAAGCCAAGTATGTATTTATGTCAATATCAGCAATGCCTTGGGCTAGACAGCTTGAAAACTATGTATTAACATGGATAAAAATCAGTGCATTTTTGGAATTACTTCATTCTGTGGCCTTAAAAAGAGTTTCCTTGGCACAGCAAGATGACCTTATCCTTGAAAAAAAAAGTATTATACGGCAGAAATATCTTTATTTCCTGACACAGTAGGACAGAAAGGCCACTTTTATTCCAAGCAATCCAGCTTGTACATACGAAACCTAAATAGAACAAACACATCATGATACCACAATACCAATTGTCCTACTCTTGAGATAAGGGTGAGTGCCTAATAACTGCTTTCCAGACAAACAGCACTCAGCCAAGAACCAGGGTACTTGTCAAGCAGGTTTTAAAGGAGAACATTACTCCGAGGTCAACAGTGATTAAAGAATATTGAAATAGGCCGCAGAACTCTTTCTCTTCTTTCACTACTCCAAGTGAAGGGGGAAAAAAATCCCCCAAACTCATAAATCTTCTCTTCTCTGGCCCTTTTCTACCTGGAGCACCACCTTCCCTGGTTCTGAGCACCTCTGTGCTAATCTTCAACTTAAGTTTGCTAGAAGAGGTAGCACCCCACTTCCAGGATTGAAGGACAGTCCAGCAGTGACCCTGCACAGAATCATAGAATCATGAAGGCTGGAAAAGACCTCTAAGATCATCAAGTCCAACCATCAACGCAACACCACTATGCCTACTAAATCATGTTCTGAAGTGCCATATCTACAAGTTTTTTGAACGCCTCCTGGGATGATGACTCCACCACTTCCCTGGGCAGCCTATTCCAATGCCTGACCACTCTTCCAGTAAAGAAACTGTTCCTGAAGTAAAGAAATTTTTCCTAAAGTATGAGGACTCTGCCACACCTGGCCAGTTTCAAAGCCATTTGGAGCAAAAGGCATTTACCACAGAGCAAGGTTCATAATTCTAAATCCTTCAAAACATCACAGCTAATGTAATCGCAATTAGTAGTTCTCAGCCTGTGAAAGGCCATCTAAACTTTGAATTGCTGGTCCCATTGCCATTTGTTCCTTTTGTGACATTTCCGATTTTCCCTCTGAAAGCTGATGATCCCATGATTAATTAACTAACTTCCTAACTTGCTTCTTATGTGTTGTTTGTGGCAGATACTCCCTAGCTGTAGGTTGCAAATGCAAAAAAATTCTCCAGCATAAAGCTCTTTGCTTAGAAAATCTTGGTGGTTCCCTCATGGAGAAGTTAATGGGCAACAGAAAAATCCTTTATATTGTTCCAGTGGACTTGATTCTCCTTCTCCTCAACCTTTTTAACTGGAAAAAACTGTTCTTTGAACTTATTAGTATAGCTCCTTACATGGGAAACTCTATAGTCTCCCCCTTATATATGTATAGACCTACTTTTAGTCAATGCTGATTTCTTTCCTAACTTCTTGTTATCTCTGAACGTATTTGTTGTATTTAGAATAATGGAGCAATTACCTTCTCCAGATCTCTGTGGTTTCCTCTGTTGTTCTAGGTCATGAGTTTGTAAGTAGAAGTGTGCCTATGGACCTTTGTGCGTGACCAGCTTTCACAGGTGGATGAAAGTCTAACATTCTATTTCTCAGAAGTATTTTTGTAAATAATATGTTTCCAGTGTAAGACTACAACTGATTAGTTTTCTTGGAGGAAAGATCAGAAGTCCTGAAAAAATGGAAATGTCATGTTTTTGTGTTAAAGTCTGTTCTTGGACCTTGCTGATGACTAAGCTACTAAAAACTAGATCAGTCTGTCTGAGTTTACGAGGGTATAATCCATCAGAAGAGATTCACAAAGAAGTTGGGTTTTTCCCCCAGGACTAGCTCATTTTCTGAGCAAAGTGAACCCACATATTACATTAAATAGATCTTCCATAGTTTATTGTTTATTTGCAGGCCTGCTCTTTAGAGGATAAGCCAGTTCCCTCCCAAATGCAGCTCATTTCTCTGTGAGCTACTCTGATAGCTGTGACAATCTGTTTATACTAAATCTTAGTTTATACCAATTTATATATTAAAAGTAGCTAGTAGTAGTAGGTGGAGCAGTCTCATTTGTGGGTTTAGGACCTTAAAACATGGAGTAAAAATTCACCAGATTGCTCCCTGTGTTTTCAAACGATGCCATTACTTTTTAACTTTGCACTTCAGTGAGTTCTCTCACAAGAGTGACTCTTACCTGGGAAAAAAATGCTGCCCTGAAATGTCCTAGTTATCCTCCATGTTACAAGTATGATAACGTGGCAGTGTGGGAATACATGAGGCTGATGCCGGCAGTGGGCTGTCTGCCATTCTGGGGTGAATTGTTTCTGGCTTGGTACCATATGGCTGATGGTGGCATGTGTCTTCTCAGGAAGGACAAAATGCTCTCCTTCGTGTTTGGCAAGCTCCTGCTGGCATACCAAAGAGGCCTATATTTAGTATTGGTACTGTTTAGCCAACAAGCTGGGAAAATTGTCATGATGATGCGACTAGAGATTTACCAAGGCTGTTTTCCAGGAACTGAAGAAGACATGGTTGAAGTGGGCTTTGAATTTCCAGCTCTGAATCTTGTTGTTCCTATTTTCGCTGGGTACAGTACATCCTGCTCCCAAGCCAAGACCTGCGGTGTTGCAGCTTCAACTAGAGCTCATTTACTGTGATTTGGCATTGGTGGGATTCTCACAAAGCTGGCTGTTTTGCTGTACAGCTTGGTACCCCAAACTTTGCTCTCCCTGTTCTGTTGAACCCTGGCTGCGGCTGCCTCCTCTCTTGCTACCCTGGTGATGTGTGCTGTCCTGGCTACCTAAAGCACATATGCTCCCGGATGTGCTGAGAGCAGAGATCCAGAGAGTAGCAGCAACTGTTGTCATCAAAACCCTCTTTGCCTGTCATCTGCAATGGTCACGTGGCCTGCGTACAATTCAAAAAGCTCCTAAGATCAAAGGCAATATGAGCCCTGACATTCACAGTGGGAATTTCACCTCCTCTGTGTGTTCTTCTTGTGAAACAGCAACATCAGAAACCTCCGAAAGAAGTGGACCGATACCACAGGTTTATCTTTTTTCTTATTTATCTTATTTCCACCCCAAATTCGCCACAGGGACATCCACTGTTCAACAAAAGCATCTGAGGTTCCTTCTTCCAGAAGGCAATGCCTATGGAAATGATGGTCTTGGTTATCCACTGTTTGTATTTAAGTTACATTATCAGCTGGAAATTTACTGTATACTTAAGTTTTGCATATATAGCAGTGTTAGCAAGAGTATGAAAGAAATTGCCTCTTGCAGAAAAAAAAGGCAAATATCACATAGTAAACATCAATTGTTGCCTGTATTTAGGCTGTGTGAAGGAACGAAGATCCGTATGGGATAAGCTAAACTCAACAGGCTTTTTATTAACAAAACTTTTCAAACACACGATCTGCTCACAACAGCTCAGCTCAAGGCATGTGAAAAAACAATTAAGGAGGACTCTGATTTCCTCTTCCTTGCTTAAAAAATCCATGCATCAGACTATTCACTTGTGTCTTGCCACACATTCTCATAAGCAAAGGAATTTTAGAGGTATTCTTGAAAGCATTGTCAAAATGTATCATAATCCTTCCCTTGGGCATTTAAATCTTCTCTTCCATCTGAAGCAAGTGCTGCTTTTGGTTCTTGTAGCTATAGCCAAAATGTGCTTGGGTTGGCTGCACTGGAGTTTTCTATTCTATATGCTGAGCAGGATTTGACATTTTTTATCATACTACAATCTCTAGCTCGTCTTCCAGTGAACAAATGTTGATTAATAACTCTTGGCATTAGAAACAACTCACAGCTTTTGCTTATTTTCAGTAGTTCAGTAAACTGAGGGAAGGTCTTGACAACCTTCACTTGCTTTGATTAGTAGCTGATTGACTGTTTTCATATCTTTCTCAGCTTTCTGTCCGTTGGGCCACAAATAATACAAAGAGCGGGTTGTGCCTGTCTGACACATCCATCCTGTACAGATCTGTTAAATCCCTGAGATGTTTGTTGTTGACTATTACTTGAATAAATTCTCTGCAGATCCCTTATCTAGCAAACACTGCCACATGGTGACTCATGGGTATGAGCATTCTCCAAGACATAAATCATCTCTTGTCCACTTATCTGCCAGGAAGGTATTTGCCTGCATCTTCCAATGGAGCCCTTTTTTCCATGAATAAAGTGGCATTAAGAAAAGTGGAAGCCACAAACCAGTTGTTGGAGGGTAGACACTCAAGAGTAAGCTAATGCACACTCCTACTTTTACAGGAACAGTTCTGATGTTTTCCTTATAGACTTCTTGGTAAGCAATAAGGAAAAGATGCTTTTATTTGGGCAAAATAGTCAAGAAACTAAGTTACAGCAAGGGATTTTCAGCCCAGCTCTCAGCTTTCAGGGCCTTGCTGTCATTTGGACTGAAAGCAGATTCGAATAAGAAGTTCACAGAATCACAGACTCATAGGGGTTGGAAGAGACCTCTGTGGGTCATCTAGTCCAACCTTCCTGCCAAAGCAAGGTCATCTAGAGCCGGTTGCACAGGACCTCATCCAGGTGGGTTTTGAATATCTCCAGAAAAGGAGAATCCACAACCTCCCTGGGCAACCTGTTCCAGTGCTCCATCACCCTCAGAGTGAAGAAGTTCTTCCTTATGTTCAGCTGGAACTTATTCTGCTTCAATTTGTGCCCGTTGCCCCTAGTCCTGTCGCTGGGCACCACGGAAAAGAGTCTAGTCACATCCTCCTGACACCCACCCTTAGGACATTTATAAGCATTTATTAGGTCCCCTCTCAGCCTTCTCTTCTTCAGGCTAAATAAGCCCAGCTCCCTTAGCCTTTCCTTGTAGGAGAGATGTTCCAGTCCCCTCACCATCCTCGTAGCCCTCTGCTGCACTCTCTCCAGTAGCTCCTCATCTTTCTTGAACTGGGGAGCCCAGAACTGGACAGAGTACTCCAGATGGGGCCTCACTAGGGCAGAGTAGAGGGGGAGGAGAACCTCCCTCGACCTGCTGGCCAC
>Ga0065711_1007100_pt1 | contig 15674 bp, 4 predicted proteins | sample Hoacrofraction12_FD_59098 | JGI IMG/M metagenome (GOLD analysis project Ga0065711, IMG submission 59098) | Hoatzin crop microbial communities from Cojedes, Venezuela - Epithelial fraction 12 v2 (version 2) | ecosystem: Host-associated > Birds > Digestive system > Esophagus > Crop | place... | reverse complement strand
GAATGGTAGGGGTTGGAAGGGACCTCTGTGGGTCATCTAGTCCAACCCTCCTGCCAAAGCAGGGTCACCTACAGCAGGCTGCACAGGACCTTGTCCAGGCGGGTCTTGAGTATCTCCAGAGAAGGAGAATCCACAGCCTCTCTGGGCAGCCTGTTCCAGGGCTCCGTCACCCTCAAAATTAAGAACTGGAACTTCCTATGCTTCAGTTTGTGCCCGTTGCCCCTTGTCCTGTCACTGGGCACCACTTAAAAGAGTCTGGCCTCAACCTCAACACCCACCCTTAAGGTATTTATAGGCATTTATAAGGTCCCCTCTCAAGCCTTCTCTTCTTCAGGCTGAACAAGCCCAGCTCCCTCAGCCTTTCCTCACAGGAGAGATGCTCCAGTCGCCTCACCATCCTCATAGCCCTCTGCTGGACTCTCTCCAGTAGCTCCTCATCTTTCTTGAAGTGGGGAGCCCAGAACTGGACGTGGTACTCCAGATACAGCCTCAGAGTAGAGGGGGAAGAGAATCTCCCTCGACCTGCTGGCCACACTCTTCTTAATGCACCCCAGGATACCATTTGGCTTTGTTGGCAACCAGGGCACACTGCTGGCTCATGGTTAACTTGTCATCCTTTGGTTGGCTGTGGTTTTTTTACTTGCTTTGCTGAGGTGCACCAAGCTTCAGATTACCACCAGCAACAGAGAGGCAGGGCCCCATAGCTGAGCAAGCCTCTTCAGCCTAGGCTCCTAAGCTGTATCAGAATTCAACTGAATGAGAAGGATGCAGAGCACAATCCTCCCCTGTAAGATTACTTCAGGACAGCAGTGGGTTTTCACACCTGTCTTCTGTGCCAAAAGCTTTGAAGCCTCCATGACAACAAAAAGCTCTGAATGGTCAGCTTTGTTCTTTTTGGAGGAGTTCCATGGAGTAACTCATTTAGCTAGCAGTAATTCCTGAAGGTGCAGATATCTGTGCTTTGAATGATAAACAAATGGAACACTGAAAATTTATCATAAGGCTTCCTTCAGACAGCAGAGACAGTAGCCATGCCCATAAGAAAAAGGAAACCTTGCAATGAAATTCTGGAACCGTTTGGGAAAGTTGTGGTATTCCACCAGAAGTTGCATGGAAGAGAAGTCAAAGTATGAACCAAACAGCAGATACCAGACCAAGAGTCTTCTCCCATAGCATGAAAAGATACAACAAAGAAGTGTGTGAGGAAAAGTTTTTCTGTAGCCTCTACACGCTAAAGAGATAAAAGTAAATGGCAATTTTAATAAGGATTGCAGTGAAAAATGCTTGTGTTGCTGCAGTGCTAGGAGAATCACATACCCACAGGGACCAGCAAGCGGCAATTAAAAGAATGGCCTTGAAAATAAAAATGGGAAGCAAGAAAGGCATAGAATGACACCATGACTAATTAGCAATGGCATGGGAAGGAAGAATCCAGAACAGAGATATCTAGAAGACAGGTAATGAAGGGCATGGTGGAGACAAAATGAAAAATAAAGGAAGGATGAAGATGGACGATGGAACATGGAAGACAGTGGATGCAGGACCTATATGTCATGCTTGGTATTGGAAAAGGAGAAGGAAGACCTCAAGGACATGCACAGCAACCAGAAGAATGTTTGAGAGATGGAAGGGTAGGGAATTGAAAGAAGATTCTCAGAGGCAAGTGGGCAATAGATAAAGAACTGCAATGGAAAACGTCAGATTTCCATTTTGATCCCTGTTCAAAGCGTTTCTCCACTTTACATAAGAGAATGACAGGCTGACTTAATACTGGAGTCTGAATAACCAGTAGAGAGGTCATCCCCTTTAAATAAGTTTAATTGCTTTACTGCACTCAATATTCTTAATGAGCAGCATGCAAAATTCAATGACAATCCTCTGAAGCAGGACTTTATTCATTAGAACAAACTTAAGACAACATCCTTTTATTAGAACAATTTCTCTAACTTTATTTCTGTGACAGTTACAATGACTGAAATCATTTAAATAAAAAAAATCATATCAAAGCTAGGGTGAGAAGGGATTTTTTGTTTCTTAGAGTTCTATCAACTTTTTAAAATAGTAACATTTCATAAATATCTGGCTTCCCCTTCATATGATTTATTTTTAAAGTTGACAGATAAAATGACAGATAAAGAGATAAAGCAGTGTCAAAAAATTGAATGATGCAATCCAAACGTTAACATACCTTTTTGTTGTTCATGTTCATTGCTTTAGGGTAGCATTGTTGATGTTGCTACCATGCATATGAATTATTGTTAGAAACAAAACAAAGATCTCAAAAGTAGACATGCATGAGAGTAAAGGGTACAGCTAAAGCTGTAACACATCAAGTTCCAAATGGATTGTAGAAACCTTAGATGCTATTCACCATGTATTTCTGTTTTTCAGAGACATGAATCCTGGAACTGTTAAGTTTTAGAGCAATAACTTACCTCTGCAAATAAAGGGGATATAACTGTAGACAGGCATTGGGATAGAGGCCTCTTTGGGATATCCTTTTCCTTTAAAGAAAACAAAATTCTGACCAATTCTATTTCTGAAAAAAGCATCCTCATTGTATTCTGTTTCTAATTGAAGAAAAAAAATAGTTCCAACGTGCTATGCTTTATGCAAAATCTGTTTCTACGTATATACAAATATGTAAAACATTCTACAACAGACTATTCCAAAGCACTGTGGAAAATGGAGGCTGAATTAAAATTCGAGGCTGTGGCACCTCAAATACATGCAAGCTCAGGGAAAAAAAAAAAAAAAAACCACCCACAATAAAAAAACCCCCGCAATCCTACTAAGCATGTACTAAATCACAGACATGCTGATATTTACTAGGTTCCTCCCATACAATACAGTATTTTTCTTGTATTTCTCCAGTTCTGATAAGAGCACACACAGACTTCTCAGAGCCAGGGTACAAGCCACTTGCCTCAGCAACACAGGCTGCAGAAAATACAAATGGAGCCGCTCCTCAGCTTCCCTTATTCTAGGGTTTTTGGTGGTTTTTTGGACACATGTTATTCTATTCTTTGCTACATTGTAGTCTTTTTTCCTAAAAGACCAGAATGCCTTCCCCAAAACCCCAGCCCTGCTTTGTACTGTACTGGTTTAAGTTTACTTTACAGAAGGAAGATTTTTAAAAATAAAATATTGCCTGCTCTTCCTCCAGTGGTAATAGTTCACAAACCACAAAAATATTTTGGTACATAGTTCACAAACCACAGAAAAAGGGCTCATTTACAGAATGCCCAAACTTCAAGACTTAGTCAAAACATTTTGTGAAAGGCAACTGTAGAATACACATTTTTAGCAAAAGTTCTGAAAGTTTTACAATTTAAATGCTTTTAAAGGCATAAAATAAAAATCACCCCACCGAATTATTAAAACAAGAATTATCTCCTTGTATAATACAGTCAATATTTTCAGCACCTTATTTCTTTGCAACTCCAAAGGCTGGGCTGCTCCATTCTCTAGATTCTTGGGGTCTTTTTCTCTTATTGTAAAGATCCACTCTCCTGAATCACTTCCACCTGAAGCCTGGCCATCTGGTTCACTTCAAGGGGGAGGAAAAAAAAAAAAAGTTTAATTACCTGCACCTTATTGTCCATATTCATTCAATATACGCACTAAACATAAAAGCTACAGTCAAGACCAAAATCAGGATTGTATTGTGCAAGCCAGTAGGTATGAAGACAAGTACTGGAAAGTAATGTAATTTTTTTGGGAAATTAAAAAAATGAAACCAAGATACTTCACTAAATGTTAAATTAACTTCAGAATGAGAGAGAGGCATTACAGATCGAAAACATTTTCCCAAATTACATAAACAAGTGAAATGAAGTGTTTTATTGCTATTTGAAAACTAGCTTTAGCAGGGTACCTCAAATCATCAGAAGGGGGAAAAAATTAGAAGACTTAACTCACTCCACCTAGAAAAACAGCTAAGACACTAGTTTAAAGTACCTTTGAGGAACACAGTTCCTCCCCAGCCTGTTAGCAAGGTAGATTTTCCACTCAAAGAAAATTGGCTGAAAAAGTACAGACACAGCATGGCTTTAACAAACTACATCACCATAAATCAATCTTTTGCCTCATTTTTTTGTGGATGGCATAGTCATTTTTTTTTTCCTGTAACTCCTGCTAACTTAAAAGAACAAAAATATTTACACTGACACTAATCAGTCACTGCATTACATTTCTCCTCTCACTACCATAAATATCCTTCTCCAAGTTCATTTCTTTCTGATCTGTCAGTTAAGAGTGATCTGCAAGAAAACCACCAATTAAAAGTGCATCTAGCAGCCACTGTAGAAAACGTATTTAGTGTGGCCTACCAAGTCAAAAAAGCGATCAGTCTGAGAAAATCCTCCAAGATTTCTGCTTGAAGTCACATTAAATTCCTGGCTGTCACTGAAAGAGGCAGGGCTACCTTCCTTGTGTACCTTAGCTCTAGCAAGCTGACACAACAGAAAAACATTTATTGATTTGGAAAGTTAATATTCTGGCATCTCAAATAAACTCATCCTTTTATCACATCTAATACAAGGGCTGCTGTGGAAGCAGAAAAGGTGAAAGCAGGCTTAGACGTAACACTCAATAACTATTCTAGTTCCGCTACTCTCCTATGCCAAGCTATCAAAGCTGGTCTGATATTCCACAGGAAGAAAGAACTGTAACCTCAAAGTTCAGTTGGTAACTGATCGGAGACCAGTTTCAGGACTAGTAGTTTACCTTCCAAATCAGACCTGGTTTTGGGCTGGGACTGCGATCACTGGAAGGCATGAAACCATCAGTAACGTAGGACAAATATACAACTGAGATGTATACAGCCAAATGTAACAGCCAAAATACACAAATAACAGCCAAGAAATCATAAAGAGTCTGATGCCTACCATTAGCACTCAGATTGAAATTGCAGACAATAGTTGTGGTTTTTTTATTATGAGAAATTTAATCCATTTGTGAATAAATTGTGGCAATCCTTTCACTTGATTTTCAAAAGTGTGTAATCTGATGACATGCACTACTTTCAAAATTACTTTTGGACTAACAAAGTTAACTTTTTAACTGAGTCACAATTATTTGTAACTCGGTTTTCTAAGGAAACGGACTCATGAACCTACTGAACAGCTCCATCAAAATTTGACGGAGAGAAGTAAAAATTGCAAAGGAAAGAAATCTGATTTACAAAACTTCTTCTTTTTCAATAAATAATATGATATTTCATGATTATCACGCTGTAATGGCCCAACCTTCCTGGAAGGATAGGAGGAAAAAAAACCAAACAAACACCAAACCCACAAAACGAAAACACCTCATAAAAAAACCTAGGTAATATGGTTTGTACCCCAAAACCTCATTATCACAGAAGGATTGTCCACTAACCCTCTCTTATACACAAGAATATGCCTGTTTACTCAAGATCACCAATACGTGGGACAACCTGCCACCAAGGAGACAACTCCCCTCCTTAGGTGGCCAGGTGCACACAGAGGACAGTGCATGTGCACACTGCTACCTGGCCATGCATGGTGAGGCCCACCTTCTGCTCGCACGACCGAAGCAGCTGGTGTTATGCCTAGGAAGGACCCTAGACCCTACATAAAAGAGAAGGTAGTACAGAATGGGCCAGAAGAACAGTTCTCAGTGACTGTTCTTTGCATGAAATCCCTTGCAACACTGAAATCAAGGTATCATTAGTTTACCAAGGCTGCTAAGCTGAAAAGCTGTAAATAACAAAACATAAGGATATGTGTGTTAAAAATAACTACTTGGCTCCTATACTTACAAAGGATATTTTACAAGCTCAAACTTACGTATCTGAGTCATCAGAACTGGAGTCGTCATGACTTTGTTCAGACTTCCATCTCTTGTGCCTATCAATAAGGTCAGTCAGGTAGGAAGTTTTCTTTGAGTTTCGTAAAATAAATTTGTGTTTTAAGAGCTCTTTTGCAGTAGGTCTCTTCAAAAAAATAAAAGAAGATTTTTTAAACGCATTTGAGAGTGTTAAGTGACTCACTATAAAAAGATAAAGAAATCCAGAAATGAGATTTTAGATATATACAGTATTTAAAAAAAAAAAAAAAAAAAGAGAGATGCTGGTGACTATGTTGCCCCATATTAGAAAAGCTGAACTGCACTTATTCATGTAAACTAGTCAATTATTCTCTACTATACGTTGACAAACAGATGAAACTCACAAAGCTTGGGTCCTTGTTTAAGCAGGCCTCCACAAATTCTTTGAGGGATTTACTGAAGTTTCCTTCCAGCGTCGGTGGATTGTTCTTAGGAATAAGGAACAAAACCTTCATTGGATGTAATTCTGCATGAGGTGGCTCTCCTTTTGCAAGTTCGATGGCTGTTATGCCTAATGACCAGATATCTGCCTGTAATAAACAATGCTTTCAAGATTAGGTCGAAGAAAGAGAAGAAACAGTGTTGCTTGCAAAGGTAGATTTTAAACCTTTACTGTAAATAATTTCATATGTAAATTGGTTTTGTTATCACAGTTTGTGGTTAACCACACAAAATAAAGTACACAGAGTCCCTTGGTTTTTTTTTACTCTACAGCATAAAGCAGTTGTACTTATTAGTGTTTTAAAACGTTTTGAAAACAATTCTATTACACTAGCAGTTATAACTGATCTTGAAACACAAATATTTTTAAGTAGTAATAGTAGAGTTGTTACAAACTAGCATTTGATCGACCATATTCAAGTACACTATCTAAATATGGGACAAGACTCGAATACTGGCATAAAGGAAAATATTATAACATACACAAGATTTTTCCTCAACAAGAATCAGCTAGTACAATCATCAGAAATTTAATACATTAGAACATAATTTTCCTTGGGTTTAACACTGTCTTATACATCATTCTTATTCACAGACTAGGGAAATGCAGTCTAGAACAGTATTACTTAACTTTTTCAACCCAAGGGTTCAACCAGTTAAGCATTTGGTCCAAGTAGCTTCTGAAATACTGACAGCACTTTTCTACCTGATATGCTTTGTAGACCTTCTCCTGTGAGCCATGTCTTGTAGGCCAAGAAGGCCTGGTCTCAATCAAACTTCTCTAAGTCATGCACATGAAAAATGCAGATCCAAAGGCTCACTGCCAAGTTAGAGGGACAGATCAATAATACAGCAGAGACCAGTGCTAGATCTGCTATCACTTAATTTAATTGATGAGTTGGATTCACATTGTTAATGGATGCCACAATATGCATATTGGTTTTTTTAGGGACGATTATTTACATATATTTGTTTCATAGGTGTTCATCATCAAAGTGTGCTACTCTTTCTAGGGAATGCTGTCTCACTAGATCCAAATCCTATTGCTAAATCTGTCTGAAGTAATGTGAGGTAATGCATCACAGTTCTCTGTGTTCTGCTGAAATAACAGACCTAAAAGTGAAAAGAATGGATGAATAAACCCCTCAAATTTGAAAGAAAAAAGCTTTCACAGAAACATTTGTTCCAAAGGACAATATATCAATTAAAAATATTTCTGTTTCGTTTTCTCTATTTCTTTTGAAGTGAAAACAGAACAAAGACTTATTCACAGGAAAACAGGAAAGATCTGAAGTGAGCTGTCTGATTTTAGCCCCAAACAGAGCATTTGGAACTTTGCTAAGCTGTAAACAGATCTATTTCCAGGTACTGGATAGAGTAGGGATTTCGTTTACCACTGCTGTCCTTACTAGGCGTCCCTCTAATCCATCTGTCTCTGCTCAGCTGATATGGTAGGTTACCTTTGGCTAACTCATACAGGACTACAGGCTGATAGCTGCAATGTATGCAGTCATTGCACTATCATAGCTACACTGCATGTCTAAAAACAAGCTCCTTCTTCCTTGCTCAGACAGTATTACATTGTTAAGAGCTTAGTTACTCAATTTTGCAAGTTAAGTATGGGAAAAAAAAATCTGAGCCAATTAGCATACCATTGAATTTATGAAATGATGTTTTGTTAACCCATGTTACAGAACTGCTATCTGACACTGAGCAGAGAGGATTACATAAGTATATGAGCTCTGAGTTTCATTTATCTTAACAGCATTATCAGCTAAGCTCTCCTCAAGTCTGAGTACAATTGTGAGTAACTTCCCTTTAGCAGGAAAGCTTTTCTTTGTTATGAGAGAAAAACGTCACCTGAGAAGATGAGTCTTCATTTTAACAACTGACCATTATTATTTCCAATTTATTCTGAATTTCAGTTTCTCAAGAGGAATGTGTTAAAGTCATATAAAAGGACAGATCTTGTTCTGACTGACTTTCAGTCACAGATGGAGCATGTGTATATATAAGTATAAAAATCTAATTTATATGTGTACGTGTGCACAGATATGCACATGCGCGCACACATATATATAAATACTTCCTTTTTTTCCTCATATATTTATACCTTTCTACTGCTAGTGACTTTCTTCCACAAAAATTACTAAATAGTCCAACAAACCACACTGAATTCTTTGAAGTCCAAGATGGGTTTTGGAAGCCCATTCCTGTTGGAAGCATCAAGAATAAAACTCCCAAATTCCTCTGGAATTATAACCTCTCCTTTCACAGATAAGGAAGGATCTCAAAACAGGGATGCAAGTACCGACTGCATCTGTATCTGACTAGGCATTTCTAGGACGCACTTGCCTGTGACAATGAAGCTGCAGAACAGGCGCAAATCAGTCCTCCAAACAGGGAGGGAGAAGCATGACCTTAAGAAGCGATGACACTATATCATCACTAAGTTTTACCCACGTTATGATTTTTACAGTTTTCAAATCTTGAACAAAAATTATTCTTCCAAGTTCAGATGAGAGTTAGCAAATCACTAGCAACTACTATTTATTGCAGTACTGCCACAAGCCTTCTCCCATTCAAATGAGTAAAATTTAGTCTGACTTTGAAGCTTTTGTAAGTCAAAGAAAACAGGCTACGTGCAAGAGAAAAAAAATTAAATTACATATTTTTCTATTAGAAGTTATATAGTAGAAAAGACAGAGAACTAGATACGGAAAAACTGAAGCAGATGAGAAAAGATGCTGACTTTCAGATGAAGAAAGGAATCAAAATAGGAGGAAGAAGTAAGAACTATTGCCAAAATAACAGAAATTAGAAAGAAAGGAAAGATGCTACGAGGACATCATATCAAAGAACAAATAGCTTGGAGAGAAGGAAATCAATGGTATGGGAAAAAATAAAACAGGAGAAGAAGTTTAAAAACAGGTGGCAGCTTTAATACAACGATTATAGTCAAGGTTCGACATTTCGCTATTTTTCCCCATGGCTGATAAAATCTAGCTGCCAAAGTAACTATCACCCCTTTGGATTACTTGGACTTTAAAAATAAACTACAAGGGAAAATGAAAAATAAAGTTGAAAATTTTGCTATCAAGTACGCCTCTCAGATTAGCTACTGACCACATAAAAATGCAAATATTATAGCTAACTTACTCTCTTCACACGAGCCATCTGGCAATCTTGTGTTCTCAAATATACCAGTCTCAATTATTATTTACAGAAGTCTTGACAGAAGCTGTTGAAATTTTATTATCCATATCAAAAATCACATACCTTGATTATTTTTTAGGCAATAAAGACAAGTGTTGGAATACCTTGTAAATATACCTTACAATATATGGTCCGAGAAAGAATAATGGGAACATCTTAAGGACACAAAACAGTTTGGGAATGGGACTGCATAAATTAAGAATGGAATGGGCAAATTCTGTATGGTAGTTAAGGAATACACAGCTCACACATGCATAAAGCAGTCCAAAAAGCCTCACATAATCTTGAGAGCACAGTACTGGGAACATAAATTAGGGCTTGATTTGACATTGTTAAGTTTCACATATTTTAAAAGAAAAATACACAAAATGTATGTATTTGTCAAATCCTGAATTAAAACAGCATTTTTTCAAAAATGCAGACATTTTTTATCTACAAAAAAAACCTGCTTCTCTACCTTATATACATACATTTCCATAACATACATTTGGGAAAACAGTAAGACTATACTCAAAACCACCAGCTTATGTTAAGTATTCATTATTTTACACAACCTTAAGAGACTTTAAGGTGAATGTTAAAATATTATAAAGTCATGGAAAGACAATAAAGATACACTGTTTTAACCAAAAGCATTTTAAGGAAATTCCTTAAAAGGTTGTGTCTTCAGTTCCAAAAGCTGTGTTTGACAGGATGGTTAACTCAGCAGCATATCTGAATTCAGAGGAGGTATAACTGTATCTTAATATCTGAAACTGCTTAAAGTGGAAATGTATATACTGGAATAATAGTTCTTACATGGGTTATGTTGATAATATAGTGTAAGCCATGGTCAGGAAATCCACCAACTGCCCATAACATTAAGACAAGTGATAGTAACACTGAATCAAGAGGAGACCTTAAGCTTTATAGCAGTAACTAGCAATGTTAGACCTCAGGATGCATCTGCCTGCCTTCAGCCTAGTTAGCAGTTTCATGTCATAACTTAGGTTTTCCTTTGCCTTGCACAGTTGTGATATTTCATCAGTCAGCATGAGCAAAGATATCAATCCAATCAGAAGAACAGCAATAAAAAATTTAACAGTGTGAGCCATACAGTAAATGAGGAAAGAAGCAGATGAACTGCATGAAGTAAGGAGGTGAACTGCACCCAAGGTAGTGTTACAGAGCACTTTCAAGCTTTTATCGGGAACCCACCAGCATGTGGAAAGTCAGAGGATTCAACAGGGCAAAGAACAAAACTGGGCAACACAGCCAACTACATGCTTGCACCTCACTGGGACTATGCTATGAAGAGGACAGTCCCACTTAACACCTCTCAAGCATGGACAACTTATGGAAGGAAAATGAGGTTAGAGTTGGATGTCTGTGTTCTCACATAGGCATAAGTATCTTAAAATAAACAGACCTTCTCAAGTGGTTGTTGTGTAACAACAGCAAAAACATTGTCTGTACAATTCAGTCTGGTCTCTAAGTGCCACAAGGCTCACAGACACAAGTAAGTATCTCTAGTGCATTCAAAACTTGAGCTCTGGCCTTCTAGGAAACTGATCAAGTATCCAAGACCTTTTTATGTCCACATGACCTTGTAGACAAACAGCTGGAAATCACAATCTGAGGACTGAATCATGCTTTGTCCAAGTGAAAATCATTCCCAGAAGCCAAACCTCAAAAACATCCAACCACTAACACCCCAAAACCAAACAACAAAAACCACCATCCACCAAAAAAAAAACAAAAAAAAAAAAACGGTCTGCTCAACCTTCCAACTGGGAATTCGGGGTCATTTAAGGTTCTAGAGACTCTACAGAGCTCTGCTACTTATTTTTAAACAGCCCCTCTACAGAAAGATCTCAAATAGGGAAGGAAGTAATACTACAGTCAGTCTAGGATAGAGTCAGTATTGGCAAGTTCCTTACACAGATGAGGGTGGAAAGAAACACGCCAACCTGTCTCACTGCATGGAGATGTGACCAAGCAACAGATCCCTATAAGGGGGTCAGAGGAGATGGGCAAGAAAGATGAGCTCAGGGAAGAACGTAAGGAATGACTGCTAATTATCAGAAAGAAAGCTAATCTGATCTTAACACAAGCCGGACTTGAGGGTGACCTTTGTTTCAGATATACAGCTGCACCAGTTGGTCATCGGGTTGTGCAAATACCCTTCCCCCGTATAACCTGTAGATCAATGTCTTACTGAGCCAGCCAGACCAGCATGGGAGAGGGAGAAGTGAGGGGCAGCATGGAGGTGTGTATGTAGCTCAGCCTAATAGAAGTATAAAAGAGTGATCAACAAAATGAATCTTGAAAAGAGTAACGGGCTTGAGCTGGCTTCAATGCATATATTCCTTCCTGGCAATGTGGGACACCCAGTGCCATGCTGGTGAACATCTGGAGACCAGTAACCGGAATCACATTTCTGTTGTGATCCAACTGTATATTACAATTGATACATTGTGCTTGTGTTGTGATTTCACTAAATCAAAATCCCATATAATGTAAATATCTACAAATAAGTAAATTTTATATTAAACATTAAACCTTCCCTGTACAGTATAGCTAAAAGAACATGGTCAGAGCAGCACAGACTTATGCAGCGCACACTTCCACAGATACATAAAAGCACTTTCAGTCAACACTTTTCACACTCACCAAATCCATATTCTTCAACAGTGTCGCTATTTTTTTCTAAAATCAAGTGGAAGCATACGTTTTGTATATATTTGCTCTCTTCTACTTTAAACAGCCATCAAAAATACTCCTCAACAGAGCAGGATAAAAGGTGACCTGATGTACCTGTCAATATTGTAATATTTCTTGCCATCTGGATGGGCTTAACACAGCAGGAAAAGTTTGGATACAAATTAGGAAAGGTTCTTTCCTTCCCAACAGCTTTTAGCTGCTAACGTACACCCATCTAGACACAAAGTTATTAGCTACATTCTGAAGACCAACCCACATAATTCAAGTTTAAAAAGGAAGGAAATTTGGCTAATGCCTTGAAATACCTTACCTTTGAATCATACGCCGACTGCTTTATTACTTCAGGTGCCATCCAAAACGGTGTTCCCACAAAGGTATTCCTCTTTATCTGTGTATCTGTTAGTTGTCCCGCTACTCCAAAATCTGCTAGTTTTACTTCTCCTTGTTCAGATAGCAATACATTAGCAGCTGGAATAAAGACGAGGAAACAGAGGAAATTAAGATATTTGACACTGGAATGGTGTTCATTTATATTGCAAGAGCTCTTCTAATATTATTACCATACAAATAAAAACCAATTTACCTTTAATATCTCTGTGGATTTTCTTTTCTGAATGCAAGTAATCGAGTCCTTTGAGTATCTCCCTCAATATTGTAGCAATCTGGGTTTCATCAAGTGAGCCAGGTTCCAACTAGGAAACACAAGAAATATTTTTATACATACATGTATGCGTATGCATATATATATAGAGAGAAATATATATATAAAGGAGAAACAGAAAGAACAGAAATAACACTGTGACTATCAAAAGACTATAAAACTGTTGGAGCAGGTCCAGAGGAGGTCACAAAAATGATCCGAGGGCTGGAGCACCTCTCCTGTGACAAAAGGCTGAGAGAGTTGGGGCTGTTCAGCCTGCAGAAGAGAAGGCTGCAGGAAGACCTTACAGTGGCCTTTCAGTACCTGAAGGGGGCCTATAGGAAAGATGGGGAAAATATTTTTAGCAGGGCCTGCTGCGATAGGACAAGGAGTAATGGCTTTAAACTAAGGCAGGGTAGGTTTAGACTGGATATAAGGAAGAAATTTTTTACAATGAGGGTGGTGAGACACTGGCACAAGTTGCCCAGAGAGGCAGTGGAGGCCCCATCCCTGGAAGCACTCAGGGTCAGGTTGGACGGGGCTCTGAGCAACCTGGTCTAGTTGAAGATGTCCCTGCTCACTGCAGGGGGCTGGGCTAGATGACCTCTAAAGGTCCCTTCCAACCCAAAGCATTCTATGATTCTATGAAAACTCCTCCTGTCACACCCCAGAATTTCCAATTTGCTAACTTTATGAGATACAACCCAGAGTATTCTTTAAAAAAATACATAAATACATAGTTCTAAACTAAGTGGGCCTTATGAACAACAGGCAAAGAATTACTTCATCTATGTAAAACAATTTTTGAAGTTTGTTAAAGGCTCCATAATGACACAGTTTCAAGTTATTGTTTTGTGGTCAGGTCATAGATACATACACTGCGTTTGAAAAGCATCTACACTGTAATCTGATTATTAACACTACACTGAACTTAGACGTGCAACTCTAAAGGCCCTATGTGGACCCAAATCTCAAAGTCTGAGAAAGAAGCTAAGGCATGTAAGGTACCACATCAATCATGTACCCTATTACCATATACTTCAAGGAATTTTGTCATGCTCTCTAAAACACAACTCAAACTGCTAGGCTGACAGAGCATTGCACACTAAAAAAAAGTTAAATTTTTCATACAAAACTGAAGGTATAAATCTGCAAATTGTTACAATTAAAGGTTCCAAGCAATTTAATTCTTACGAGAAGAAAAAGCAGTGGTAGAAGATCTAAGAGTTCTCTACAACTGATACAAATTCTGAAAATGAGTATGCCACTAACTCTAAAGGGACAGAGGAAAGGTCACTAGCCAGAGAGGCTTCTTAACCAATAAGGGCATTGAGAGAGAGACTGAAATTTTGTGGACAAGAATTAGTATTTGAAATATTCCAGTATTCTAGTTTATTCCACAATAGCAGTCAGTGAAACACAATCAAAGAGTTATCTAAAGCTTCACTCTGTTGGAAAAGCATTTCAAATAAAAATTTTCAGATAAAAATTAAAATATTACATCCCTCAAAATCCTCAGCTAATAGGCAGGAACAGAAGATTTCATATAATGCAGACATGTTTGTTTTACCTTTGTAGCTTTACTTACAATCTTTTTTTGCTTTTCTTTGATAATATACATGACATTGCCACTCCCTGAAACCCACTAAGACATTCTCAAGGCTGCAAGTGCCAGTTCAAGACTTGGCAACATGATACAGCACATCTAATGGGGAAAACCTCTTTTGACAGATGTTAGCTCACCTTAGTGAAGAGGAAGTTAGCAAAAAGACATTAACGCTGAGAATATGAGTGCTTGAACCTCAGCCATAAACCTGAATTATACTCAAAGCTGAAAAACAATGTACATGTCATTGCATTAAATGTACTTTCTCTTGTGAGGCATGATTTTCAAAAAAACTAGTGCATGTTCAAGTACAGAAATACCAGGCTAACATGACATGTATACACCTCAGACATGGAATTCAAGGTTCCTAGTCAGTCTTGCCTCGAGTACATAAACATGATAAAGTGTGCCAGTTCTCCTACCACATTCCAGTTGAGAACCATAATGTGCATGTTAGAACTAGGAAAACATGTAGCAGAACATAAACTGAAAATGAATGAAGCACACACAAGATGCTTAACATAGACTGACATGACGACTTTAGTTCTGCGGCGCAATTTCTTCAACATTTTAGGATATGATCAAAGACTCTGCGCTATTTCTAGGCGACAAACATAGGGAATAAACGTGGTCATCACGCAAGTGAAATGTGTGTGATTTAAAAAGAAAAAGACAAGAAAATATGGTAACACTTGTTTCCTTTCTGCTCTTTTATACCTTTTTGAAGCACAAAGAAATTAGAAATTAATTTATAAAAGCCAACCCAGTTTCTAATTGCTCCTCCATCAGGAAAAACCTATCGCAACAATAAATAAACTTTTTTTCAGCATATCTTTATGGGGAACATTATCAATTTCTACACAACCACAGAACTCCTAACATGATGTGGAAACTAAAGGTATAAATGGGTTCCAAAAGGTAATTACAATTAAAATGTGACAGCACAGGAAGTCCACATTTACTACCCCCTCCTGTCTTCTGGATGCCACCAGCAGAATCACTCTACAATGGCCTTTTTCTTTTTGCTCCTTCCTGAATAATTCATTAGTTGCCCTAGATGAGAATAGCAAACTACACTACAGAGACATTACATCTCAATTGGCATCACAATTTTCAGATACTTAAACCATTCATTTTTATTTCTATAATAGTATTTTTAAAATCCACAATCAAGATAAGATGGGTGTGTGATTTTGTTTGGGATTTTGGGGGGGG
>Ga0065711_1042065_pt1 | contig 15676 bp, 4 predicted proteins | sample Hoacrofraction12_FD_59098 | JGI IMG/M metagenome (GOLD analysis project Ga0065711, IMG submission 59098) | Hoatzin crop microbial communities from Cojedes, Venezuela - Epithelial fraction 12 v2 (version 2) | ecosystem: Host-associated > Birds > Digestive system > Esophagus > Crop | place... | reverse complement strand
TTTTTTTTTTTTTTTTTTTTTTTTTTTTTTTTTTTTGTTCTCCTCTTTCCTCTTTTAAACTTCAGAATCTTGGTGAAGCAGAGTATGTTGTAGCACTCTTCATGTATATGTGCCTGCTTGGTTATCCTGCAGACAGGATAAGTATCCTGACAACATACAATGGACAGAAACACCTGATCCGTGATGTCATTAATCAGCGGTGTGGAAATAATCCACTGATTGGACGGCCAAACAAGGTGACTTTGAAAATATATCAGTCTTTGGAGTGGTTCTGGTTTGTTTGTTTGTTTTTAAACTGTCATATTATAGAACAGACTGATTGGATAGATTCACAGCTTTCTGCGCAAGCATTCCCTGGTTAACTGCATGTTTATTAACCTACATTCTATGGAATTTCAGAGAGTAGTGCCCTTGTTTCTGTCTATAATTTGACATACAAACAAAACCAGTAAGTTGGAAAGGCTATAGACTATATGGGACAGAATGTCATTTATTTTGTCCTCACGAAAAAAAACCACCCAACCCCAAAACCCACAACTTTAGGAAATCCACCCAGAGCAGAAATGATTTCATGAAATGTATGATGACGAATCTGATGAAACAAATAAAAAACCACAGTTATAAATGTCTGGTGGTAATTCTGCAGGTTAAAACTCTGTATTATAAATGGCTTTGCGCAATCTTTTGGTATTACCATGCCCCTGGTAGCTCTCTGAATTTAATAAAAATGTAAAAGAATACAGTGAGAAAAAAGCTTCTCCCAACATCTCCCAAAAAGAACAGGCTGATGATTTTTGGTTAGAGGTCAATTAAAACAGAGTTAAAGCGTTTTCTTTTCACATTTATTGCAGTTTCAGTCCAAAGTTGCCATTAAAGTTTTGGTGTCACATTTTAATTGAAATAATGGTTAACTTATGGAGGTTTTTTCTTGGTTTTCGATTCTCTAGGTAACAACTGTGGACAGATTTCAGGGTCAACAAAATGATTATATTCTCCTTTCACTAGTGCGTACCAAAGCTGTAGGCCACCTCAGGTATGTAAGAAGGTACTCTTGTAGTGTCATGAAACTGTATGTTTTCTGTATCACAGAATCATAGAATCACAGAATAGTAGGGGTTGGAAGGGACCTCTGTGGGTCATCTAGTCCAACCCCCCTGCCGAAGCAGGGTATCGGAATGATGTTTATAGTACTTTATACAGAAGTGTTCAATTATTTGAGTATATGTAGTACAAATGAAGTTTAATGGTATGTATTGAATGAAGTTCAGACATACTTCCTTTTATAACTCCCTGGTACCCTCTTCACAACCACTTTAGTAATGGCTCTGACTGTAATTAGTTTATATTACTGCAGAAAGGCTGAACTTGGTTTCACCCTAGTAGAATGATAGGAATGTAATGCTTGTTGAACAAAGGCAGGCTTAAATTTTCTCATAGATTATTTCCCGTAAGTGAGCTTTTTATGTTTCTGATCCGAAGTGTTTGATCATTGCGTAAGTTGCATTATAGTATGTAGTTTAAAATGTTTGCACTTCAGTTTTGGGGTGGGGTGGAGGAATACTTGTCTATTCAGCAGCAGTTAGGTGAAATCTCAAACTCGTGTTTCGTCTTTCAAGGATGCAGAAATGCTCTTGTGATTTGTTCTTAATGTAAATCTTTACTTCTGAAGTCTAGGAAAATAGTAAAGGGTTATTTTTCTTACCATTATCAGTACAGTGAACCCTCTTTTATATAATGGTTACGGAATTTGGTGGTTATTGAAACAGTATGTAGGGAAAAAAACCTAAAGACAAAATAATATTTTAGCAGATGATTCTATATTTCCTTTAATTAAGACTTCTGAATACTTCTAGTTATTTTTATTGCAACTGTGTCATTAGTGAAAACAACGTGATTGATTTTGTTTTTGTGAAGGGATGTCCGACGATTAGTCGTTGCCATGTCAAGAGCCAGGCTCGGGCTTTATATCTTTGCAAGGGTATCGCTGTTTCAGAACTGTTTTGAGCTAACTCCAGCTTTCAGCCAGCTCACAGCTCGACCACTTCACCTCCATATTGTTCCCACAGAATGTTTTCCAACGGCGAGACAGGTATTTTGCTATCCATGAGTGTGTGTGCTTGCGCACTTTTTTTGAGTGGGCTGTAAGAGGTGGGACTGTCTTCTCTGCTAAACCAGTGCCTCTTGGATAATTAGGTCCCTAGAGTTAACTTTTATCATGATACACACTAGATGTTTTTTAGCTGTTTTTTCCACAAAACTTAGTTATGAATGTAACTGTTGTGCCTGCTTTTTCCAAAGTTCTGCCTGTGTGATTCAGTATTTCTCTTTTATGATAATTAGGTACATTTTTAGTGTATTATGTATTTTTGGTCGTGTTACGAAACAAAATAATGTTATTTCTCAAAAAAAAACACACAAAGCTAATCGCTTCTTATTAAAAGAGGTAAAAGTACATTTGACTGAGCAATTCAGGATAACCAATTAACTTTTTTTTTTAAACTGGGTCCAGAATCACAAGAGAGTTTTGTTGCTGAGCTAGGTTCATAAGTATGAAAGTATAATTTGTAATAGTGCACTAGATCCTTAGGGAAATGTTTGTATTAAGCATCTAAGCACAGGACTCGCAGAGTAGGATGCTAAATGAAGATATGGAGGAGCATATCTGCTTTGGTTTCTGGAGACTTGAAAAGGGGTGCCTACATGAACTCAAAATTTAGTTACAGATCTTTCCCTGATCTTAAGTGCTGTTGACAAGGTTGGGAGGGAGTCCTTCAGTTTAAGCTTTCGGGTCCACTATGCAACAAAAAATGCAGTGTGTACAGTCAGTGAATGTGAGCAAGCAGTAACTGGACAGTGGTGGACAAATAGGATAAGTCCTAATCTGATCCTACACTATCTGTGCATTTATATGTTAAATGACTCAAGTCCAAAATGTACTTTATGGACTAAGCATCAGAACCCAGCCTTTTCTTTTCAAATTTTTTCACTGGACTGCAGTATCATGATTAATCCAGTTCCCCAGAGTATAAGACCTACACCTCCTATCTTTCCAAAGAATCTAGCTATTTTTTTTCTTATAAAAACATTATTGAATTTCTTGGAGCTTATGTTTTCTAGTATAGTTAAATAACCTTTGAATAATTGTTGTTTTGCTTTGCTTGCTGAATGTCTACTTTTTCCTCTTACTTAGAATGGAGAAAGACCAAATCACCAAATACATGTTATTAAGAACATGCCTCAAATGGCTAACTTTGTGTACAATATGTATATGCACATGATACAGAGTACACGCCACTGTCAACAGGTAAGGACCTTCTAACTTTTGGAAGTTGTGGATTTAATATAAAATTGGTTTTTAGGAAGTGGCATGAGATGCTGTTGAGGTTTGAGTGTTCCTGTTACGTTTAAAATTCAAGGTTTTATGACTGAGAGTGAAAATACAGAGGTCTTTAAAATATTTCAGTAGCAAGAGCTGTATCTTACAGTGATTTAAACCCCCAAAACCAACAGTAATTGATGTCGAGCACTAGACATGGCTCTGTCTGGGCCCCAGAATTCCTTATTAATATCAAAGAACTAGCCTGTCCAGTATTTACTTGAAGTAAACTGGTGTGGTGTGTTTCAGGTAAGTGCAGGTAGTGGTATTATAGCACTGCGGCGCGGTGCAATACTGTTACGTAGTAGAGGTTTTCATGACAAGCCTGCAGTGTATAGAAGGACCAGATCATATCTTGGAACCATTTTAACCGTATTAACTCACTACATTATCCAGACTGGTTAGCAGCTGTAGCATTTTATTGTGGAGCAGTTTTTTTCAGCACTAGTTCAGCACCAAGCAAAATAGCGTGGGGTTGGAAGCAGTTGTAGAAGCTTTCTCACTCCTGTACCTGGTTTTGTCAGTGTTTAATTCCTGAAGCAAACTCAGAACCCAACAGAAAAACCTTGTCCTCTTATGTATGAGAGCAGAGCTTTAAGGTAGTTTAGATAGTATACTGAGGCAAAAGCTGCCTTTACTCAGAATACTTGGATCTGTAGATACCTAGAGGTAGTTGACAGTAAACAGAAAGGGAGAGGTCTTAAATGCTACCCCTCACCTGCATCAGCTTTCACTTAATGTCTGGGGTGTATGGTGGTTATATTACCTATAATGTATTCTTTCATGGTACTCTGAAGTTCCCTTGTTGGTTTTTGCTCTTCTGAAGGATTTCTGAAAGTGGAAAAAATTGATGTAAAAGGACACTACTCACTTTTTATTAACTGGCTGCAGGAAGACGGTATGAGCATGGCTCTGTATCTTTGAACAGATTAGTCCAAAGTACTTGTCTGTGAGATCTAAGTTCTGTTCTTTAACGCAAGGATGTTTCTCTGTCACCTCCTCTTCCTTCCTTCTTCCGATGACTGTTTCATCTAATATGGAACAGTGTAATCAGTAGAGATCCAAACTCAAAACTTCTTTAACTGAGAAAATTTTTTTTTGCTCTGCAGTTTTTATCCAGAGAATCTTGGGTTTTTTGTTTTTTTTTTTTTTTCTTTTGGGAGGCATAGCTTCACCCAAATGTGAACCAATTTGCTAGTCGGAAAAAGCCTTTGCCAGGTGGACAGGATACTTTCTCACTATTGTCTGTCTGCTGTAGAGAAAAGGGTATATAAAGAAAGAGGAGTGGCACAACTAAAATCTCCTCTTCTTGTAACTGTATTTATTTTAAAGTAGTGAAAGCTCACGCTGTTTTGTTAGAAACTCAGTCCTATAAGCACATGATTAGTCTGGAGAAGAGGAGGCTGAGGGGAGACCTTACCGCTTTCTACAACTACCTGAAAGGAGGCTGTAGTGAGGTGGGTGTTGGTCTCTTCTCCCAACTAACTAGTGATAGGACAAGAGGAAATGGCCTCAAGCTGCGTCAGGGGAGGTTTAGAGGGGATATTAGGGAAAATTTCTTCACTGAAGAAGTTGTGAAGCATTGGAACAGGCTGCCCAGGGAGGTGGTGGAATCGCCATCCCTGGAGGTGTTCAAAAACCATGTAGATGTGGCACTTCGGGATATGGTTTAGTAGGCATGGTGGTGTTGTGTGGATGGTTGAACTTGATGATCTTAGAGGTCTTTTCCAACCTTAATGATTCTATGATGAGACTTGTTTTGGAGCTAGTTTGTCTAATGTAGTTGGAGATCTCTCAAGTGTGCAGATCGTATGTGATGATGACTTAATGGACTGTGCAGTTTGTCACATTAAGATGCAAGTGAATAGCCCTTTCAAAACTGAGAAGTGTGTACATGTCCTGAAAAGCAGATGGTAGTATCTAAATTTTAACAAAACTTTTGCTTGACACCTTAATCAAATATGGACCTGATCTTTCTGCTAATACCAGTTATTCTTTTTAGCATTCTAATCTTATTCATTGCTAGCTAAAACTAGTTGCAAAACTGCTGGTTTCCTACTGTGGCAATGAATCACATTCTCCTTGCAGGAGAAGCCAAAAAGTGAACTACAGAAAAAAACAATGCAGACATTGAATTTCTTTTACCCTATTTAGTACAACATGGTATTTTTCCTTTTCTTCTACACTAGTCTTAATAGTAGTAGTTAGGAAGCACAACCTGCATTGAACTAAATCACAGAATAAGTCTGAGTTTGTCTCGTTCATGAAGAATATATTTTTGTAATTAAAGGATCTCTGGTATTTTTCACAGAAAAAGTGTATTTTTCTGTGAACAGATGGATTATAGGGACCAGTATGTAGTAATTTCAACATCTTTAAAAAATGCTTTTCGTATCTGCTGGTATTCATAATTGCTTCATAGATTTGCCTGTGCTTGTCAGAAATTTGTAAGATTAGTGTCATCTAAATGAAGATAAGACTTCACTGTAATTAAACACTTAATTTGTCATGTGAATCCAAGTTGCCTTCAAGCAAAACAAAACTAAACAATCATCAATGGGAGGTTTATCAAGCTTTCATTTCATTAAAATGCTTCACAGTATTCCAAGAAAATATCCATCATGTAATTAAATAATGTCAGGCTGCAAGAAGTATGAGTGTTTCTGCACAGCCTGGAGTTGTGTAGCGTTCATCCTCTTCAGCTCACCGTATTCTTGGTATTTTTTGTCCTAAGCCTGTAATATGGCTACCATTGCTGCTTATAATGTTTTGCAAACTACTTTTTTGGTTGCAAGCATAACATTTTGAATATACTAAAGGACTTTTCCAGAAGTATTATGTGAAAAATACCTAGGCATTGCTTTAACCATTACTGGGACTTGCATTGTTCTACACTTACAGCTGTGGGTGAAACTTGTGTAAGTACAGATGATGCTTGCATAGGATTTTATAAGATGTTTAAAGAGGAAATTACTGCAATGAGTTGTTAAAGACAGGCCTGTTAAAGGCCTCAAAAAGCAAGTTAAACATATCTAGGAGTTTGAAATGGTAATGGATGAGATTGTGGTAGGAATGTGCTTGTTGCTCCAAGTAGGGATTTACCATAGCCCTATTACTTGTCTGGCTGTTGGGATAACGAAATGTGTTTGATATCCTTGAATTGGAAGTGTTGAGTTTTTAACACCCTCCTTTCAGGCAAAAAATGTGCCTAACAAGACCATTGTGTGATCCAAGATTGTTCTTAATTTTTTTTTTTATAGAAGTTAAGTGTCTACAAATGATTAGGGCTTCAAAATTTTAAGTCTTTGTTGTTGACTTGTTATCTAATGCAAAATCCTAAATATAAGGTGAATAGTTCAAGCTAAAGTAAGAATAGATCCCCAAATAGATGTATTTGTTGTAAAAACTGAAAATCCTTTGTTTTTTTAATCATGTAGCGTTTACTGCCGCCACCTGCCATGATTGAAGAACCAGAAACTACTCAAACTCAGGACACTGAGGTAGAAGGTGAAGTGCAAGGCATGCAGGAAGATGCAGAAGAAGAAGAAAATAAGGTAGGGGAAGAAATTACAAAGGAAGGAGAATTGAAAGTGGCCGAAGTGGATGAACATCGAACGATGCCAGAACACCCTGGAAGAGACAGTGATAGTGGAGACAGCGAACCTGAGAATGAGACTGAAAAGTGATCCGTGTGATGTTTGTCCTTTATAGGTTTTAGAAAATACACAGGGAAAAAAAGCAGTTCAGAATATAATTACTATTTTTACACTGACTTTTTAAAATGATTGTTTGTGTAACCTGTTTGGTATATTTTTCACTGAATACTTTGTGGACAAGCAAAATGTTTGGCAAACATTGTGCTGAGTTCTTGTCAGTATCGGTAATGTAATTTGTTTAATGGCTTCAGATGATACACAATTTCCTTTTCATAAGTTGTTCAGTAAAGATGCTTTTTATACCAACTTTGAATATTTGCCCTTTAATTCAGTTGCTGAGTTATCCATTAAACCTCCCTGAATAAGTATATTCAATATTGGACAGACACTTTTTATAGTTTCCTTAATATTTTGCAGCAGAGAATTCCTTACACAGAGCTGTGCTTGTATACATTGAGATGTTATTTTAAGAGTAGGCTCGGGTTCAGCAGGGTATTTAATTGTATGTCTGAGAAAAGTGAATTACCATGGGATTTTGAAATATTTAAAAGCTTTATTGGATTGGCACCTTAGCAGGTTCTCAGAATTTTGTAAGGCCCAGGTACTTGTAGCAGTTTCTCATTGTTGACTTTTGCTGCTGTTTTTAATTGATCATTATTTACAGAAGTAAGGATGCAGCTTTTCAACAAAACTGTTTTTTTAATTAATATTTTGAAATAAATTTCTTCTGCTTTAAGAGGACACAGTAATTGTCCAGGATAAAGCCACATAAGGAAGAAAAATGAAACTAGTTCCTTGAATGCAAGATTTGCAAAACATTTAATATTGATATTAATGACATAATGGTTGAGTGGGTTTTTTAAGGTAACTTCCAAGTGTACATCTTTCATGCAGTGATCAGAGAAAGGCTTTTCCCTGGTTCATTAAGAATGCCTGCCAACTTGACAAATTATTCAGTGGTTCAGTGAGAGTTACGAATTTCCAAGTAGACTTTCAAACAAAGCAATAGCCATAGGAACACCTTTATTGCTGACAAAGGCAAAATGCTTGGGTTTCAAGTGTTGCAGCTGTGAAGCATCTAGAAGGACTTCCTCACTAACATGACTAGAGAACAGGTAACTTACAAGCTTTTATTAATGCGTAGATGTTCTTTATTTTTCTTAATATTTTTGTAGTATAATAAGGAAAAAGAAATAGTATAAAGTAAGCCAAGCTCCATGAAACACACTTATTGCATACGTGTGCATGTATGCAGATCTCTCATCTGTCCCTGCCCCTGAAGTCATTCTCTCCCCATCAGTGAGAAGGGAGCCCAGGAGCAACAAGTCCTAATACTTGCTGTTGGTACACAGTGTTCTCTTAGGTTTTTCATTTGCTGAAATGACTTTTCTCAAACAACAAAGCTAATCATTTGTGCAGAATGTGTATTCTTTCTTTGCTAGTTTAGGCTGGAAGAGTGTACTGTTTATTACCAAATTGTCTGCCTTGGCAGAACAAATATTACAGTGTTGAACATTTGGGTGGCAAGTTTCATGCAGTAACATTCGCATGTTCATACGGGGTCAAATAATACAGGCCCTTCAGGTCACAAGCAATTGGCTCCGTTGAGGGTGTCGTCTTTGTTTTCCAGCCTATTCTCTAGAAATGTTTGAGTCTGACAATCATTTATTGTGCTTTAGTATTTTAGGAATTGGCAAAGGATTCGTGAGGTTTTTTTCTAAGATGGATAGTTTTAAGTGACAGAGATTCTATCAATAATTAGGACAGAATGACTATTAGCAAGCACCCAAAGCTGAAAGGAGCTGCGAAAGACCCCTCTGGGCTGTGCACAGTTTCCAGTGGACTGTGACCACATCTGCCTGTGTGATTCTGGTTCCATGTGCAGGCCCCAGATGTGGGCGTTCGCTTCTGTCTCCGTCCTTGGAGAACAAAGCCAAGTGTGGAATCATCCCAGGCTTCCGTGTTGCCCTGAAATGGCGAGTGGCGTTGTAATGAAGGTTGTTTCTGGCTACAGCACAGGAAGAGGCAATTGAGCTGCAAACAACTGTGAAGGCTTGAACAGCCTTAGTACGCAGTTTTCTGAGGGACCAGACACCACCTGTCAAAGAGATGGAAGGTTTTGTTGAGTTGCCTTGGGCTGAGCAAGTGGTTCATTATCCTTGTTGCCATCTTCCGTATGTTGAACTTTACTTTTTCCAGGGACACGATAGCATTAGGAGAATGCATTTTCGAAAGTCTGGAAAATCGTGGTTTTCTTGTAGCAGTGCTTTGAAACTCGAGACTTTGATTTACAGAGTACGAAGTTGGGGATTTGTGGTCTTTTTCGCCCCAAAGCTTTTCAGTTCTGTTCTTCATTTTTGGTAAGGGATGAACTTTGTCTTTTCTACCAAATTAGGTTTTATGTTCTGTTTACATTTTCTTAATGTAGGAGTAGGAGGGAGAAGTGAAGCAGTCTAATACTGTAATTTCGATCTACATGGTTTGTTTTCCAATAGCAATATTTACTTGGGATTTAGTATCCACTTCTGCTGTCCCTATCTTTATTTAAGTGAATAACAAGATCCAGTTGTTAAACTAAATGTATGGAAATTTAAAAAAAAAAAAAAAAGACATATACAAATTTAAATTATTTTTTAAAGACAGAATCTGTAAGTGAACAAAACCATTGTTAAAATAGCTTTTAAAAAATTCTGTTCAAGCACTACTGCAAAGAATTGTTACAGCACTGCATGAAAAGCTAGCAAACAAAATCTTTGTGAAGACAAGATCCTATAAGGGTATAAACCAGAGGAAAAGATATAAAATTTCTTTATTGTTCTGAAGCCATGTAATTAAAAAAAACCAGGAAACAAAACACTAAGGACTTTTTGAGTGAAACTAAAGAAATATTAGTGGGTTTTCTTCATTTTTTTTTTTTAGCCAACACTTCCATGAATTGCTTAATTTTCCTCTGTTACATTGAGCCTGTAAAACAACTTAGGCACTACTTTTCAGATTATTTATTTAAACAGACTAACTTAGAAACAGTCTAACCCTTGGACTCCAATATTGTGCTGATATAAAAATGATAGTGTAATTCAATGTACTGTTCATTTCTGTAGTAGCCAGAAAAACAAGGGCAAAGAGCAATTTACTTAGGGTTCTGCGTCCATACATAGCTGAGAGATAGTAATATATAAATACAGGCCTCTTTCCATCTGTGGCACTGAAACAATGCAGTAAGTGCAGGTTTGGGTATGATCAAAGAAAATGCCTTCGTGACGCTCTCAGGGCGTGGCTTGCTTTTGCTTTAGTTTGCATGAAACGGCTTGGCAATGTGGTAAAGACGGTGCAGAAGTTCTAAAAAGTTCAGGACAAAGTTTACCAAGGGGAGGAGAGACAAGCTGGAGGTCTCCATACAACAATGACCATGTCCACAGACTCCTGGAGATAAGGCCATTACTTTTTTCCAGCCTACCTTGCATTTGCTTTACCAGTGGATACCAAATACTACTCTACATGTTGGATAAGGTAGGTTCTAAAATCCTTCAAAACAGAAGCAAACACCTGGCCCCTTTTCCTCCCTCTTGAAATGGATCTCTGCCGTTTCCTGGGACATAAAAGGATATGAATACTCAAGAAGAGTATTCGCATGAGGGGCAGAAGTTAAGTCTTTCTGACGGAAAGGCAAGGCTTTGCTGATAGCACAAGAGAGACCAGTTTTATGCTCTGAAATCACAGAATTGTTTTAAAAAAGAAGACCTGGAGGCAATGTTGATCACATACTGGATAAATACGATGACATACAACGCTGTTGAAACAAGAACTAAGTAACGCTTGAAACCTTGTAGAGCAAGCAGACAAAAGCGAGTGTCCTAGCCAACAAATGAATCACAATCCACAGCAGTCAAAAAGCTGTGAATGCCACTCGGACATACGGCAGTGTAGTTTCCTTTGCCAAAGATGGTAATCCTCCCAGAAGAAACAATCAATAGAAAATGAATGTTTTCAGGGGGGGATTGGAGGCTGCTTTTATGGCCCTTAGTTCTTCCTTTGCTTTGTGATTTCTCAAATGTGGTTCTCTTACAATCCTTTTTCTCAGAGGATTGGTTGCTTAGGTACCTGTCAAAAAATCCCGGTACCTGTGAAATGTTCATGTGCTATATAGTGCTGGTAAACACATTTTAAGAATGCTGTTTCCATTGCAAATTGAAAAAGAACTTTCTTAAAAGACTTTCAGCTAAGCATCCTCTAAGTCCGTATATTTTCCTAACTTTTGGGAGGTTTCAAACTTTCAAAATAAAATTCCTCCTTGCCAACACAGGCATCTGCAAAATCGCTACAATGGAGAGAATGCAAGAAAAGAGGGAGAAACAATACCTGCAGTACTAGCCCCTCTCAGTTTGTCAATAGTGATATTTCAGGAGACTAAATACTACTGCTGTAATGAGAAAGTGATCTTTTCCCACTCCTGTGGTAGGTAACAAGGACAGCTTATTTCTCTGGGCCCTGCTCTGGCAAGGCTTTAATCAGCTTAATCTAGCCCGTATCAGGGATAATGTGATATGTTGCTATTTAGAAAAATAGTATGTTTCATTTAGCTTCCATTACAATTTTCACTCATCTTGGGGAAAAAAAAGAGCAAGGACATGCATCTTTGGCTCAAGTAATTGCTTTACTGAAGTGTAGTGTGGAGAAGCCTGTTGCTGTATGGTCAGATTTGGAAAACAAAAGCTGAAGAAGAGTTATTTCAGATATAGGTAAGAAACTTTGTGGAGTTCAGGCATTATCTCTGTGCTCGAGGAATGCTATCGGAGCAAACAGAGTATGTTTCTGTGTGAGTGTCTTATAGAAAATGTAGGCCCAAGCAAAACGTTGAGGCAGCCGCTTGTCAATTACGTGGTTCGTCTATAGATGTCAGTGACAAAGCGTATACAACTGCAGTGCATGTTTGCCTAATGAAACATTAGAATTTTATGATTCCAGAGAACAGCATATAAGAATAAGCTAGACACCCAAATAAGGGTCAGGAATATGTCAGTCCTGGCACTGTTTGCAAGAGATAAAAGAAGCCGCCTTTACTGCATTTATCAAGTGTGAATTCCTAAATTGCTGCAACCTAGCGTAAGAGAAGCCCTGCTCCGCGTCCAGAGACGCTTCAGCATCCTGCTGTGCCAGCCTGACATCTCTTGTGTGTCAAGAGCACTTATTTTTAGATGGGACAGTCATTAGGGACAGAACATATCTTAACTGCTCTAAAGAAAGTAGTGCAGGGGCAGCAGAAGCGGACAGGGAGAAGCTCAGCGTAGAGGCACGAAGGTTCTGTTTCTGACCTTAATCCGCAGTCGTATAGTCTTGCCCTGTTGTTTTAGAGTGATTTTTGGCAGCAGCAGTCGTGTCCCATTGGGCAATGCCATGGCTTCTGGAATGAGACGTACTGCATGGTTTGCATGCTGACTCAGAGACGGGAGGAGGTGCCTTGCCATCGATCCTCTCCTGCGAAGGACACGCGCGAGAGCACTGAAGCGAGATGAAATGGGCAAAAGAGGAGCCCAGCTGCAGCAGAGTTGTCTCGCTGTCACTGCCCGCCTCCGGAGACATGAACAGTGTTCGTTCTGCTGTACTGCAATGTATGTAAATATGACCTATGTTTGAACAGAACTCATGCATATCCAAATACTGCCTCTGTATGGCTGTAAATTAAAAGCTAATAATGACTAAAGTTGAATATCCGTCGCTTTTTTTTGTTACTGAACTGCTGTTGTCAGACACACACATGCGTCTTGTTCATTTTGCCTGTTGGATGTATTCTTCAAGCAATTTCAAGACTCTCTTCCCTTCCATATATCTTACATGCTGGCTGTTGTGCCCAAGTTTCATCTTCTTCTTCTGCTTGTGTCAGTTGTGCTTTATGTATACGCATATATGTCTGTGTGTGCGTATAACACCTAGCTATAAACATTGCCTCAGTTTCATTTAAGTCTTTTTAAAATGATGTTCTTAAACAGCTACGGAAGAGAAAATGGTTTTGCTTATTAGAAAGATATACTGAAAATTACTGTGCTTTGACAGAAGTTTTTACTGAAACTAAAGTATCTATTAGCAGTTCTGTTGTTTCATACAGATCCTAGAGGACAATATTACATACTCACCGTCTAGAAAACATTGACTTCTTGTTTTGCGGACTGGCTTTTACTGATCCTCTACCGTGTATTCATCTGGATTTTCTCATTTCTTGTCAGTGTGCAGTAGTGGAAGAACACATGAAGCGGAAGGCCAGAGTGCCTGGCATCCTGGTCAGTTCTGTATTTATTACAACATTTTATCTGAACTGTTGTAATGAGTGTGATTTACATGAACCTTAAGTGATAAACTAGGGGTTTTCAGAACACAAAACATGTTAGGGAATTAGGAAACTTTTGTGGGGTATTGCTTTAGGAAACAATGCGATTGTAGAGTTGATGACGATCTTCCCCAAGCAATGCTTTTCCCAAAATGTTCATTAAATGTTGTACTTTGTTGGTATCATTTTAAAACAAAAAAAACTGTTCAAGCACTTGGCTTCGATAATGCACTCTTCCCTTAAGTGAATCATACGTTATTAGAAAGTCAAGTGGTAAAATAGGAAGTAAAAGATACAGTATTCCAAATTAAAAAAAAAACCAAAAAACAACAAACAAAAACACAGCCAAAAACCCACCCCACCAAAATCCCCCAAATGTTTCATAGTGTTTAAATGTTCTGATTTTTTGGTCCCATTAGCACTGAAGGGAAATTTTAGAATTCAGAATTTCACATGAAATGAAAACTTGAAACTCTGACCAGCTCTGATCAAATATGTTTGGACGTTGAACCCTTCCTGCGGTCTCACTTGAGTTCCAGTTCTGAAAACTGTCTGACCTAGACACAGAAGTGAATGATTCGCTGTAATCTTCCTGAAGTTCAAGCTGTTAAGATTGTCTTCAATGCCCTGCTTTCCCATCCAGGTGCAGGATGTGGCACCATAGCTTTTCCCTCCGTGTTTGGACTGACCGTGTTTCAGGCACTTGCGGGTTTTAGTCAGAGCTAAGAAATGCTCCTGAGCAGCTCATTATTTTCCCAGGGTCTGTTCTTTACCTCATTTGATTTCTAATGTACTATGGGCTAATCCTGCTCCTGCATGTCCAGGTGCTTCAGTGATGGAGCGGTGGTCCTAGGTTGCTCCCTGCACCTGCAATGTTCGCCCACCAGTGGTCTGTCCGTCAGGGCTGTGTAACAAGATGCGGCACGGAGGACAGCAGCTACTCCTGACTCAGTGCATAGTCCTATGCACGGTACCTTCCTGTAACTCTAAATTGAAACAATTATCTCTGTAAATTGGAAAGAAAAGTGAAGAGAAAAGCTTAGCAAACACGGGTTTATTGTTTTAAATTTTATCTATTGAAACACAAATATCAGTGGAAATACACATGCACACCTTGTGTAGTGGTAGATTTATGTAGAGAAAGCTGATTCTCAACAGAATTTCCTACTATAATCACAAATATGATATGCTTAATTGTGTCAGTATGAAACCTGATATTTTACTTAATAATATACAAACCCTGTTTTGCATACTACTAGTTTAAACCAGGACTTCAAATGTTTTTGGTATTGTTACAACATACAGATCTATGAGTGAATATATACCCATACTCATTCTTTATGGTAATATATGAAAAGTCTGTCAATTTAAACAATGTAATACCCTTTTAAGTAGTGTTTTGGCATCTCATTTTTTCAAATAGGGTTTGTCCTGCAAATTTAAAGTTATTCTATTTGGATTTATTTTATTACATTTCAAAAGAATGCCTTACAGTGTTTGAAGATGAATACAGTGGAATAAAGAGTCAAAGTAAGTAATTGCTGATGCTGCTGTACCATGGAGGAGGAGGTGTTGAGAAGGCAATCCCGCTCCTAGGTTTATGAGTTCTGCCAGCAAAGGAGAGCACTTGAGGAGAGCATGTTCTATCTAGGCTAATGAGGGTTTGGGTCAAGAATTTTTATCTTAATCCTTCTAGACCTTGGGTAAAGATGCTAAGTTTACATGCGTACAAATAGAAGGCTGTCCTGAAAACTGCCGTCTGAACTTTTGTATAAGGAATTGCATGAGTGTAGGTAACTGGGACATGGAGGGCGATAGGTAAAAACTGGTGGGGGGCATTAGATCAGATTACCCTCCACCTTCTGACATGGGTTTGCTATCTCAGTTTGCTGGTGACAGGATGGTTTTTTCCCTACTTGGTAACTGTTTGCTGGATGAGTTTAGGTGCTTTTTGCTGCAGCTTTTTGCAGTCTGGATATGGCCACGTTAAACACACAGTTGAGGGGAAAGATGTAAGCCTTGCTTGCATTTTGGACTGGTTATGGCATGCCTCTGAAAGATGTAATGTGAAAAAAAATTACTGTGCTCCTAAGTAGAAACGTGCATTAAGGTCATCAGCCTAAACTGCCCAACTGCCTGTAGCCAAATTTGCCACAACCCAACTCGGAATGTGGACAATGTGCATCAAGGTCTCTCATGAGCCATAGAACCCTTTGGGAATAGGCAGGAGCTATGTGCAGATTTTTCAGGTTACAACTTTAGATTTTGATGTTTACATGCCACTGTAGTCACAAAGGTTTTCTCTTCCCCCCCCCCCCCCCC
>Ga0065711_1009882_pt1 | contig 15677 bp, 17 predicted proteins | sample Hoacrofraction12_FD_59098 | JGI IMG/M metagenome (GOLD analysis project Ga0065711, IMG submission 59098) | Hoatzin crop microbial communities from Cojedes, Venezuela - Epithelial fraction 12 v2 (version 2) | ecosystem: Host-associated > Birds > Digestive system > Esophagus > Crop | place... | reverse complement strand
AGGACCCTGCAAACTTTCTTTGCTGAAGGCCTTATTCCTTAAAAATTTCTATACACCCTCTCGGAACAAATTTCCTCCAGAAGATTGCTTTTGCCCTTCCATTTTTAAGAGGGATTTTTGAACCTCGCTTCCTGCGTCGCTCTCCGGAGCTGCTGAGATGTCGCCATGGTGATCATCCTCGTGACGCTTCCATTCAGGACTTGCAGCAGGAAAACAAATCTGTCCGCGTGGCTGGGGCAGGAGGGGGCTGGACCCGTCACAGCTGCCGGTGCGGGAGGGCTGGGCGCGGTGGCTGCCTGTGCCTCAGTTTCCCCACCCGCGCGATGCTGGCGGGCGCAGTGCGGAGAGCCCTGTCAGGGCCGTGCTCCTGACAAGAAGCAGCTTGGCAGAAGCCAAGCTCAGGAAACGCTCAGCGGGAAGCGTGTGACGGGCTGCTTTCGTGGGTCGGTGAGGAGACGATGAGCCCCGCTCGGCGGCGGTGATTTACCCGCCCTGCTGATCCGCCATAGCGCAGGCACCTAATTCCCTTTGTAAAGACAGCGCTGTCGTTGCACGCGGAAAAGGCTTCGCTCCGCGTCGCTGCCGCGTTACGGGCGCGCTGTCGTGCGTGCGCAGCCGGGTGTTGCTCACTCTACGGGCTGCCCCGGGCCTGGCCGCCACGGGCACGCGTCTCCCACGCGGGCGGAGGTGCTCGGCCACGCGGTCGCTTGTCGGGGGGGAATCTTCCCCTCGCGTCCCGGCTCCTTGCCGGTGCTCTGGCAAACGGCAGCTGTCCCTCGGCTTGTGCTGCGGAGAGCCACGGGCTGTGCCCGTGCCGCGGCTCGGTGATGGCTGCGAGCGGCACGGCTGCCGCAGGAGACCGCCCCGTGCTGCGCGGGGGGAGGAAGCAGGGAGCAGAGTGCTTTTACCTGCTCAGCTGGTTAATTAAAAGCTGCCTGAAGGACCGGTGACCTTTTTTTTCATCACGGCGTTGTTCTTTATAAAGCCAGAAAGAATTAGCTATGCTGCATTATCAGATGGAGGAAAATATTAATAGCAGAAATGGGGGAGAGAAAGGCGGAATTTTGGGTAAGTTAATTAAACTACACATCCTCAATGGCTTATTAAGTAGCTGGACAGGCTTCCCTGGGCTTAGCGGGCCCCCGAGAGCACGAGATACCGTCTTCGAGGAAGAAACTCGTCAGCTCGAGCAACTTTTCTGCCCGAGGACCAGCCCGCGCGTGCTGCTCCCGCTCTCGGGGCGGGGTGGGAGCTGCCGAGAGCAGCGCCGATTCCCGCCCTGACGCCTTCCCTTCGGTGCCGGGCGAGGCTCGGGCTGTGCAGGGCTCCGATCACAGCCCAGATTCGGCCCCGTGAACACCCCCCGGGCAGACTCTGCAGCTCCTCCTCGCGCTCTGCGACGGCACCAGTGCTGCCAGTGCGCCCGGGGACAGCTGAGCTCTCCGACCCTGATAAATCGCGTTGCGTGCGTGTCGCGCTCAAGCTCACCTCTGGATGTGTGCGCCGGCGGTGGTGAAACACTCCGCAGCCTGCATGGGGTTAATTGAGAGAGGCACCCTTGTGCGAAGTTGCAGGGCAAAGCTCAATTAAGTTGGGAACTGAAATGGATAATTCCATTAACATGGATTTATTCACTGCGCTGCTGCTGCTACGCCTCACGCTGAGGAATATTTTCAATGAAAGTTTTTGTTTTACCAACTTTGCTTCCCCGCCCTTGTCAGCCCCGAGCGCCTGCGGGAAGCGGAGAAGCCGTTCGTGCGCGTGGCAGTTCCAGCCCCGCCGTCCTCGCCGGAGCCGGGAGGCTGGGCTGTCCCCAGTGCCGGAGGACCAGTGTCCTCTGGTGCCGTGGTTATACCCCCGCCAAAGCCGGAGCCCCTTCCCCATCGCCCACTGCCGTGACGTGCCGGGATGTGGGGGGCACCTTCCTCCGGCGGCCGGGTCCTGCGAGCAGCGGAGCAGCATCTCGCCGCCGCGTTGGCTCCGCCGCCCCGGGACCGGGCGAGCAGGAGGAGCATCGCCCCGTCCTCCCCGTGTCCGTCGGCAGCCGGCTCCCGCGGCGCTGCCGGGCCGCCGGCACGTGCGTTCATCCGAGAAGCGTCAGGCTGCGGAGGAGGACATAAAAAAGCAAGCCCGGAACGTTTAAGAAAAGCAATTGTTTCGTGCTTTCCAAAGGTCAGTTGCTTTAAACTCGGCTCAAGCCACCGGGGCACCTTTCGGTTTCATTTCTCCGGTTTAATTCTCGCCAGTTCGTTAAAGGCTGACCTTCCGCGCTCCTGGCGACTGCTTACGACGGCCAGCGAGAGACCAAGCCGCCCTGAACTGGCAGCGATGTTTTAGGCTCTTTTCTTAATATTTCTGATAGCAGCTCGTCAGTCGCTATCGGGAACCTGAGTGTGCGGCGGAGTAGAAGAAGCAGGAGATAATGCAGAAGAACAGAGGCGTGAAGCCACCGCGCGCCGTTCCCCGTGAGCCGGGGAAAGGTCAGGCGAGATGCTGGGCAGTTATCTCCTTGCCGTCGCTGCTAAAGCGCGGGAGAGCTCACGGCCACCAGCAGCTGCCTTCAAACAAAGGAGAGATTTCATTAAAGCCCGTGAAGAGAAAAGGGAGGATGAGTGCTTTAGAGAGAAATTCCTGCGACCTAGCCGGGCTTGAAGATAGGTGAAAGCTGAGATTTCCTCTTCCGACGAGTGCTGGGCGTCAGCTGCGTGCGGGGTGCTGGGGCGCAACCCGGGGACGCCCCGAGATGGGGCTGCCAGGGCTGGGGAGCAAGGTGGGTGCTGCGGGCGGGTGCTGCCTGTGCTGCGGGCGAAAGCGGAGCCCTGGGGACCCGGGAACGATGCGGGCAGCTCCTGCCGTGTGAGCGCGGGGGACCTCCGGTCTGGCAGGGCTGCTGCCGTCGTACCGGTGTGAGAGGCAATGCCGATGACAGGGGAAAGGGCTGCGAGGACGGTGTGCGGCCAGAAGCTGCCGTGCGAGGAGGCAGCCCTGACCCTGCACAGGTCTCCAAAGCCAAAGTCAAGGCTGCAAGGGGCACAAAGGGGCCTTTGCCCCGTGGTTTCGGAGCTGGTGGGCGCTCACCCGTGAGCAGGCTGGCCTGGCCGAGAGCTGGAGGCGTCGAGCTCGCGATGCCGCACTGTGCCGAACGCAGCCCTGCCAGCCCTGGGGCTGAAGGCGAGGGGATGCTCGGCGGCATCCCTCCCCGCGCCGGCGGCATCCCTCCCCGCGCCGGCAGCATCCCTCCCCGCGCCGGCGGCAGCGCCGAAGCCTGTCGGCACATCCCACGGCGCGGAGCGGTCCTTCGCCAAGGCAGGGGGGGGTTTAACCGCCGGCAGAGCAGGCTGGCTGTGGCTGCCGAGGGTATTTAGACATCACATTTTCCTTGTCCGTCTAATTAAAACAGAGGTAGGGCTGGCTCTTCCCTGCCCAGCTGTCCAGTGCCGATTTGTGAAGGTGTTGATTGTGCCGCTGCAGCTCGCAGTGGAGGTCTGCGGAGCACCGGGTCCCGTGAGCGTTGCAGTTTAATAAAAACACTGGCAAGATTTATCATCTCCCGTGTGAAGGGAGCAGCCTCTCTCTCCAGGTAAAAAACACCCTCGGAATCCGCTCTCTTAATTTGCATAGGTAATGGTCATATCTTTAACAGCTCATTAGGAACAGGGCCTGTGACAAAACAGGAATTCAGAAACGCTGAGCTAGAGCGGAGCGCGGTCCCCTGCCTGGCGAGGAAACGCGACCGTACTCCGAAGCGCGGCTTAGAGAAGGGCGAGCGATCTCCGGGAGACCGGAAGGCGTAAAGGGAAGAACCACGGGCCGTCTGGAGCTGACGGAATGTAACGCGCGCCGAGCGAGGTGCGGAACGAAGGTTAAAATTGCCCCAAACGGTGGGGCCAAACGGCTGTGGCGGGGGGCTCGAGCGCTGCCTCCGAGGGGAACGCGTGGCGGGGAGATGATTGAGTTGCGGCAGGGAGCGGGGTGAAGGCGGTGCCCAGATGCTGCCAGGCAGTGCCCGGCCCTTGCCTTCCCCAGGCCGTGCCAGGGATGCGGTGCGGGGACGTGGTGCTGGGGACGTGATGCCGGGGACGCCCCGCCAGCCCCCAAGCACGGAGCGGGGCTGCCTGCGGGGCTGGGGGCTGCCGGCGAGCGGCTGAGCTGTGACCCACTTCTCTAAGTGCCCTACGAACTACCCAGACAACTTCAAGAATGGGAGAAAATAATAAGCTGAATGCGAGCCAGCCATGGTGAGCAGGGCCTTTTGTCAGGAGACAGAGCCCTGGAGCCCTCAGATGAAGGGGAAAAAAAAGAAATCGGGTAGAAAAAAACCTGGATAAAATATAAATTAAAGAAGAATAGAGCTGGTTTCAATCAATAGCCCGTGAATTATGGACTGCTCTCGCCATTACGCTCTCATCCCCCAGCAACCTTGCGGGGAGCTCGGCCGGCGAGGACGGCGGCCGCTGCGGGGGGCCGTAACCCCTCCCAGCCCCGAGGGACAGGCGCCGCGTGCGCGTTGGGGCGTTTTCTCCGGCAGCGATCAGTGTCATGGCGAGTAACGTGACGTCGTGATATCGCAGCCGTGCTAAACGTTATCCACAGGGGTATCTGGCGTGGGGGGTGAGCTGTCGCTGCGGGCGGGAGCACCGCTTGGAGCGGGGACGTCTGCCTTCCCCTCCGCCGGCTCCGTCTCCCCGCACGCTCCCCGGCGGAACAGGGCGCTGAGGGGAAGGGCACTGACGGCAGTCGGAAAGAAAACCTTGCTTACAGAAGCTGAGGGTGGTTTTTTCCAGAACCCAATAACCACATGTTTTGGTTTAAAAACACGCACACGCGGACTGCTGATGATGGGCGAGTGGCTGTTTCTGTGGAGAATTTCCCTGTTTCTTGGAGGCTGGGAAACAGGCGGCGGCGTGTGGATGCGAGCCGGCAGCAAAGGCTCCCAGCCGGTCGTCGGGAAAGAAGGGAGCAAGTCCGGGAGCCTCTGGCTTTGGGGGTCCGGGCGGGAATGCCTCAGAGGTGGGAGTCTGGAGGAGAGGGTGCAGCCGCTTTTCCTCCTGTGAGGCTCCAAGAGCACGTGGCTTTCTCTGGGGCATCGTGTCCGAGCAGCAAAGCGAAGGTCTGCTGGTTTCTGTTATGAAGATTTACAGCTGGGAGTTCTTTTCCTTGGCGATGCTGTCCGCTGCCTTTATGGGCAGCAATTACAAAGCGCTGGCTACGCTGGAAAGCAACAGGCTGGAGGGGAAACTCCCAGCGCAACGGTTTTCTCACACCTCCCGCAAATGAAAAACCGAATTGGACTTTGAGAAATAAAAGATCTTGGGAGGCCTGGAATTCTTGAAGCTCGTGCTTAAGGATAACCCCGTCAGAGTGCCGCCGCGGTCGTCGCGCCTTTGCTCCAGCCTCCGCGCAACTCAATATTTATACATGAGAAGGTAAACGTTCGGGAGATAAAGAATAAATCAGGTTAAAGTCCCGCTGTGGGAGCTGGGATTTAGAGGAGGAGGAGAGCTCGGGAGCCTTGCTGCTGGGGGAAGCCTCCGTGCTGCACCCCTGCGCTGAGAAGGGCTCGCTCGCTGCGTATTTTTATTAGAGCTGAAACAAATGGGCCGCGGTCCTTCCCGGGGGACAAGCGGAGGGCTCGAGCGCGGCTGGCCGAGCTCCGGGGATGCTCCGGGCGGGCAGGCGCGGTGCGGACGTGCAGCCCGGCGCCCGGTCGTCTCCTCATCCCGCCGCGCCCCGTCCCCCTGCTTCTGGCGGTGATCTGCAGGAGCTGCCAGCTCGGCTCGCCCTGCTCCACGCTCACAAATTAATCTCCCAGGATTAGACTCCGTGTGCCGGCAACACTCCCGGGGCGCTTTATTTACACATTAATAATAAGCAGCAGAATAAGAAGAGAAAAGCAGGACAAGTTCTGACAACTCTCAGCAGCGGTCTGGAACAAAGGCAGGAACGGGCCCCTCGCTGTCCTGCGACGAGCGTTCCGCCCGCTCGGCGCAGGCGAGCGGTCGCTCTCCTTGCCGGGTACCATTTTCAGACACCGTTTTCTTGCTGGAAAGCGCCGTCACCCGAGAGCTGTCTGCCTGAGTAACCCGTATCGACGCCCTGATTTATTTCTGGTCGCTGTCACCGCTGCTCTTCTCTTCTTTAATTGTTGTGTGATTTTAGGAGCGGAGCGCAGTTGGGGGATTTATTGTTTACTGCTGTGCTGCCCATCAGGCAGCTCTCCCAGGCTGCTCGGCGTAAACCCAATTCTTGGCGGAGGAGGAATGGTGCTAACGTAATATAAAGCTGATGCGCTGTCAAAACGGAATTGCTCCCCAGCCCTCGCCCCAGCAAATCGGAGACGTTCCCTCGCTGGGGATGGGTGAGGAGCATCCACGGCTTCCGCGGCGTGCCCTGGAAATCCCCTGGGGCCTGGTGCTCCTGCGTCGGCTCCGGGGGCTGGCGTGGCGGGTCCGGGACTGCTCCAGTCTCCCCTCTCCGCTCCTCCTGGCGTCGTTTCGCTCGCTCTGGGGACGAGGAGCGTCATCTCCTCGGCGCTCGGAAAGCCGCTTCGCCAGCCCGCGCGGCACCGGCAGCCGCCGCCGCTGGGACACGTTTCGGCGAGCTGGCAGGGGCGAAGAGGCGCCCGGCCGAGGCTTTTGTTTCGGCTTTCTGCTCTCCGGCGTGCGTGTCTCTTCCCAGGGCGGGAAGGTTTGAGCACCTCCGAGGGCGGAGGAGGAACACCAGGCAGGAAAGCCGTACTTCATTGACTGGCTTGCGAAAAACCAGGACTATTAATGCTAAGCTCGAGCCCGTGGAACACAGAAAATGGTATTAAAGGATTTGCTTTTCATGACCATAATTCAGAGTTAATGTACATTTGATGTTTAATGTATGAACCAGAGGTGATTTCAAACTGGCACAGCCTTTTCTAAATAGTGTTTTAATCTTAGGGGGTTTTTGATTTTTTTTTTTTTTTTTTTAAGGTTCAGCTACTCAGCCTGTCAGACAAGAGGAGAAAAAAACCGCGGCAAAGCTAGGTATGAGAATCCAATGTGGGCAGAGGCTTTTGTTCCGTCTTTTATTGAGGTTTTACCTCTAATCTCTGCCTTTTTGATGCAATTTAAGATTAAGGAAATGAAAGGCTAGGCTGCCTGCGAGCGGTTATACAAACAGGACAGCCGAGGGGCGCGTGCAGGCGGTGTTGTAAGAGGCTTTGGGCGGCTTTCCCCGAAGGGAGAAGCCAGAGCCTCGGCAGCCGCCGGCCCGGGGTCCCGGGGAGCGGGAGCTGGGCATCCCCCGCCCGCCGTGGTCCCGTCCCCATCCAGCGGGAAGCGATTCCCGGGCAGAGCGGGCGCTGGGACGCTGGGTCAGGGGGATCTGCGTTCTGACCCGCGGAGGTGCTGCCCGCCAGCCGGAGCCGAGTGCCCCGTCGGCTTCTGCGGGCATCGCGCACGCTCTTTGTCGCGATGCAAATCGGCGTCTCGGGCTCTGCGGGGAACCCCAGGGTCCCTCTGGACACGGGTACAGCCGGCTCGTCTGCCAGCGGGGTCCCGGCAGCTCGGCTAACGCGTGCTGGGACAAATCCACCGCTCCCCTCTGCGCCGTCTCCAGCGGGAGTTTGCACTTGACGCCCTTTCTGGGATGCCCCCGGCCCCGGGCGAAAATCCAGCGCCGCGGGCAGTCGGGCTCGAGCCGTGCTTGTGCTCACAGAGGGCGGATCCCTGGGAAGGCTCAGAAAACAGGGGGGAGAAACAAGCTCCTGCCAGGAAAAACATCTCGAATCATCAAGCCCCTTCACTGCGTGGCACTGGTGATAAATTGGCACCACTTATCCTGACGAGCTGAAAGGTCATGAGCAGACCTTCGGAAATAATTATTAAATAACTTTGCCATTTGTTCAGGATCAGTTGCAACCTCATTACTGGGACCGGGAGATGATATCTCGGCGTCCTGGGCACAGATCCAAAGAGGTCATTAGTAACAGTCGTCCCAAATTTTGCAGGGGGAGGGAAGATTTATCTTCGATGAACAAACCCATCTTTCCAGGCTTTTGTCTTTCTGGTAAACAATCTGTGAGGACGTGGGAGATCTATGTCTCTCTCTCTGTCGTATATATTCCGGTAGCCTTGAAAGGGGCGAAGGGCAGAGGCGGAAAGAAATGTTCCGGCATTGCGAACCTTCAAGCTCAGCAAAGAATCAGGAGCCATAAATTAAAACCTCGTTAGTCCACGGGCCTTTTTGCCTTGCCCACCGGCGCTGCTTTGGCCGTAGCCACTTGTTCGTACGCAGGTCGAGCTCCGCAGGCGGCGTGCCGGGCAGCGCCGTGCCCCTCACCCTCTCCGTGCCCCCCGGCTGGGCTGGGAAACGCCCGCGAGAGCTGGGCGCTGGCAGGGCCGGGGTGCTCGGTGCCGCGGCTCCGGGGAGCAGAGCGAGGAGAAGCCAGCGAGGCTCGCGCTCTCCTGCGTCCCAGGGGCCAGATCTGAGCCGGCTGAAGCCACCGAGAGCGCCTGCTCTTTGCTGCCCACGTGGTGCCCTCTGCAAAGCGTAGTGATGCCCTGAGGCTGTTTCCGATCCAAAATTACGTCTCTTCTCAGCAATAATAGAAACCCCAAGGCAGGCTCTGGAACCATCAGTTTAGCACCAAGTTTTTCACCCATTCCCGGTGTCCCGAGCTGCTGCGTCTCCCACCACTGCATGCTGGCCGCGTTCAAACCGATATTGCGAAAGATGGGGTTGGGCAGTCATCCTGCGAGGTCCTCTGGCCTCTCCCCGGCTCCGGGGCTCCATCATCCCGCCCAAACCGCTCCCGACAGCAGCTCGTCCCTGGAAAAGGGGGGTTCCTCGCTCTCCCGGGCCGCCCGCCCCGGGATGCGCCTTCAGCCGCGCTCCTCAGAGCCTCAAAGCCTCAGAGCCTCGGCGTCAGAAGCGCATTTCTGATGTTGAACATGGATGCTCCTTGCTGCAGTTCATGTTTATCTTGTCGTCCTCATAGCGAACGTGAAAACCTGTTTATCCTCTTCCTTTCCAGAGCTTTCCTGTAAATGTTTGAAGACTGTTTGCACGTCTCCCCTCATCTTTCTTCTCTAGAACAAGCAAACCAAAGTTCCCTCCTCTTTTATCACGTATGGGTGTCTGAAGCCCTCTGCCTGCCCTGGCTGCTCTCCCCATCCCGTCCCCAGCAGATTCCCATCCTCGCTGGGCGGCAGACCGGGCAGGGGCCCGGGCGGCACTGGGAAGCTTGGGCACGTTCCTGGGAAGAGCTGCGCTTTGTTCCTGCTGGCTCAGCCGCCGCCTTTGCCTAATTGGCAAGAAAGCAGGAGGGTCCCCTCGCTCCCGCTCACGGCAGCGGCTGATGGTGCCTTCCCTGCGGTGCCGCTCCCCTCGCCGGCTTCAGGGGAGGAAAGCGGACGAGGAAAGCTCGTTGCCCGTACGGAGAAAAGCTGCGGTTTGCCTTCGTGGAGGTCTTCCCCCAGCGCAGCCCAGCGTGCGGGGAGTGCGGGGGAAGAGCGGGAGGCTCGGGGAAGCGGCAGGAGGAACACACCACCAGAGCCTTCGTTTAGAAAAGGAGCAAAGTAGCATTGTGCTCCATTGATTACACATTTTTTCTGACTGTTGTGACATTTGCAGGAAGGCTAATTTATTCAAGCATGGAAATCTTTAAAAACTTAATTAAGTTATTTCTGCTATTTCCATGCCTTATTGTTTCGACTTCACATTTAACTTAGATTTCTGGATAATGCTTTTAAAAAAAACAAAAAACAAAACGCACTAGAAGGAGAGAAAAATCGAGAGAAGGAGGAAAATGCAGTGGAAAGCCTGGTTTACACCTCTGGTGAGCGTTTGTCTGGGGGGCCCGTCCCACCGGAGCTGGGCTCTGGTTTCGGTGGGCACGCGGGTGGGCGTGCGGCTGTGCGGTCACGGCCCAGAGCTGCTGTTCGGCGGGTGACCTTGGCCTTGCCCCCATGCCCGCTTGTGGCAGGCAGCTTCTGGCTCCTGCCAGGGCATCCGCGTGGTTCGGAGGCGGATGGAGAGGGTGACGAGGCGATGGCGTCGGGGAACGTGGGAGTGCCGGCGGGCTGAGCGGGCTCTCCAGAGCATCCCCGGCAGCGACGGCTCCACCCTCGCCATGGCCAGCTGGGGATGGAGGGGGTACCCACGGCTCGGCTTTGCTGCTCTCCCCACCACCGGTGCCCTCCCTGGGCAGCTGCCCATCGCCGGCTGCTCCCTGGAAGCGGCAGCAAGAAGAGGGGCGCAGCGCTCGCCCCTGGCACAGCCCCCTGCCCTGTTTCCCCACGGCAAAGCCTCCGCTCTCCTCGCCACNGACCTGCCATGGCTCACGATGCCCACGGCGTTTCGGTTTCCTGTGGAGCAGGAGGTGCCATCTGCTCCTCCTGCCTCACCCCGGGTGGGATGCAGCCCCCAGCCCGGCTCCGCGCTGTCCTCGCCTGCCCCTCTGCCAGCACCCAGCCCCACAGCAGGGCAGGGTGGGTGCTCCTGGGCCCTGAGCAGGCAAAACAAGGGCAGGGAGATGCCCCCCGGGCCAGCTTGCCCAGCACTACCACCGCCTTCGCGGGGGCTTGGCCGCCCGGGAGCCGGTGTTTTGCTGAACGGGAGGCTCCGAAGGGCGCAAGACGCTGCCAGCAGAGCTAAACGCTGCGTTAATAAAGTTTCTGTCAGTAAATTCACTAATTAAGGCTCACAGATGGAGCTAGAAGGAATGCTTGCGGTGAAACCGGAGAAGTGTGAAAATTGCCCGTTTCTGCAGGCATGCAGTGAGTCTGGGGAAAAAAATGGGGCAAGAAGAAAAGCCTTGAGGAGTTCCAAACAGCATCCCAGAAAAGCGGGGCGAGCCTCGGGGCGGGGTGTGAGCGGGGCTGGCCCCCAGGAGCTGGGGCTCGGCCAGACGAGACGGCCGTGAGTTGGCAGCAAAGCTGCCCAGCAGCAGAGGTTTGAACCGAGTCCAGGTTTCTCCGGTCCCAGGTTAGTACCCTAATCACCGGATCTCCTTGTCCGTGACAACAAAGACGCGCGCTAGGAGGAATTGCTGCTGCTACTGAAACCCCCAGAGCCATAAAAAGCTCCAGCCGTAAAAGACAAAGTGCTGTAAACTCTCCCGGCGGCGGCAGCCGGGGCCGAGGGAAGAGTAATCCCCGTGCTGCCCAGCGCTTGCCGAGCATTAGGCTCATTTCCCTTGGGCTTGCTGACAAGGCGTTCGCTATTCTTGCCGTATTTCTCGCTATTCTTTTTCAGTCGTTAGCCTCTACCTCCTGTTCTGACCAGAGAACTTTTACAGGGGATATTTACGGCGTGCCTCCCCCAAGCGTGGTGGTCATTCGCCGGGGTGTGTGTCTGCCAGCCCGGCAGGAGACCAGCACCGGGTCCGCGGGTGCTCTGCGGCAGCCCCCGGTGCCAGCTCCTCCTCCTCTCCCCTATCCCAGCCGGGCTTCGCTCTTCCTCCGCTCTGGCTTCTCGTCTCTCTCCCCTTCATAGCTTAACTCCGTGAAGTCAAGTCGAGAGAAAATCGCTCGAGCCAGGGGAGAAACGAGGGCCAAGCAAACGCACGTCCTGACGGAACAGCAAGCTCCGTGCTTCCAAAGTGCCGCTTTCCTAAAACAAAATTAAGCCATAATGTTTAGAAACGAGCAGTTGGAAGAGCAATAAATGGCTGCCGGGTCAGGGAAACACCAGAGCAGCAGCAAAGCGTTTAGCAAAGCGGAAAGCCCCGCACCGTGGGCGCAGGACGGGCTCCCGAGCGCGATTGTGTCACCGGACAGTGGTAAATCACCGCGGCTGCGGGGGGGTGATGGACTGATGGACGGGTTCCCGTCACTGAGAGCACCCTACAGATGCTCTGCTTGCCCTTGGCCAGCCCAGCGGGGCTTCCCGGGGCGAGCGGCACGGGGTGCAGCCCTGCAGCCCCGCTCTGGAGCTGCCGGGGGGTCCCCGGGGCCGCCCCAGCTCCCGCGCAGCACAGGGCCGGGGCCGAGCCGCGGTGCGTCCCCGGTCTGGTTCGCGCGCGTCGGTGCGGCTCTTGTTTATGAGAAGGGATCGGGAGTCAGTCCGTGTCCACAGGATATATTGCACTACGCCGTGGATTTTAAATGCAGTAAAATTTGACTCCTTTCATATAGGGCTAAATATTTTGTAAGTAATGCAACGTCTCTTTTTAAATCAGCCTGACAAACATTTTATAGCGTGCGTAATACAGGCAGGAGGAAATATACTGTCTTTTCTCATAGCTAAATTTCAGCAGGCGCTGGGCAAACTCCAGCTCAGCGAAGAGAAACGAGGCAAATAAATCCAGCAGCTATTTAATAACTTCGAGCACGCGTGCCGCCGCTGGGCAGTCCCCGCAGATCGACTCGGCTCCCGACACGTCCGGCCGAACGCCCCACGCGTGAGACCTCACGCTGCGTCTCGCGGGCGCGCGTTCTTCGTTTCCTACCTAAGCCGTTCCCCGCCGCAGAGCGCGGCTCCGTCCCAACGGCGCGGGGCACGACGCAGGGGAAGGAGACCTTCCCGGGAGCCTTCCCGGAACAAGCGGGGAAATCCAGGGAAAGGCATGGAAAGCGTCCTCCGGCCGTCGTCCGCGCACACGGGCTGCAGAGGAGGCGTTGCAAGGCTGCACAGTTTTGCAACTGTACCGAGTGCTGGTAACCTCTGGCTTAAAGTCTGGGTTTCCTTTGATTCAAAATGATTTTAAAGGCTTCTGCACTCCAGCGATCTAATTATCCAGAAGAGTTCTGCTAGGTGGGTTTTTTCCTCTCCCTTTGTTTCTAAAGAGGGCTTGCTAAGAATGCCACGAGGTTAGAGTCATTATGGCGTATAATGCAAACAGGGCCATTTATTGCATTTTTATGAGGGTAACGCTGCACCATCTAATAAATTTTACCAGAAGGATTTGCTACAGAAAGTGCTGAGATTCAGCCACAGCAGGGTCAGCCAACAAGAGCTCTAATTTCAGATGGAAGTGGTTAAGGGGGCAAAAATATGTATTTTTCACTCTCGCATCTTGGAAAGGGTAGGGAAGGCTGGAGGCTAAGGAAAAGCAAATGAACAGCAAGACAGAGGAGAGGGCAGACACAAGTGAACCAGCTCAAAGAGAAGGCGAGGGTCCCGAGCTGCCGGTGCGAAAGCTGCGGCTTAACGGATGTTGGAAACATTGGCTTTGTGCCCACCGGGCTGCGTCTCTCCGGGAGCTCGGACAGGGCTGGCTTCTGCCGAGATGCCCTGGCCCACAGCCCTGACGAAGCCCCCAGCCTCTCGGGCTGTTTCCATCTCAGGTGTGGAAAAAAGCCGCTTGGAGCACGTCCCGGGGCCTCGGCTGCCCGCCCGGCCGCTGGGGACGGGGCTCCGGCCGCGCCGACGCAGGGACGCGGCGCCCGTCCGAGCCGCTGCCGCTCCTCGCATGGAAGCTCTGCTGCCAACACCAGGAGCTGGGAACTGCCATCGCCGTCCCGCCCCAGCGAAGAAAGGCTGCCCCTGCCTCTTGGAAAACCAGTTGCGTTGCTGACTGGTTTTTTTCCTGGGAGGAATGTTACGGTTTGTCAGGTGAACGGCTTCAGGCAGTTTAGGGGTTTAGGAGGAGTATTTCATCAAACGTGGTTCGGGATTGGACTTGCCGAGGTGACGCTTCCTTTCCCGTCTTCTGTTTGCGGTACGGGAGCGGGGGCTGCTGGAAGCCCAGGGCTGTAGCTGCTGACCCGATCCGTTCCGCACGCAGGGATGGGACGCAGCACGGATGACTTTGAACAAATTCCTGGTGTTTGTACGTGATGGTAACAAGAATGCCTTTATCTGTCTCCTCTTGAACTCGAGACGAGCTTTCCCAGCAAGCTCAACAGAAAGAGGATCAAGCTGCTGCTCAGATTTCTCGTTGGAGGACCTCGGGGTGCTTTTCTTCCGCTGCTTCCGGCGCGCGGAGGGCTTGGGAGCGGCTCCGAGGATCCCCACGCTTCCCTTCCACGAAGGCGGCGCGGGACCAGGGCAGGGCGGGGGGCTATCAAACCGTCCTGCAGGAACACAGAGGGTTTGGATGCTGCCTCTCCAGCAGGCAGCAGCTCTCCCGTCGCATCGGCTGGCTTTTCGGCACCACGGTAAATCTTCCCGCTTAAAATACACCCTGAAGAACGACAGATTCAAGCATTTGCTGACTGGAATTACTTTACAAGCCTACCCCTTCCTGCTGCCTGCCGGAGGAGAGACGCAGCCGTGCAGCCTCGGCGCTGCCCGCCCGCGTGCTCCGTCCGCAGCTCGTCCTGCATCGACCCTCCCTCCCGCCCGCCGCCGAGCCCGAGCTTCCCGGGGGCTCTCGGGTGCTCCGAGCTCCGGCACCAAACCACCCCTCCCCTGGCCAGGGAAGGGAGGGAGGGATGCGATCCTGTTCCTGTGTCCACAGCAGCAGGAGCAAAGCGTGAGCTTGCGCGGGGCCAGTTCCCTCGCCTGATCCGTACAGCGAGATGCAGCGCCCGGGGACACGGAGCGCTTTGCTATGCTGCAGCACGCAGCCATTTACACGCTGCTCCTTTTCTAACGGTGCCGGCGCACCTGAAGCTCGCAGCGGGCTGTGAAAGCAAACACACACGCACGCAGCCGCGAGCTGCTCGGAGCCGTGGCAGGCGCTGTGGGACCCGCCGCTGAGGAGCAGAAGCTGCCGCCGAGCGGGATGGGGCGAGGAGCAGCCCCCGTCCCTCTCCCAGCGCAGCGGAGCTGCTGAGACTCGGCTGAAGGTGCGACCGCAGCCCGCTCCCGGCTCCTCCTCTCCCCGCTCCTCTGCCGATCCGAGAGGAGCCGCTCCGGAGCGTGATCCTGCACCTTACAGAAAATCAATGAACCTTCCGCGCGTTGACAAGCCCTTGCCACCTCAGCAGGCAAGCGGCGGGCCGGGGTGGCTGCTGCGGCTCCTCCAGCCACCAGGCACAAACCTCCAGAGAACAGCGGCCGACGGGCGAAGCCGGGCTGCAGACACAGGGCGGGGTTTAGGATTTGCTTCGAGTTTTTCGTTTTGGCAGCAAGGCAAAGGCAACAGCAGCGTCTTTTCTGCCGAGGGTTAGCGGTTGGTCCGGCAGCAGGGGAAGGCCCCCCTCGCGTGCCCCGATGCTGCACCGCCCTTGGGAGCACGGCGATCTGCGGGATCGTCTTCGACGGCACGGCACGCCCCGCGGCAGCGTGCTGCCCGGCCGGGGCCGGCGAGGTGCCGCTCAGCTGCCGCGCGCTGGGCGAGCCTGCGACCCCTCGGGTGACCCCACGCAAACGCTCAGGGGGCACCGGGCGCCGAGGTCGTGAGCCTGCCGTGATTAGCCCTGATGGGTAGCTTGTCCTGCGGGAAGAGCAGCGACGGGCGGCCGCGCAGCTCCGTCCTCGTGCCCGCTGCCCTCCCGAGAGAACCCGCGTCCCCGCCGCGGCCTCCTGCACCGACCACGGCGCCTGCGAACAGCCGGGACGTGCTTCACGCTAAAATTCAGCTAAAATAAAGCCAGCAGCGTGCCCTGGCTGCCAAGAAAGCCAATGGGATCCTGGGGTGCATCAAGAAGAGTGTGGCCAGTAGGACGAGGGAGGTTCTCCTTCCCTTCTACACTGGCCTGGTGAGGCCTCATCTGGAGTACTGTGTCCAGTTCTGGGCTCCCCAGTTCAAGAAGGATGAAGAGCTACTGGAGAGAGTCCAGCGGAGGGCTACGAGGATGAGGAGGGGACTGGAG
>Ga0065711_1042064_pt1 | contig 15678 bp, 8 predicted proteins | sample Hoacrofraction12_FD_59098 | JGI IMG/M metagenome (GOLD analysis project Ga0065711, IMG submission 59098) | Hoatzin crop microbial communities from Cojedes, Venezuela - Epithelial fraction 12 v2 (version 2) | ecosystem: Host-associated > Birds > Digestive system > Esophagus > Crop | place... | reverse complement strand
AAAAAAAAAAAAAAAAAAAAAAGAATCTGATCTTTTTATCCAGGACCTTAGAAGAGTTATTGGTGAGCTCAGAAGCTTTAATGGAGTTGTTTATTGTAGTTCAAATAATCTCTAGCGGCAGCTTCCTGGAGCTATAACAATGGAAGGGTATTTTATAGCTTTGAGCATAATAGTGTCCTATGGAAAAAAAAAAAATCTTTATTATCTCAAACTCTCTATCTCAGACTTAAAGAGCATGCTAGAGAGATATTTTTATATATCTTTAACTCAATACTTAATAAGAACAGAAATAGACCAAAGAACAATCTTTATCTAAATTACTGAGCCTACAGGACTACTTACCTCTCTGTGTTTGAATGTGCGCAGACAGTCTGAAAATAAGCCACCTCTCCCGAGAAGAGTAATTATTTTCATCTTTGTCCTGGAAACTTACTGCAATTACTCTTTGGTCACAGAGGAGCCGGTTGGGAAACATGGGCAGCTCTAGTCTGCTTTTTAAGGAGAAGTCCCCGTGCCCCGTAGGCTGGTCTTTGGCAGGAGCCCACCAGACACCTGTGCTCCCAAACCTGGCCTGCCAGAAGCGCCCACTACAGATGTCAGAGCTCTTTTGTTGACTTCCTATTAGTCGCCACTTAATGGATGTGAGCAGAACACAGCTTTGCCTAAGCACTTATCAATAGACAGCAAACATTCTTCTTTCAGTGGGCAAAGGGTCAAACTGTTTCGCCTGGCTATAAAGCTGTGCCAGATAATTGCTGGTGATTAGCAATTTTAATTACCAGGTGCTAGGGGTCGTTGCTTGTGGAGGGGTTTTTTTTGCTGCTGGTGTAATTGGGCAGGCTGTTAATAGGTACGGCTTATTGTATGCATAGTGTATATTTTACAGATACATCGTGCATCCTTTTAAAGCAAGTAAAATTAAGTCAGTAACAGAACCCGCTTCTGTTTGCATCTGATTAGCTGCATAGTGCTCCAACAGGTTTTTCGATAAAACTTGTCTGATAAAGGAATCTTTAATACAACTCGCTAAAGCAGCTTTTAATCCTCTTGTAAACACTTGTATGTGCTATTGTTATTGAAGAGAGGCAATGATTTTAAAATCTTTTCCTGCTACATTGGTCATGTTGGAACTAAGCTTGTCAAACATGTTCTACCTCATTGGTTTTGCGTGCAGACTTTTAGGGGGTTTTCACAGAATCACAAAACCAACAGCACAATTAGCAGTGAACTAATCTCTTCCCATATTCAGCAGTGAAATGGGTTCAAAATAAAACTGACACAAAAGACTCTTCTCTGATCTTCCTCACGGCAGTGAGAAAGTAAGCAGCTATAATACTTCAGTTTCTTTCTTTTTTTTACTAAAATTTCCATTTTTTTCCTTTCCTTATATTATTTTACACCACAAACCCTGCAAACATACCAAAGGTCTCTGAATGCTGAATGTACTGTTTACTAATCTACTTGGGTCAGTAGATTAGGCTTGTTCTTTGAGGGACTACAAAGGATGAATACCTCTGCAGCACAGAGTTCTAGCTCTGTTTTTAATTGTTCTGCAGTAATACCTCGTGTCCCAGCTCAGATCACAGCTTCATTTATTCCGGCAATAGCCAGGCTGTCGGTCGTGGGCTGCTTCTTGGCCGACAGAACAGGGCTGTGCAAACTGCTCCCCCGGTACCTTCTCTCTTGTGTCGCTTATTCTGACCCCTCAGCCCTGCGACACACTTACCTGAGCGCTCCCCAGCAATCAGGGTACACATCCAGCCCTGGGGAAGGGATGCTGGAGTGTCGGATGCTGCTGGATTCATGCCTGGATTAGGTGAAAGGGGAAGTGCTGCAGTGTAAGGACTTGCCTGGGTCTGTTCTCGACCACATAGCCCTGCCCTGTAAATACAGGAGTAGAAAGGGGACAGATTTCATCCTTTTTTCAGTAGAAAAGGCAAATAAGCCTCCTCACCCCATTTTGATGTGATGAAGACTCAATCAAATCTCAGAACCCACTGCTTTCCCTCGAGAAGGAAACTGCCTGTGGACAACCACAGGGCATGGTGGGCTGGTGCAGCTCGTCTGTCCCAGCACCACACCAGGCTGTCCTCAGGGCAGTGGCAGAAGTTACAACTCCCTTCATCATTTCTTTGTCCCTAGGCATGGATGTTCATGGGGCCTTGTCACTATGACAAATCCCAGCCTAGGAACCTGAGAATTCCTCATGGAGCACAGAAACACACAAAGGCAAAGAAAAATAATGCATGAAAAACAGGATTTTGAGCCAGCTATGGAAGCATCAGGTCCTGTCTGGCCTAGCAGCTTGCTTCGAAAGCGATGCCATCAACTTCAAAGGCACCATTTGTGCCACCAAGCACTGTCGACCGTTGAAAATGTTACTGGGCCCTGGCCCTAGGTGCACATGGCTGTAAGTCAATTTCTATGGATTTACGCATTCAGGGTGTGCATTTTCACTTTAGGAAGTGAAACCATGTTGTAGATTTTTCCTCAGGAACTGCCAGACAAAATACTGTGGTGGCAGCCGCCATTGAAATTATGGGCAAAGCTTTGCCTGGCTCAAGGAGCTGTGAGGCTGTACCATCAGGTCCCTTTTGTGTCCGAAAAATGAAGATGTCTTAGTGCCTGAGATTACTATAATGGTGGTTATGAAGCTTTTCAATCTGATGCATTCTGCAGCTACAGATTAGCCATACAGGTTCACCTTCTGCTGCTAGTTAAATTCATCAGAGCTTCAAAATCATTGAAACCTGGAGGAAAAAAAAAAGTGGTTAAATAGTTAGAACATGTAGAAAGATGCCACTGGAGGGAAGGATGCAGCAGTCAGAGTGCTCCCATCCCCTGTGTTTCCATGGCACAGCTACAGGCCCTGACACGTTGAGGAAAACATGGCGACTTCTCCTTCCCCAAAGCCTGCGGACAAGCTGCAAAACCTCAGTGTGACTCCAGGGAAAGCTGCAAATAACTCATATTTCTGAGAAGTGGGGTAGCCTGGGGCAGAGTCTGATTTCCTGAAATCAATCTTTGAGCAGTGTGACACGTAGGCACCTGGTAGTAGCTATTTTTGGCAGGGGATGAAAATTTTGGTTATAGGACTGACACACAGTCATGATGGATTGATTGGCTTTCACAAGCAACCTTTGTTTCCAGGTCTGAAATCTTCATTGTAGAAACAAATTTCTTAGCTCAGGTATGGCTCTGTTCGTGATGTTTCCCTCTGCACCTTCACCTGGAAACAGATTATTTTGCTTCCTGCTCTGTATTTTTGTTTGCTTACAGTGACAGGCTGAAGTAAGAGGTTCTTAATATTGAATACCTCTGATGCCTTTTTTGTTTGTTTCAACATGGACCTATGTCCCCTCCTTTTTCAGGCTCCCAGTAACTACAGCTCAAAAAGATGCAGAAATCAACACCAGATGGACCATACCTGTTGTCACAAGAAGACACTTCACAAATTGGTGTTTCCCCACTTCTGCTACCACAAAGCTCCAATATGCCCCGAGGAGCGAAGAGAAATATGCAGTTGTCTAAACCCCACTCATCTCAAACACCTTTTGCAGTTATTGCAGCCCGCCCGCGAGGTCCCAGGTTTCGGGCTCAAGTAAATGAAATGCTAGCAGACATTATCTTTACCAGATACAAAACAATCAATAAGAATCTGCATATAAGTATAACGGCGGGTTTGCTTTCTCTCACCGTCTGTGTGGCAACATGTAGCCGCAGACTGGAGATGAGAGTTCAGCTGCATTCAGAATACAATTCCTAAAGAGAGTGGATAGAGTTTAAGCCTTAACTTTGAATTGCCTCGCTTTTGTGGATTGAAGTTAGACCCATACAACATTATTTGAACATAGTCTCTGGTACTTTGTTGATATTAGTTACCTGCTGTGACACACAGCAAATGGCAGTTTCATTTTTGTACTCGGTAAAATACAGGTATTGTACACCTGAATTATAATCTTGCTGTGATAATATGCCTCTATTGATTCAACAAAACAAATTGTCTATTTTGTCTTCACTCAGACATCACTATGAAGGAAAGACTGACAATCAGAAAGGTAAATATTTTGGACTTTACATCTCGTGGCATGACGAAAAATATAAAGTGCAATAATTTTGAAATGAGACCTCGCAGACAATGCCACTCCATTTGAACCAGTGACATGAACTTCTTACAAAAAGCGTTTGTTCTACAGCAATGTTAAAATGTTGAAGACCAATCATTTAAAAATGTATAAAGTGAAAAATGGTCTATTTAGTGATGTACTACTATCTGAAGTATAAATATACAGGAACTAAAATATAAAATTAGGATGAATCTTGAACCATCAAAAAATGGATTCTCTCTTACCCAATGAACTACAATTCTTCACTTTCTACAGGTATTTTATATTTATTGTAATACACTAAACTCTGACAATGTACAGGTTCTGAAGAGTTTTGTTCATAGACCACTAATTTTAGTGTGTTCCATGAAAATTAAAGTTAAGAAAATAAAAGCCATGTAGTTTTCTTATGAAAGATTTCACTCTCATTTTGAAGTGCCTTAATTTTAAAATTTTATTTCCATACATTCACAGTAAATGTGTTGTAGTACCCAATGGGGTGCCCTTGCCAATGCTGTTTTCGAAATGCTCCTATATCCAGAGCACTCAGGCTGTACTGTAACAAGCCCGAATTCAGCATAGACCAGTATTATTTGACAAGAAATATTGGAATGCTTTTAGAAAAGACCTGTGGAGCCACGAAAGAATGCATATTGGATGGTCTTTTTTACTGAGAACTTTTACTACAAGGCTGGTGGCTACACAGCAGAGCAGCTGGAGCCTGTACAGCACATCTGGTTATCCCCATAGTGGCTACATATTCATAAAAGGGTACTGCTACAGGTCCCAGGGTAGTCAGATTTCTGCCTGGGGTTGTCAGATGCTGGGTCCACAGGCCAAATAGGACCAAGCTGGGCAGGCATTGGATTTGGCCCTCCAGCCACCGCAAGGGCCATCACTAGGAATGCAGAGGGATCTGGACAGACCGGATCAATGGGCTGAGGCCAGCTGTATGAGGTATAACAAGGCCAAATGCCACGTCCTGCACTTGGGTCACAACAATCCCATGCAATGCTACAGGCTTGGGGAGGAGTGGCTGGAAAGCTGCCCAGCAGAAAATGATCTTGGGGTGTTGGTCAATAGCCAGCTGAACAGGAGCCAGCAGTGTGCCCAGGTGGCCAAGAAGGCCAACGGCATCCTGGCTTGTCTCAGGAATAGTGAGTCCAGCAGGAGTATGGAGATGATAGTGCCCCTGTACTTGGCACCGGTGAGGCCACACCTGGAGTACTGTGTTCATTTTTGGGCCCCTCACTACAAGAAGGACACTGAGGCGCTGGAGCGTGTCCAGAGAAGAGCAACAAAGCTGATGAAGGATATAGAGAACAAGTCTTATGAGGAGCAGCTGAGGGAGCTGGGGCTGTTTAGTCTGGAGAAGAGGAGGCTGGGGGGGGACCTTATTGCTCTCTACAACTACCTGAAAGGAGGTTGTAGTGAGGCAGGTGTTGGTCTCTACTCCCAAGTAACTAGTGATAGGACGAGAGGCAATGGCCTCAAGTTGTGTCAGGGGAGGTTTAGACTAGATATTAGGAAATATTTCTTTACTGAAAGAATGGTCAGGCAGTGGACTAGGCTGCCCAGGGAGGTGGTTGAGTCCCCATCCCTGGAGGTGTTTAAAAAACTTGTAGATGTGGTACTTCAGGATATGGTTTAGTAGGCATGGTGGTGTTGGGGGGATGGTTGGACTTGATGATCTTAGAGGTCTTTTCCAACCTGTGATTCTATGATTCTATGACTAGTCTTTGTAGCCTCAAGAAATACCTTTTTTTCCTGTGTGGTACCTCCATGTGCACAGTCTGTCTCTGTTACTAACCTTTCACTAGTAGTGCATTGAGTCTACTGGGCAAACTATTTAAGTGCATCTTTCAGTGGGTATTCTTGCAGTGTGTTACGGATTTTCTCAAGATCAGGTGTTATTTAAATTACATTAATTCAGGAACAGCTGTTCCTGAATAAAACTTGAGTGGGCAGACCAGGAAAAACAGTCCAGTAAAGATATTTATAACAAAGCAATGAATCAGCTGCTAGTGGACTTTGAATACTTGATGAAAGTGATGTTCAGGTCCCATGAAGGCAAAGAAGGCTCGGGATCTCCTCAGAGGTGGAGAGAAGCCCAAGGCATGCTTAGGAAACTAGAGGGGACGGAGGGTGAGACACACTTTGGTTTAGTAAATGTCTGCGGAGGTTTGGACAGTTATGGTCCACGAGCTCTTCCTCATGGCTGCTCGGTACTAGTGCCTACAGAGGAGAGGGAGGAGACTGGATCATGATTTCTCCTCCATGTTCTTCAGTGTGAATGCGGGCAGCCCAGCGTCAGGCCCGGGGTTTTCTGAGAACCTTGAGGAAGGGGTAGAGGGATGCCCACCTGTCTTGTGCTGTGAGTACTGGGGGAACGGTAACCTGTGACAGGATAGTGTACGCCAAGAGGTCATGGAGAGGCATTTTATTTCTCATTGCTCTGCGCTTGTCTTACACCATCCCAAATAGAAAGGGAATTTCAGTGGAAGATTTGTCCTACGTGTCTCAATCATCATACATCCCCCCGTATGCAAATTATTATTGTAAGGTAAGGGCTGGAAAAGAGAGTACGTACCAGCAACTGAGGTGCTTGTACAGGGGACTGAACCCAAATCTCTGGCCTTGAGAGTCTACCACAGTGGGATGGCAGGACCATACTTCTGCAAATGCTCCACAGGCTCTGGCTGCTGGGAGTGTGCTGTCACCTATGAGTGCCAAAGCAAGCTGAATCCATCCAAACACAGAAAAGTAGCGAGAAGAAGACCATGATGTGGTGAGTTCAACTGAAAAAATTGGGTTAGACAAATGGCAGAACTGACCTCCCAAGATCCCTTTTGTCTCATTCCCTATGGTGAAGGAAACAATATATCGCAGCTCATCGAGGCACTAGCTGCTGGACACAAGTGACTGGAGAACAATGCCTGAGTCCGCAGCAGGAGAAGATCAACATAAACTAGTTTAATAATATTAATAGGAATTTCAGGGATTAGAGGAGGAAGGAGGGTTTGTAGTATGCAAGCATAAATTAATGTGATGAAAGAGATTGATATGGTAGATGTCTGTGAGAAACAATAAAGGAAACAAGTCTAAAACTAGATAACTACAAGACAAAATTGTGATCAGTGTCTTACAAATAATGTCTGCTTTTTTAGCCAAGCCTTTTTCTTGAAATGATATAAGGAGCGCTGAGGTTTGTATACAAAGATAATATATCAGTGACCTTTTAGAGCCTCTTAGATGTGTGCGAGCCATAGTGACTACAGGAGAAACAAGCAGCATGGAAAGACTTGCTCCAAAACAGATCCACCATATATGCCAAGGAGATGGTGAAAGCCATCTAAACTGAGACCTACCTGTTTCCTTACTTATTGTCCTACCCTGATCCTTACATTTTTGAAAGCTGTTGGTCCGTGCCCTCAGTCATCTTTTCTGGCCATTGCAGTTCCTCCAGCTACTCCTTTCCTAGGGCCCTCATCAAGGGTCATCTCCCCGCTAGATCCTTTCCAACTTCAGTGAAAATCAGTCCCTGTGACTAGACCCAAGGCTTTAGCTAAGGCTTTTCCAGCATCATGTAAAGCAGAAGGATTATTCTGTGTGTCTTACAGATGACCCTCCGGTTTACACAGTCCAGCATGTTGGGGTTTTTATTTTGCTGTCACATGATGTCTTTGGCAGACATTCAGCTGGTGATAGCTCCAGATCCTGCAAAGCTGTTAAGTAATTAGTCATTTCCCACTCTGCATTTATGCAGCAGAAATGCAGAAATTAATATAGAACTTTGCATCAAATTTTTTTTCAGACAATTCCAGTTTCTGAAAACTCATTCAGACTGTGACTCCTGTCCCCCAAAACACTTCCAGCTCCCCCCAGCTTAGAGTCAGCTGTAAATTTACAAAGTGCAGTCTCTATTCCATCATCCAAGTTGATAATGTGAATGTTGAATAGTGCCAGACACTTGACAGACTCCTGGGAAACCCCTCTCAATACATCCTTTTAATTTGATGGTGGACCATTGATAACTAATTTCTTAGCACAGCTTTCTGGCCAGTTCTGCATCCATCCTATGGCTGCTCTTTTGTTACTGTCCTGCAACTGGGGGCTGTTCCTGTAAGCACCTGCTCTTTTGTCAAAAAATGCACTTTTTTTCTCCCCCCACTACTCGCATGCTGGTAACCCCAGGGAACAGTAGCCAGAGAGGCGGCGAGCACACAGCGTCTGAGGAGTTCCTCTGGGCCCTTAGACAGCCAATTAGTACAGGATGAAAAGTTGGGGTGCCCGTGGGCAATTTGTCTTTTCATTCTGTCAGTTCCCTTCTATTCAGTGCTCCGAAGAAATGCCCTCAGTGTTTATGCAGGGTTTTTTCATATACTACTCTCGTGTGCCTTGGAGAAAATAAAGTGTTTGTCTGTCTGAGAGTGAGCTAATGTTAAACACAAGTTTGCAGTTGTTTTTTTTTACTTCCTAGTACCTGATGGCTTCTTCCTTAATATCAATATTCTAATACTATCTTTACTATCAAAAAAGCATGTACAGAAAGGCTATGCAAATCCTGATAACTCAAATACACTTTGGTCTGCAAGCCTCAGATGCATGTTGGGAACTCTGGTTACTCAGGTAAAGAATTAATACTTTGGAAATGAGAAGAAAGATTTTTTACTTGGAAAAATAATTAGCCATGTATAGTAATATTTCTTTATTATTCAGCAATTTTTTAATAAAGTTGTCAGTAATTTTTCTCGATGTTTTGAATCCCTGGATTGAGTCCTATGTTTCATTAAATGTGAACGTGCTGGTTTTGGCAGGGATAGAGTTAATTTCTTCATAGTAGCTGGTATGGGGCTGTGCTTTGGATTTGTGCTGAAAACAATGTTGAGAATTCAGACATTTTTTCATCATTGCTGAGCGGAGCTTCCACAGCATCAAGGCCTTTCCTGCCTCTTAACCCACCCCACCAGAGAGGAGACTGGGGGGGTACAACAATCTGGGAGGGGACACAGCCGGGACAGCTGACCCCATGAGACCAGAGGGATATCCCACACCGTATGACGTCATGCTCAGCTTATAAAGCTGGGGGAAGAAGAAGAAAGTGGGGGACATTCAGAGTGCTGGCGTTTGTCTTTCTGAGTAACCGTTACACATGATGGAGCCCTGCTCTCCTGGAGATGGCTGAACACCGGCCTGCCGATGGGAAACAGTGAGTGAATTCCTTGTTTTGCTTTGCTCATGCGTGTGGCTTTTGCTTTACCTATTAAACTGTCTTTATCTCAACCCACGAGTTTTCTCACTTTTACCCCTCTGAGTCCCTCCCCCATCCCATCAGGGGTGAGTGAGCGAGCAGCTGCATGGGGCTGAGGTGCCAGCCAGGGATAAACCACGACATTGAAAGTACCCCATAAGTTAAGTGAAATATAGTGTTTCCCAGAAAGGACTGATAATATTTTTCAGATAAGCATCAAAATTTTTGATATGATTCAGGGATAGTGGGCATTACCAAAGGTCAGATGGCTATAACCAACCAGAGCAAGTGGAGACGGTGAATCACAAAATCTTCTACATATTCGAAGACACACTTGTTAAAAAGTTGGATAAAGGCATTTTAATTCCTCATCTTTTACAAGAGGAGCAGACGTGAGGTGACAAGAGACGTTCTGAGACACTGTTCAGGAGTCCTTCACAATTTGCAGAGTAGCCTTTAAAACACAACCCACTCTGGGCCCCACCTTGAGAAAATAAGTGTTTGTGAAATGGTTTGATATTTAGAAGTGCCTCAGATCTTGCCATTACAACATTTTAGATGTCAAAGGCACAGATGGATAAATGCGAAGAGCCTTTAAAAAAGGAGTCTTTCACATACTGAAGTTGCAATCCCATACTGAATGAATAATCCACTCTAGAATTGTGGAAAATATTTGGTGAACAGCTGGAGTGACTGCAGTCAATTCATCACTGTTTTAACAGGGGATAGAGGTCAGCAAATGCTAACTATGTTTAAGTGGGGATATGAAAATGAGTATAATCAAGAATTTTTAAAAATATAAACCATCTGGTTAAAGCAAGAGAATTAGAGGATAATTTTCCAATATCAGAAGCTAAGCTAAGGGATAATTAGGAGAGTAAAAATATGAATTTTGAACTGCTGAGAACATTTCAGCTAGCAGCAGAACACACAAAGAGTCTAACACAAGCCCTAGCTCCGGTTTTAGCAAAGTGGGGAACTCACATAACTCATTTTCACCCAAGGCAGTACGGTGCTTCCCTGGAGTCAGAGAAGCCACTGGTATATTCCCACTGCTGGAGAAGTAGCATCCTGCAAATATCTTTCTGACATGTTGCTTTGAAGAAGAGCAACAGTGCAAAACTGGGGCTTCACAGAACAAACCTGTGAACACCAATCAGATATACCTGTCTGGTTGAAACTGGGTCCTCTTTTTTGGCATTTTTCCTGCAATGTGTTATGGGCTTGCTTGTTTTCCCTCTGCAGTGATTTGGTCCTAAATGAGTAATATAGGGGTTTGCACAAAATCAGCAGAGTTGTAAATCATCACCAACAAAAATGATAAAACTAGTTCTAGCATCTTTAATTTCCAATCAATGAACAAATGAGGTTATTGGCTGAATAAGTGCTAGAGGATTGTCAGGCTTTTTAATTCATCCATTCTTCTGGTCTGACTCAGCTGTCAGAGCTGACTGGAAGGGAATGGTTGAGACAACACACAATTTGAGTTGTTAGAGGGCAAGGAAATCTATAGAATGAAAGCAATGATTATGACTTCCCAGGAACATTGATATGCTAAATCTGTGAGCGAGAAAGATATCTTGGATAAGAGTTTTAAATAAATCCAATTTTTTTGTAAAAAATTAGCTTTTGAGGCCCACGAGAAAAGCTTGCATTTGAAATGTTGGCTGCCTGGATACACCTCACCTACACGAATTGTCTTGTGCAATTTTTGGTTGCTAAGGATGCTATCGCAAACAGATGGAATTTCAATTGGAGCCTGGAGCAGGCAGCTCGCTATTTCTGGTGGGGTGCAGAGTAGCCTGTTCTCATCTATTCATTATTATGTTTGTAGCAAAGTTATTGGTTCCTGGTACTGGCAAAGCAATCTCTCTTGGGATGAAATGTCTTCTTTTTCAGGTGGGGAAATTCAGAGTACCACCATGCAAGTTGAATTTTTTACCAGACCTATATAAAAAATCAGAGCATAGTGTGTTTCCTAGGCCTAGGCTTGTTAGGTTATGTCCACATTTGGGTCACAGCAGGTCAGAAAGGCATATTCAGACACAGCAGGTAATTACTAAGAGTGGAACTAAGGTAGCACAAAGCTTAGTAGAGGTCACAGACGGGAGAAAAAACCCAGTAAACACAGAGAAATTAATCACATTAGGTGTCATGGTATCACAGTTCTACAGCCACCAAAACCCACTTAGTTTTAAGGTAACTGCAATGTAAACATAACCTGAGTGGGGATTTGCTGGGGAGGAATGTTCTCAATGATTTTCTATAGAAGATGTAAGAACAGACAATGCCTAAACTGTTGTGGTTCACAGAGACACAGAGACGTCTGTGAGCTCTGGTCTCCCATGGGGGCTTTACAAGTTTTCCCTGCAACCCCACCATCACTAAAGAAGATCAGGCTTGATATTCAAAGGATCTTAAGAAGTCCCATTAAAGCAGTTCCCAGTGTCTGTGCTGTTTCTGTTGCTCGAATGTCCTAGAGCCAGGCAGTTTCTTTTCTCTCTTCATAAATTTAGACCCAACAGAAATATTCCTTTCCTTGCCTAAGTGTTGAAAACAGGGCTTATAAAAGACCTATTTAAATAAAGCTGTTTAGGAGAATATTTTACAAGCTGTCTCCCGGTTTCAACAATCCCCTAATCCCGCAGTGATGATTCTCTCCGTTTCCAAAGGCCTCTCTGGATGGGAGGAAGGAAAAGGGCACTCGGCTGGCTGACGGAGGCTGTGAGCTCCCGGCTGTTCAGGGGTCTTTTCGCACTACTTCACCTACCCTCTGCCCTCAGATTATGCTTTGTCAGTGACTGATGGCTAGATGCACATCGGCGGTTGTTGCCCTTAAACTTGAGATTCACTGTGTGAATTTTAGAAGTCTTGGGCTGTGGTTGGTCATTGTTTCTTTTTCTGCTGCCGCCTCTTTTTCCCCCTCCTCTTCCAGATGTGCTGTTGAAAGTCATACTTGAAGGAAGTTTTTTACCAGTTGACAGCCCAATTTCTTAACTAACAGTGACTCACCACAGTGACTCCAGAGACATGGAACTACTTTATTTTTAAAAAAATCCAGATAACCTTGTCTTTTCCTATATGTGAGCAGATAACCCTTGTTATTCATTCAAAACCTATGTAATTCAGCTTAAATGGGGGGAAGGGGAATCAGAAAGAAAAGGATGCAACCTGTTAGAAAATGGAAAATACTGTATTTATCATCTTAAAAAGAACAAAAAGATCTGCAAGTTATGTGGGTTTCTGTGACAGTAATTATTGTTCTATTCAAGAATGAGTAATTACATTATTCTGCATGCTAACTTCCCCCCTTCCCCAGTTATGTGGTATGTGCAGGCAGGCACACACACACGCAACGTGGTTGTACCCTGAAGAATAAAAACAGGATGCATTAGTAAAGGTAGTTCTGTTGTTTTCTTGCATAATTATGATTATGGTACTTTTTTGTTTATGCTAAACACCAGTGGGTGAGAGCACAGAAAGCTGAATTTATTTTCTCCTGCTTGTTAGGGAAGCAGAGTACTGCTCTGCCTTGGCACCAACCTGTGGGGTACTTTAGAATTGTTTGCTCCCTTCTCTCTACACTGAGAAATACAATAAGAAAATACTAAATACTGATTAACTTAGAAGACAGTCTGTAAAACGTATATAAAGGAAGAGTTTATCCACCGTTCAGCACTTTTGGAGTGGTTTCCCTGTGCTGGAAACGACATGTTTCTCACTCCTTTTACATCCGCTGCCTCGTGTAATTTGAACACTTTGCCAGTGGTTCAAATTCAAGTCTTCTGTAATAAATTGAAAGTCTGTAGTCTAAATTCACTAGTTACATGAAGTTTACTTTTAACTTGTCTTGTTTCCTTTCCATACTGGCTATGTAAAGCAGATGTATCTTTGCCGGACTTGATAGCTACTCACAGATCAAAGCTCCTCAGGGGGGTTTTGCCTCCTTTTACAGAACTCTTCTTGCTTTATGCAACAATGTGTTGTTGAGTGGCCTCTCATTTAATCGGTGGTACTCACTTCTCTATCCTACTTGTCATGTACCTGCAGCAACCTTCAGAAAACCTTAGCCAGTCATGGACAAGACCTCAGGGGCTGAGCTAGACCTTTCCCAAGGCAGAATCACCTACACACTCTAATTCCCTGGGGAGTCTCATCCAACATGTTTTTAAGCAATCCTGATGTTGGAGATCCTATTGTCCCCTCTGACAATCTCTCCAGCTGCCTCTCTGTTCTTCCTGCTACCACATCTTTTGTTGTTCCTAACCTGAGTTTTTCCTGATGCCATTTAATCCCAGTGTTGTCCAGCCATCACAGGCAAGGAGAACACTTATCAATAAACATGAGTATTTATAACAGTCCTCCATGTATTTGAAGATTGTTGCTGTATCTTCTCTGGGATAAATCCGTCTTCATTAGTAAGTGTATTTAGACCTTGACCTTTCCTTTGCCTTTTTCTGGGCTATCTGCAAATAGCCCACTTTTGTCTTTAATTGAGGGGCCCAGAACTTGGCACTGCTCTAGGCAAGTCCTCATCAGTCCACCTAATCTACTCACCCACCTTGAACTTACATTTGGGCAGGTAGAGAGGCAGTATTCTTAAAATAATTCCCTAAATTCCTAAAACTCTTAATCTCCAGAGAAAAGTGAAGTCTAGGTCAGGTCTCTAAATGCAGACTGGCAGAATTCCCCTTTGGAGATCATCAAAGCTGCCTACCTCTCCCTTTGCTAAGGCTTAACACACTGTTCAGGGCTAGTCTTTTCTAGAACAGACAAGCCATGTCCATGTGTGGCAGGTCACTGGGTCCCATGTGGTACTCCTTAGACCTAGTTACTATTTTTCCTGTGTTTCTTCAGCTCCAAACATCAGAAGTGATGGGAGGACTGTGTCATGACCCCCCAAAGCAGTGGTTTTACAGCACAAAACCTGGTCCATGTTGGTGAGTGATATGAGGGTTCGCAGGGGTGGGTGAAGGAGGGCTGGGGCTGTGTTTTGGGACCAGGTAGGGCAACAGGTCCAGCCTTGCTGCCGTGTCACCCAGGCTGTGTGCTGGGAGGAGTCTTCAGAGGGAACTGTCCTTCACACTTTACCTGTGTGCTGTTTTAGGGAAAAAACCAGAGCTTAGGAGTATGATAACACAAGTACAGGACCTGGGAGTCAGCTGGGGAGCAAGGTCGGGCGACAATGTGGTTGTGTGTCATGTTAGGATAAAGAGGTTCTGTTTACAGCATTTTTAGAAACATATTTAAAACAAAGAACTGCAGGTCTAATCTTGCGCCATGTCATGATAAAAAAGTCACAGAATCACAGAATCACAGAATGTTAGAGGTTGGAAGGGACCTTTGTGGGTCATCTAGTCCAACCCCACTGCCAAGGCAGGGTCACCTAGAGCAGGCTGCGCAGGACCCTGTCCAGGCAGGGTTTGAATATCACCAGAGAAGGAGACTCCACAACCCCTCTGGGCAACCTGGTCCAGAGATCCGTCACCCTCAGAGTGAAGAAGTTCTTCCTCATATTCAGATGGAACTTCCTCTAATCAGTTTGTGCCCATTGCCTCTTGTCCTGTCGCTGGGCACCACTGAAAAGAGTCTGGCCCCATCCTCCTGACACCCACCCTTCAGATATTTATAGGCATTTTATTAGGTCCCCTCTCGGCCTTCTCTTCTTCAGGCTAAACGAGCCCAGCTCCTTCAGCCTTTCCTCATAGGAGAGATGCTCCAGTCCCATCATCATCCTCGTAACCCTCCGCTGGACTCTCTCCAGTAGCTCCTCATCTTTCTTGAAGTGGGGAGCCCAGAACTGGACACAGCACTCCAGATGGGGCCTCACTAGGGCAGAGTAGAAGGGGAGGAGAACCTCCCTCGACCTGCTGGCCACCCTCCTCTTGATGCATCCCAGGATGCCATTGGCCTTCTTGGCAGCCAGGGCACACTGCTGGCTCATGGTCAACCTGTCATCCGCCAGCACTCCCACGTCCTTCTCCACAGAGCTGCTCTGCAGCAGGTCCATCCCAAGCCTGTACTGATGCATGGGGTTGTTCCTCCCTAGGTGCAGGACCCTGCACTTGCCTTTGTTGAAACTCATCAGGTTCCTCTCTGCCCAACTTTCCACTCTGTCCAGGTCTTGCTGAATGGCAGCACAGCCTGCTGGTGTATCCACCACTCCTCCCAGTTTTGTATCATCAGCAAACTTGCTGCGGGTACACTCTAACTCTTCATCCAGGTCATTGATGAAGAAGTTAAACAAGACTGGGCCCAGTACTGACCCCTGGGGGACACCACTAGTTACAGGCCTCCAACTAGACTCAGTGCTGCTGATGA
>Ga0065711_1042063_pt1 | contig 15678 bp, 9 predicted proteins | sample Hoacrofraction12_FD_59098 | JGI IMG/M metagenome (GOLD analysis project Ga0065711, IMG submission 59098) | Hoatzin crop microbial communities from Cojedes, Venezuela - Epithelial fraction 12 v2 (version 2) | ecosystem: Host-associated > Birds > Digestive system > Esophagus > Crop | place... | reverse complement strand
GTGGACCCGGTGGGGTCCCCAGGACGGCTCCAGGCTGGTTGCTCCTGCCCCGCTGTGCCTCGCCGGCTGGGCAGAGGGAGCGGTGCGGGGCACAGCTCGGCCCCAGGCCCGGACAAGGCCTGTTGCGCCGGGCGTGGGCTGCAAGGCGGCCGCCACGCTGGGCTGAGTGCTGCGACAGCTGCCCTCGGAGCACTGCCCGCAGCAGAAAGTCAAGTAGCTGCTGAGTGCTTGAGGTAGAAGCTCTTAAAATTTGTTTGAAGCAAAACTCTTAAGGAGTGACACTGCAGGAGGCTTCGCTTTTGCGAAGGAAAGTGGTGTTCGTTAGCGTGAAAAAAGCGGGATAACCATTAGTGAGGAGGGGTGCACACAAAATCCCGCCGAGCCCACGGCGGGAGCCCCCGCGCCAGGCAGTGAGCACCCTCAGCTGCTCCGCGGGGACTGAGCGGGACCAGCCGGGACCGACAGCTCACACCGGGCAGGGCTGTGTCCGGGGCTGCAGCCCCTCCGCGCTCCTCATGAGTCCCCGGTTCACCCCGCAACGCTGGCCGCTGCGGCACACGTGGGATGGAAACTTGGATTTGCTCGCAAAGCTAAGCGAGAGGTGTCTCTCTCCCGGTTTTCTTCCGCAATGCAAGTGAAATGGAAAGCGGGAAGTGTCTGGCTGGACTGCCCGGAGGAGGAGGGAGAGGGAGCGCGGGAGGGGGGCCGGGGCAAGGGCTGGATTTAGGAACAGGGAGGGAGGGAAATGGAGGGGAAGGGCTGCCAGCGGCTGCTGGCTCTGCAGGAGAGACGGAAAGAGAGAAGACAACAGAGGAGGGAGGGGCGAAGGCAGAAAGGGAAAGAACGTCGGGTCCTGTAGTGGGGAAGGGCGATCTGAGATGCTCTAACGCCGTGCTTGTCGCCCCATTAATGTGTTTTAAAAATGCTGGGATGCTGGAGAGGTCATCTGACAGGTTACCTCATGCAGTTCCTGTGACTTCACCCTGTGCTATTTGTGCTTCTTCCGGCCAGCATGTGATCAGCCTTGACTTGAACATCCCAGTCTCTAAAGCAGATTTGTGTTGCACATTTAGCAAAGATACACGGAAAACTCCAACGGTGTTGTATCGAGATATTTCTCAGGGTCCCCTTGTCAGTGATGCTAACCCTCTCCACTGGGAATGTCTGCTCTGGAGCAAAAGGAGAAACGGCCTGAGAGCCCTGAGAGGCTCAGGGCTCTGAAATAGCTCATGCTTCTCATTGCCGCAGAGAAGCTGACACTTAAGCCAAGCGCAACACAAAACCGCATCCTGTAACTGGGGAACGGACTGCTGAGAAGAGTGACTTTATCGCTAGATCCCGGACCTATAAACAACTGGACACATCTTGAATGATAGTTGTTCATATCAAAGCATCTGTCTCTTTCGAAGTGTGGTCTACTCTGCAAAAAAGATAGTGCCCTGTTCTTGTAGCACTTCCTATGTGCAGTGATAAGCTTACTAAAATTAGAAGTTATGGAATAACTTAGTTTTTAAAGGATGTACTGCTGACTACTGCTAGGTCGAAATTCATGAACTTGACAAGAACCGATTTCATGTCCTGAGTTGAATCCCTTACTTGCTGATATGTTTCTGTCCTAAAGACAAATACTTTTCACCTGAAGAAAATCTTGTCTGTTAATGGTGGTTTTATTGCAAAAGAATAGCTACATTATTCCAGATATTAGTGACCTGTTTCCCACGTGGAGCATCCTGGTTTTTTTCCATATGTAAGACGTAAGGTATTCCTCTTTCCCGAAGACCTGATGACAGTGGCTCCCTAATTCACTCTTTTCAGAACTTAACACCCAGCTCACACCATCTCTGTGTGTTTGGGATGGCTCTCTTCTATTTTTCCTTGCAAGAAGCTCATATATCCGGCTGTTATACATAGGAAGAGTTTTCTCTGGATGCCATTGTCCCTAGGCACTATGTGGGAAGAAGTACCAGTAAGGTACTGACAAGACTGCATTTAATTTTCTAGGCCCAGCACTCTGCAGACTGTTTAGGATTCCTCTACGTGCTTTTACCTCAGTATTCATCTTAGGTTTCTTTATGACACTGCCCACCAGAACTCAGACCCCTGCACCTACCATCTGCGTAGGACCCACATTCCTTAGAACAATTGACATGGGACCCACCAACTCAGAATCACAGAATCACAGAATAGTAGGGGTTGGAAGGGACCTCTGTGGGTCATCTAGTCCAACCCTCCTGCCGAAGCAGGGTCACCTACAGCAGGCTGCACAGGACTCCTTGCTGCTAGGTGACCCACAGGTCAGCCTGAGGCTGCAGTCAAAGTCTCCTGGCAAGTACTCGTACCAGCTCACCAGAGCAGGCCAGATCTCAGCCAAAGCTGTTTCCATGAAGGGAAGACCACAGTTTAAAAATCCCCGGTTGCTACCCTGAGCTCTCAAATCCTTGCAATATCAGTCAAAAATGAAGGTAGAAAAAACAGAGGGGCAACCAAAATGGAATTTGTGGTCAGAAGTCCTTGACATAAAGAGAGTTGTTAATTACACCAGAAATATTTCCCAGATTATCACAGTAAGCTACTAGTTTCTTTCTGCAAAAAATAACAGCTATATATTATACTGCTGGAGTGTCCTGTCTTACAGCCATTGTCTTTGCATTGTGTTTTCTGTAGATCAATGACTCCATTCTCCAGTACTTTGGAAGTCGTACGAGAAGAGCTGTTCTGTACGCTCCTCCTGCTCACAGTGAAACCGACCGTCAGGTCTGTCAGCGCATCCTGGCAAAACATGGATATACAGTCACAGTCCTTGAAAACAGGAGACTGATGGAAGATCCCAGACTTAAGGGCCCTTATCACAGTAAGAATAACTGGACTTAGTTAATTCATTAATTGCTAACTGTTAACTATTGATCCAGCATTCTTCCACAGAGGTAAAGCTTATAAATTTTAAATGCGAGTAAGGATAAAAACCAAATTGTAGCCCTCCCCAGTTATGCAGCTGATTTTCCACAATTAGGTAATTCTTCCATTAGGTACTTCCTTCTGTGACAAAATGCAGCAGAGTGATTCATCATAGTCTTGACAACCAAATCAGATCAATTTGGGTCCTGATGACTTCTCATACCAACTTCAGTATAAGGGAGTGACTTTCAGTAGAGCATTTCATAACAGAACAAATACCTTCTACATTTGGCTCATTCTCACTTACTGTTAAGCAAAAGGTGCATGCATGAAGGTACGCTTTTTCCTCTGGTAATGTTTTGATTGTTCTGTGATGTGCACACTAAGCTTGTTAAAGAACACGATACAGAAGAAGTGCGTTTTGCACTTGCTGCAGATGCTGGGGTAAATTACTGCTGGTTCTTAGTTCCTACTGAAATTTGATCTACAGTTAAAGCAGGCTACTGAAGAAGCTTGATTCCTTACACAAGGGACTGTTGCTTTGTGGTGTAGAGTTACGCTGTGCCTGACAGAGGAGCTTTGTCACCAGTTATGTATATGCTGACCATGTTTAAGTGCCCTTGGACACCTTAGCGGTATGAACTGATACTGTGATCTCAATTTGGTCTTCTGTTGGAAGTCAGTTTAGGCACTGGAAGTCTTTGAGAAGAGTGTGCAGGCCATCATTCTGTCAGCAGAAAGATGATGTCGTTGGTTACTTCTCATGCTAAGGGGAGTGCCGCTTGCATCATTCAGGCTTGCAATACATTCCTGGGGTTACCAGAGAGCCTAGTTTTGCTTTGTGCTTTAGCCAGTCAGAGCAGTTTCATAGAAGAAAACCATAATTATTTTGCATGGATGAGGCTACTGAAAATTCAACCACTATTCAAGTTTTTTTAATAAAGTTTCTTGAACACAAGGTACATGCAGTTTACTTGGAAGGCTGCACCGAGAAGTAGTAAATCATTTTCACCTCACTCTTTTATTGTAATCTGGCTTCACGTGCACCTTTCAGCCACTCTTTGCCTTGAGTACTTCCATCCCAGAGTGACAAGACACAGTGCATCCACAGGTTTTGCTAATATCAGATGGGCTGCAGAGAAAAGACAGCATCTCTGGGGACCACGTGAACCATCTCTGTGAAATACTTTTGTTTCAAATGGCCGAGGAAGTGGGTATGCGAAATTCAGTTATGACTTAGAAAAAGTCACTGTACTAGATTTTGCTGCAGTGATCAACTCAGGTTCAGGTTCTCCAATGCAGGTTTTTACTCTCCAAACATTGCCTCTGCAGAAATCAGCATAACTGTGGGTATTTATATTTTACAGGCTAGCACCAGTACTTCCTGTAGTAATTTTCCAGTAATGAAAAGAAATAGTAAAAAGGTTTTGGGTATTTTCCAGGAATATCCTACAGCTTCCAGCAGATGTTGGAATATGTAAAAAAGTCAAATGCTTGCCAATTTAAGGTAAAGAGTAAGACTCTACTAATTCCATTTCATGGCAACATAAGCCTGCCTTTAACTATTCCATGTGTTATGTAAGCGCCTAGCTTTAAAGTTGCGTTTTAAAAACAAGAGGCAAAAGAGCATGTCTGCATACCAAACCAATGATCTTTTCTTAGAACTAAACAAGTTACGCTCAAAGTTATTTCTCTTTGCCAGCAGATGATGGGGTTTACTCTTCTGGATGGGCTAGTACTCCTTATTTTGGAGAAGGATATTTTGAGCTATGCTTTGTCATAATATTTTCCTAACAGGACTGTTATAAATTATCAAAAAATATGTTCCTTGAAACCTCTAGTAAAAAGATATAGATAATGAACTGAGAAATATAGATCATGAATGTTGTGAAAAATCTATAAAAAGAGTCATTCCTTCTTACTTGTTATTATTTAGCAGCTCTATCCAGTGCTTTTATTTTTGTGCTGTCTTACTCACGTATCTTTCAAAGTCCACTCTAATTTTGAAAGGATTTTTTGTTTAGAATGGCTGAGAGCCAGGACTTTAGCTGAAGTCATATATGGAAAAAAATTCACCACAAAACATTCCTAACTTTTTTGCACTGGCCCATTATTAATTCTGGGACCAGTTCTGCTCCTGTTTGAAACCCAAATGTGACAGCTCTGCACACTGATCTTCCAGAGAGATCCTCCACACCTGGGCTGCAGCAGCACTGTGTTCTGTTCAGTCCTGTCAGAGAGAAACATCAGGAGAATACTTTTCTTCAGTGGAAATTTTTCACTTCTTACAGACCAACCAAAATGTTTTGAGTTTTGGTAACTGGAAAATAGTTGGCTACAAAGGAAAAGGATACCTTTTTTTTTTTCAGGCAAAGAGACTGTGGTTTATGAGTTTCCTATGAAAAATCTGTACAGATGCTTTCTGCAGTAAAATATAAATTATTCAAACCCTTAATTTTTCACTGAAAAATAGCTCCGTCAGTAAAATCTCAAGCAGCTTTGGCTGAACAAAAAGTAGCTATGCTTTCACTATTGCTTGGCAATTAAACCCACATGGAGGGAAAAGCCCTTGGACTGATGATATCTGTGCCTGCTCTGAGCTCTTTGAGTCTTCCTTTTGGGGAAGCCCTAAATGAGCCAGTTTTTCTGCAAGGTTGGACACATCTCTTAGTCTGCTGCTAGGATGGAGATGGAGAGGCAGTAGCATGTCAACAGCAGATGACGGGATAGCCAAGTTTTGTGGAGCGCTGGCATTGCCACCTTGGGCACGCAGCTGCTGCTGGGGTGGATCTGTTGAAGCATGGTCAGTATCTCCAGTATCTGTGGTAAGTCCATTGTGAAGCAAGTAGTTCAAATGAAGTTGGGTAACAGCTGATGAGAAAGATATTGGATTGTATTGGCCAGCAGATCTATAAATGGTACCCTCGTTTTGTTTGCCAGCTAGGCAGAAGAAGTCATGCTTGGTGTGTTGTTCCTTCTTTCCTCCTCCTTTTTTTAAAGCATGAGAATCTGCTCATAGAAACATAGCCTCTGGGACATGTTCTGCCTTTGCTGCAGCCTGGGAGCAGGTTTGAAACCAGTGTCACACAGGTTCACAGAAAATAACAGAAGGATCAGGAGGAGGAGTGAGAAAGCCCCACATGTCCAAGATTTCTCCTGGGACTTTTCTGTTCTGAGCCACAAAATCCACAGAACTTGATTCCCTCAGCCCGGCACAGAGCTGTGCTGCTCTGTCAGAGGTGAGCTGGGTGAGCCACCTGGCTTCAGATCATCCTTAAGTCCTTCCAGAGTGGCAAACGTCAGAGGAGAACTTGACAAATATTTTCCAGAGTCTTCCCTGTCCTTCCAGTCTGAGAAGCCCTCATCTCTGGGGCCATGGCAAAGATTAACAGGGTCTGTGGGCCCCTATGGCTCTGTAATGCCCTGTCAACATTTTCACAATGTTTTTTAACAGGAAAGTTTTAGCTCAGAAAATTGCGGCTTTAAAATGCATTTCTGCCCTCCAAAAATGAAGTTACCTAGTTACTGTCTGCTGCCTGAACCTTTACTAAATTCCATACTTTCCGCAGATGACATCTTCTAAGGAGTAGAAACTACTTATAGCATTCTTTCTGGAGCCATCAGTTTTTTCTGTCCTTTGGTCAATGCGTCTGCCTCATTAGTCAGTGGTGACCCTCCCTGAATAAGCATTTCTTCATTTCTCAATTCTTCACCTTTACCAATAGTTACGCAAATCTCAGAAAACTGCAGGGTCTGAAAAACATGCTGCAGATCCGATTAGCCAGTTGCAACTGATTCTGCAATGACATGCATAATTCTGTTGTTACTGCTATCTTTTGGAGTGGAAAAGATTCTGCGTAACCTTAATGATAGCCGATCAGTTTGGCCGTGGAAAAAAACACATCTATTCAGGCTGCTAGCAAACGGAGTGCAGCACAACATTATATGCTTCCTGCTGCCTTAGAATGTGAATTTCAATAATTTGTGGAAGTTTGTGCAATTGCAATAAGTGACTTCAGACAAAAAAGTCATAAATAATTTTCATAGTATCGATTTTACACAATCATTTCCTATGTTTAGGATACTACGGTTAAGTATTTAAACTTTACGGTGGCTTCTGTTTGCAGTCTGAGGGACATCCACTGAAGATGAAATTTTAGCCATGCCATTAGAAAGATGTTTACAGTACTTATATTGATTTTGGGGTTTTTGTATGTGATTTATTGTTCCATAAGATAAATATTGAACCCATCTTAGCTTTGGTCGATATTTAGCTCTTGGGTCAATAAGTCTTTATATTTACTTCCACTGAAATCAATACCAGCTTCATGTCCTATTCATTCTCCTGAGATTCTTAAGTGCAGATCATATACTACATATATCATTAAATTTACATATATTGCAAAGAATATTAGATCTGAAGTTATTTCCTCTTTGCTGACTCTATCACTATGCACTGAATTTTGTTGTTTTCTGCCATTTTCAGGGCATGCTGTGTTTAAGTACTTGGCTTAGTAAATGAAGCCCTGGTTCCAGCAGCTGACTATGAGGATGATCTGGCTTTTTTGCAGATGTGGGAGCAGTGCTTGGGTGGAGCTGCTTCAAGAACAGGAAGGGATGAGTGAGACAACAGACCAGTGGGAGCAAATCCAAGTGAATCTTGGCCCTTCTCTTTAGTGCTGGGGTCAAGACATCTGTCTGACGTTTAAGGTGGCATCTCATGGCGTTAGGTATTACAGCAAGGAGTGAATAAGCCCTCATTGTTAAAGCAACCTGAATACGTTCAGACAGAACTAATTCTGCTGTAAAAAGATGATTTGAGAATTGCTATATCATTATGGCACAGATGGCCTCTGCTGACTCCCTCACTTGGCTCTCTGTAGAGTGCTCTGTTGTTTCCTTGTACCCAGCAGTTGCTCCCTGTAAAAGCTGTTGCTTGGGAATATCAGGAAGCAGGATCCTGCAGGAGCAAGCACAGGTGTTCAGCAGATGTGGAGTGACGCTAGCTGCAGGTTTCTGTCTCTCTCTGGATGGTGCATGGCTGAAGAAGCAGTTGGGGACAGATGAAAGAAAATCCTGCTTTGATTCTTCCAAAAAGCAACTTTCCAAGTCAGTCTTTGTTAGTTTTTTATTTTGTTGGGTAACCTTTGAAAAAATTGCTCTTTAAAGAAAATCTACATTTTCCATGGGAACAAAATATCTGTGTCTATTCAATTCTATTCACAGTAGGACTAGGAAGCAGAGAAATGTTGCCACACCAGACTTAGAGATGGAGAAACTAGGATGAAAACCATATGAATCACTGTCAGAACTAGGAAGAAATGCATGCTCCTTGCTGTATATCTTTATGTTGTTCCTTTACCATACTACATCACCTCCAGTACTCCTCACTATCCATACTTTTGACCAGAGGCTAAATCAGCAAAAGAATCAGCTTAATTGCTGACATCTGGCCAACAGCAAGGTAGGAACTTGCAGAAGTGCTACTTCATAAGTGCAGCCAGTAATAGTTTCCTTAGGGCTGCTAATTAGTCTAGAGAATAAACTATAGCCATGGGTTTTGGAGACCCCCAGGGGCATGTCTGGTAACTGTCAGACATTCGGTTTTCATTTTCCAAGACATGCTATATCAGCAAAAGTGGTGAGAATTTGGGGAAGTGGTAGAGACAGGAGGACACAGTGATGTTCTTTCTTCAATGAGAGTGAAGACAGGTATGACTAGGGGAACAGAGGTACTTGTTAATGTAAAATATTTAAAAAATCTGCTGCTAAGGAAAAAGGAACAGTCTGTTCTTCATGCCTGTGGTAAATAGGACACGAATTACTACGACCGCAACAAAAAAGTTAGGTTAGACATTAGGAAAGCTGTTTTGGAGGTAAGGCTAGCGAAGCAATCAAATGGATCCCCTGGAGCTGTTCAGCACTCTGTTTCAGAGGTCTTGAAATATTAGGTAAAGAGATTTTACTGGGTGTAAAGTGTCACTTTGTGGAGTAACAAGATGGACTCAAAGAATTCTTGAAATCTGTGACTAGCCTTGAGAAAATGAGGCAGATAAGAAACTAAAGAGGGAAAACATAGTGATTTCTAAAGAAAACGGAGAGATTCCAGGTACAAATCAGCTGTGATGATTTAGGGCTTTAACTGAGGAACAAGCAATATATATTTTACAGTATCTGGTTAAATGCAAATTAGTCTCAAAAAAACCCCCAAATCTACGAAAAAATATTCCTGATAGGAGTGGGAAAAAGGAAAGAGATCACAAAATCAGTGGTGCTTAGAGTATAGTCAGCTGAAGTTTGAGAAGGTAGAAAGCAAACAACATATCGTGATATAGGGATGGTTTTCATGGAACAGCATGTAAAAATCAGTACCAAATCTCCTCCCTTAGTGAGTGGTTTTCTATGGAGTTTGTCAGGAGTAGGTAGCATTAGCTCTAACTTTATTTTTATTTCATTTTTTACTTTTAATTGCTCAGAGTACAATTAGGAGGAGTCCCTACTTGCTGTTTGTTACAGCCTCAGACAAGTTTCCATGAAGTCCAACTAACTTTAGCAAACAATTATAAAGAGTAAAGGCCTCAAGGAAAATTGCTGATGTGTTCTGTAAACATCTGGTTGCCATTTTCAATTACAAGGACCAACCCACTGAAGGAAGCAGTTTAATTTTTTTGGAACAGAAATGGGACACTGGAGTTTTTGTTCTTTTTTGTAGTGGAGAGTAACGGAAATGTCAGGAATAGAGAGGTCACTAGATGCTCAGCTTTTATAAATACAGAACTCTCTGAGAAAATTAAAGTAAATTGAAATCAGGTTCTGAAAGTGTAAACAACCCTGTGGAAGTAAGGTTAAATAAGCAGGACTGGAGAGCCTCGCATGCCAGCAAAAGCACAAGATCATTCTAATGTAAGTCCGTCATTTGAAATATTGTGCAAAATAATAATGGTGAGGCAGGCCACAGAAGTATTTTGTGGGTTACCATACAAATACATGTATGTCTTTGAATTCTCTTCCAAAAATCATTTTGGCTAACTGGTGGTACAAGTATATAGCTGACAGTATACAAAGCTGACAGTATACAAAGCTGCTTGCTTTCCTAATTCAAAATACATGTCATATGAATCCTGTGCAAAGTTTGGACAGGTAAAACATATATTTCAAAAGCATTCTTTTCATATGTTGTTAAGTAAGGAACTTCCTAAACAAGCTAAATAGGTAGAAGTGTGATCCTCAGAACATACTGATTTACAAGCATACTTAATGTTTGTTAAATGTGTTCTGCTTCCTTAAAATGAAAGTTCATATAGTTTTAGGAAGAAAATGTATACCAGTAACATACACTGTCTGGATCACATTTTAATTCTACTTTTAGCAGTAAAGCCTGGCTATTTGCCAGCTAGTTGAAAGTGGGTGCCCAATCTCATGCCGCAGACATCACTGGTGTCAGTACACGACAGATCAGTTTCTGACAAATCCAAATAAATGCTGTTCTCTAATGTGATGCTGTTTTCTTGTTAGAAAATGTAAATGCATCGTATATTTTTCTGAACAATATGTATTCTCCTTCCTAATTATTAGCAGAACATATTCGTTTTCTAGCAGAAGAGCACACAAAATATTTCTCTGTATCACTAAAATAAACCCTCTGTATAATTGTACTAAAATTCCTGTTTCAAATACGCTCTTTTCTTGAGAAAGGGAAATTCTTTATTTGTTTGTATCAAAAGTGTAAGGACGTTGAACTTTGTCATGTTAAAACCAAAATACAGTGTTCCATTATAAATTTACCAAACATACTTTCTTGAAATGTTCTTTTTAGTCATGTAAACAGAACATAGAGTCCAGCGGAGAGTGGTATTTATTGGACTAACTTAGAAGTTACAATAATTATATTACTGATTACACAGTGAGCTAAAATTAACACTTTGCTGGAATAAATTATGTCATGTTAATAGAATCTGAAAAACACCAGTGTCCAGGCAAATACACACGTCAGCCAAAGGAAAGCAACAATGTGTGAGTCTACTGAAATTAAATAAATACAAGAGATTAAGGTGTAAGTTACAAGCTTTATAATATGCTAGTAACATACAAATCCTGTAAAAGAGTTTGAGGGAATGTTTTGTAAATGTAGCCTATGGGATAAGAAGGTAACAGCAGATAATTGTTTATTCAAGTATTTTTAAAATGCTTCCCTTTAAAAAATGAATCCTGGCTCTGACAGGGTTCAAGCAGAGACTCTGGTTTATAAATATATCTGTCTGTTCCTAAATGTCAGATGATTGTCTGCTAATATAGGTGCTGGGAGAATGACAGTAAGTGTAGCCAGAAGCCTGCAGCAGTCCTGCCAGAGAGCTCTCTCTACGGGATTGTTGCGTTAGTGTTGCCCAGTGTTTTGGCTGCTGGAAGCTGTGCACCCGTTCTGATGCACTCACTGGCTCCGAGCCCTGGTCAGCTGTGAGAAGTGTGATGTCTTTCATCATTGTGCTCCCATTTTAGATAGAGGCATTTTATATCACTGAAACCAAACCTATTTTTCTTTTTCTTTTTTTCTTTTTTTTTTTTTTTTAACTGTAGCTACCGTGACTTTTATTGGTTCAGATAGCAAAAAGCTAATACACTGTGTGGGCCTTCAATGTAATTTGCAGCCAGCCCACTCCATTCCTAGGTTCAGATTCCAACTTTCTCCAGCTGCAACCACTTTCAGCGGACAGCTCTTTTGAATGCTGCATCCCAAAGATGCCCCAGACATCAAAAGTACAGTAGCAACCGATGGGTTAGACCATGTTGCTGAAAATTGCAAGCACCATATTGTTGTGACACTGGGTTATTTTAAATCGAATGGGAATCTTTCCTTTTTGAGGGGAATGATTTTTCTACTCCTCTGATGTTCATTATAATCCCTCAAAGTTGATTGTTCAATGTAATATTGAATATTCTTTTATTTGGTTTCTACCTCCACATTTGGAGGTAATCCTAGTTTGCACAGATGTCGAAGAGAAAGAAAGCTTCCCTGATGTACTCAGAAATCAAAACTAACTATCCCTCAGTTTCAAGTTGGTCATGAGAGCTTTGAGACTTCTGAAAAAAGTATTTTTCACAGAAGACTGATACTAAAATGACACATCCTCTTTGGTTAGAAAGAAAACCAACCAAATATAATTAATTTCTAACATTTTTGTCAGGCATGATTTCTTATAAAGTAATGTCCATTTTTAACCATAGGGGAACAAAATACAGAATGGATTTGGATTAAAAATTAACAAAGGAATAGGATTTTAAAAGAAGATGAGCAATCTTAACTGGTAGTGAGATTAAAAAAAATATAGTCTAAACACATTCCCTCAGGGATGCCTCATATGTGTAAAATATATTCAGACTTTAATGGAGGGCAGGACAGTAGAGCTGAGTGGTATGCATTTTGGAAAGTTTGAAACAAATGGTTCAAGGCATAAAGTGTTTCTATAACAAGGTCATTGTTGTAATGACTTTGTTTCTGACATTTGTGGTAATGCTTTTCAAAATAAATATTTAGCTATGAAAAGAAATTTCAGTTTTAATTTATAGTAACTACTAAAAGTGTGTATGTACACAGAATATACTGGGTTTTTTTCTGCATTGTGTAAATGCAAGATGAATACGGCAGAACCACAGGTTTTTTAGATCTGAGAGAATACAGCTCTATTGATCAGTTTTTTGAAAAAGGACTTTTAGTGTAAAATGGTAAAATAAGACAAAAGCATGTTGTCTTTATTTGGAAGAAAACCACTGTTTGCTACAATTATTTTTTTTCCCCACAAGAAATGAAATAGAAAACAGCAACTCTCTCAAAATAAAGCAAAAGCCCTCACTCCACTTTTCACAGCTACAGTGAGGCTAAGTATCACTGGGGCCTTTCTAGAAGTCAGTCTTCAACAAAAAATAATTGAGGTAATTTTCTGTAAAGACTAGGCTGAATACAAGGACTTTAAATACATAGAGTCTGACACATTAACCCCATTTTCACCTGGAACGAAATGCTACAGCTTTAGAAAAAAGGTTAGAGGATCCTTGGAGAAAGCTCTAAGAACAGACAGAAAAAAGCATGCAAGAAGTACTAGCAGAGAAGGTAACTGTAGGCAGATTATGTTGCCCTCTTTAATACAGGATGGTGTGTGAGGTAGGAGAAAGCAGGTTTTTTTCTTCTCCACCCAGCACGACAACATATCTGGCTTACATCCAAGACATTACAGTACACATTTTTTGCAGCTGTAACAATGTGGGGCTTTCTGCTGGCATTCAAAAGGGAGAGATCTGACCCTGTGTTTCTGTAAAATATTTGGAGAGATATTTTTAATGTCCACTTTAAAGTTCATGTTTTATGATTGTAGTCATGATGGTGCCCATATCACGACTTTCGCTGCCCCATGGCGTGCCAAGTGAGTAGAGTTGAAAGGCAGCATGGGGTTCTGCAAAGAAAACAGTATTTGTGGGGTACGGTTTGAAATCTCCCTTACATTAGCCATGACTTAATTCTTGCGTCACTATCTTCTGTGGTTTTGTCTAACTCATAAATAAAATGGGTTAATTCCCTAGTCTCGAGGACAAGTGATGCCGTGTGGCTCATGTCCATGTATCTAAACTCTTTTCCCCTGACGGAGGGTGGCCTGCTCTTTGCTGAGTTTTAGGAACTGTCACTGGCTTGAGCTGTCTCCTGGGTCATTGCACGGCCACCCAGGGAGAAGAAAACAAACACAGTAGATGATTGTAGGTCAGTGGTTGAGACTGTGTCCTGACACTGTTTGGTTTAGCCATTGCCTCTATCCCCAAGCTTCTCTTTTTCAGTATTCTGATTGTTACCTGCCTCTTAGGTATTAAGGAATCTGACACATTAATTAGGGTTGGCATAGGATGCCCGAGTGCTCTAAATGCAGTGACCAAGGACTGCCATTTGGACTTTCAAATACGTGTCTTTTTTTCTTGCGCAGGTGATCAAACACAATACTTTTAACATTGTAATTGTTGTACTAATTCATTGTAATTACAATGAGACAGCACATTCAGACAAATAAGCCCATCTACTCCTGAGCTGCTTATCCCAAGGCTCCTCTGTGTCTGTTGAAGGAAAAAGGCTGTTTTCTGAGCTCTAGCACAGTTTCTGTCCTTTAACATCAATGACGAGTTCTCATTAGTGCCATCACTTGGAGGGCTTCGCAGCTCAGGTTCCTCACGTCCTGTTGCAAAGAGTGAGAGAGGTAGGAAGGTTGGGGTGAAGGGCAGGATGGAAAGTATACACAAGCAGGCAGTTTTGTTTCCTCGGGCAGAACTCCTCCTCCCCACACGCTGCTTTCCAATTCAATCATCTGTTGAATCTTCTTTCGAGCCTCCAGCTCTTCCCATCCATTGCATGCGCCTCTCTAAACACCTAGACTCTTCCTTGTAAGAGCAGCAGGATCAGCAGGCTTGGTAATGGTCCGGTGGGGAAGATGCCTCGGTACCTCTTGGTTTTGTTGTAGCTCCTATGAACACGCTCATCCAAGTTAGGGACTGCCAAATCCGTCAGCCTGACAGAGGTGAGGCTGATGCAGATCCGTGCCCCGGCCTCCAACCAGTAGTGGGGCTGGGTGTGTGCTCCCAGCTGACACATGCACAGACCTATAAGCACCACATACGTACACACACACGCACGCACAGACAGCCGGTCGCGGAGAGCAGCACACTCAGCACTCACACAAGCACTCACAGCACCTGCAGCCTCCGCCACCCGCCAGAGTTCACACACGCAGTCGCACACCCACTCCAGCTGCTGCCGTCATGGGCACGCGGGCCTCTGAGCCCTGGTCCCCATCCAGGGGCTGCACTGAGAGCCCCAGACCCACACACGCACACACACCTGCACACGAGAGCCCTGCTGCCGGGAAAAGAGTCGGCAGTGGAGTTTAACGAGCGGACAGGACACGCTGCCCTGACCAGGTACAGGACCTGGCCAGCCAAGAGTAGCAACCAGCTCACTGCTTAGAGGTGGAAAGCACTTTTTATCCCTTTATTCCTCTTTTTCCCTGCTTTTTCCTCTTCAAATCACCTTGATACCTCTTTTTCTCTACCTTCGATTCCTCCGCTGAACAGCCTGTAATAAGCAATTGGGAAATGTTCTTCGCCAGCACCCCGTAATGGGTCCAATACCCTCAGGCAACGTATTTCCCCCCCTCCCCAGGTCCACAAGGTGCTTTGGGGCTCCTGTCCACTGACTGTGATGGGCACTGGAGCTGAGTCTCCCCTGGGGCAGCTGCAGGGACCAGGGCAGGGGCTTGGGTCTCTCTGACAGGGTTACTGGTGTTCCCCTCCACAGCGCTGTCCCTCTGCGCTCCTTCGTGTGTGTGTGTGTACATGTGCGCATGCACGTAAAGAGAGAAGCGTGTTTTGTGAGCAAATCCCTCTCCTGCAACACCCCTGGGAGCAGCCGGAGCCGGGTGCTGTTTGTGTTCCCCCACCTGCTGCAGTTCATCTGGGCTCCGTTGGGCACATTCACAGAAGAGCTTTTTATCACAGAACCAGTGATCACGGCACTCCTACTCTGTTTATTCAGCGGCAAAGACATGGGTCTGAAAACTGTAACCTGTGTTCCCCAGAGGTTCTCACAGTAAAAGAACAGAGCTTCAGGCCTAAATTTCCATTTTGTTTTCTTTTCCCTGAAAAAATAATTGGAGTGTAGCTAAAAGTTTTTGTAACAGAATTTCTGAATCTTTGTGATTTTGCATCAATTGACTCTGCAGGTTTTTCATCATAGAATCATAGAATCATAGAAAG
>Ga0065711_1009700_pt1 | contig 15678 bp, 14 predicted proteins | sample Hoacrofraction12_FD_59098 | JGI IMG/M metagenome (GOLD analysis project Ga0065711, IMG submission 59098) | Hoatzin crop microbial communities from Cojedes, Venezuela - Epithelial fraction 12 v2 (version 2) | ecosystem: Host-associated > Birds > Digestive system > Esophagus > Crop | place... | reverse complement strand
CTCCCGGACAAGGTCCTGTGCAGCCTGCTGTAGGTGACCCTGCTTCAGCAGGAGGGTTGGACTAGATGACCCACAGAGGTCCCTTCCAACCCCTACCATTCTGTGATTCTGTGATTCTGTAATTGGGTTGCAAAGCTATATAAACACTTTCCATACAGGCTTCATTTGGCCCTGAGCTATATATATGTTTTTTTTTTTTTGCTGTTCATGCTATTTAAAGACAGCTGTATACACAGACCTTAGACAGACACTCATATACCACATACATACACAATTTTGCTTTTGTGTGTGTGTATCCATAGGCACATTGTATATAGCTTTATGTGCTGTATGTGCCTGTGCAGGTTATTTATTTCTTCACTTGATTTGTACACAGAGGAGTGCGCACAATGCACAGAGGCAGACCAAGTGGCAAGTCTCAGAGCATCCAATTTTGCAGGCGTGGCTGTAGGTCAGAGGGTTTTCTCTAGGGCTCCTGAATTTCTCATGTTGCAAGAGGATCCGATTCATCTCAGCTCACTTTGGCCTCTGACTGTGGGGAACACCGAGCCATTTGGGGCCTCTCTCCTTTCAATGGGCTGCTTTGAGAGAGTAAGTCATTCCCATCTATCTGGTGGACCTATTTTAACCACGATGTGCCACTCCTTAGCGACGCTTTTCTCTAACACTTGACTCTAGAAAGGGCCACAGGAGTGGCTTAAGCTACCTGCCTCCCTTTTTGACAGCGTGAAATTAGTCCTGCCCAGTGTAGGTAACACAATATCATCTCCCTCTGGCTGTGAACTGCGGTTTACTGTAGTCGCAAAAGGAATAAACAGGGAAATGGAGCCAGCAAGGATATTAACTATATAACCAATGTTAACAAACTAATGCAGATATTTAAGATAAAGTTTCATTTTTCAAAAGCATCTACCTACTCGGCACGCTGAACTCTGTTTCCAAAGGTGACGAGGCTCATATGGCAGGCAGAGTCAGGAATGTGCCTCTGATGCTCAAGAGCTTTTGGAAACTTTCACCCAAAATCCATCAGGGGAAAGAATACTTCAAAATAAATTGTTCTTTGTCCCAGATGTTTTAATCATTGCAAAGGCACCATCTTCCCAGACAAGAACTGTACATCATTCTCAGCCTTGGCTCTAAAGAGATGCATTTACACTAGGAAGAGTCCCTATACGAGAGGCCAGATGCCTCGCAAAGCATTAAATGTGTTTATTAAATGTGGTGGTGTTTTCAAAAGAGGCAGAAGTTTGTTGAGTCATTTATAGTTGGCAACTGAGTCTTGTGAAAAAGTACTGGGGCTTGGGGAGCCAAGGGAGATGGAGAAGGGCAAGGTATGCTCACCATTTTATTTTTCGTAGGGCCGTCATCCCGGCCCAAGACCCAGCAGACAGCATCAGATGAAGCAGGCGATGGCTAGCAAGGAGCAGGGGTGGAAGGGCAGCTTCAAGACGGGACGTCATGGTCGCACCCCACCAAAACTTCACCACCTCGCTAAGGAAAAATGCCACACCATCACAGAAAGCAAATTCATTCCTTCAGACCCAAATCAGCTGCTGGGGCAGCGCGGGAGGGCATGGGGTGCTTCACAACACCTGCAGCGTGGCTGTGCTAAAGGCGTAACCTGTTTTTCTACAGCTGTTGCCCTGCACAGTTTCTCCCTTGTGGTACCTTTATGCGGGGCCACTCTGGGACAGCATCCCTGCTCCCCTCCCAGCTGACAGCCCTTTGAAGGGACTGAGCCCTGGGTTTATCTCTGAGATTTTTCTAATGAGCTCTTAAACCTTCTATCAATGACACATTCCATGAGTGGATCAAGGCACCTAAATAAAATTGACATAAGGCAAGGCCTTTTAATTATCCAATTATTTTGTTTCAAGCAGCAGCTGGTAAAAAGTAAAAAGACTTAGTGTTCTTCTTTCGTCTCCGTTGACATAAAATCAAGGATCAAAGCGCCTTAATTTTTGGCCTCTGATTTTTCTTTCCTTGATTTAAACGTGCCTGTTATGAGTTCAGTGGCCTTCCTGCCCTTTTCTTATTTAGCGGTGATTAGTGAGTGGTGAAGCTGCAAAGCCTGGGAGTTTGCTGTCATGAGCTGAAGCCCCCGTGGTGCTGGGTGCTGATGGTGTGCAGAAGAGGCCATCACCCCATCACCAAAACAGTTTTCAATCTCAAGAGTGAGACAGGGAAGATTTGCTGATGGGGAACTAACATAGATAGAGACAAAGGGTTGCATGGGAAGCATTTGGGAGACCCAAGCACCTGGTGCAGGTCACATCTCTCTGTTTAGGGACCTACTGGAGGTGCTGGCTTGAACTTCCACGTGTGTTGGATCCCCAGTGTCAAAGCAGATTTGAGATTTCAAGTCCTGCTTGCTAATCTTTCCCACCTTTACAGAGCAACCTGTAGATCCAGCTTGAATACCCCCTGGGGTTGTTCCACACTAAGAAGAACAGATACTCAGTGGATACCCATGATTAGACCCTTTCTGCACCAGGTTTCACCTGCAGCTGTGGGGAGGAAGAAAAGTCTCATCCCAATGGGAACTCAGGCCACCCCAGATCTGACGTGCCACTGGAGAGGTCCATCCCTCTCTAAGGAAATGGTCATTTCAGGTTTCAGTAAGGTAGAAGAGATCTGGGCGTAAGTTCTACCCTAGTGGAGCATAAAAACAACTACAGTTCAGTTTCTTGATTTCTCCTTCCTGAGCCTGGACCTTCAGGTGTGCTGGGCTCTGAGTGAAGAGTCCCCAACACAGAACACAGAGAGTTCACATCCATGTGCAGGCATGGACATGGACATGCATGCATGGACAGTTGTGAGAGGAAAACAAGAGCCCAAGAGAGGGTTTCCAGTGGTCTGACTTAACAGCAGAGGCTTTGCATGAGTTTATATGGAGCAGAGAGGTGGTGGTAGAGCTCCATGCAGAAGAACACCCCACCAATGTTAGCACAGATGCCTGCACACACCAGAGTGTGTCAGCATGGGATCCTGCATGCATCAGCACGCCCCTGGGTCTTCACTCCTGGGCGGCACAGGGAGAAGTCTGTGTCAATGCAGGTGTCTCTGTGGATGAGATCCAGCAGACACTAACACTGTGCAGGGGGAGATCTCTTTAGAAAGCTCTAGCAGCCAAACAACCTTAGCAGCTCCTGCTGCTATGTGGAGATACCATCCAAATGAGCAAACAAGTGCTTTGGCTGATATCAGGTACTCCCAGCTCCTCCAATGACACTGGATGTCCTTGAACAAAGACTGTTTTGGCCTCTCTCTTGCAAGATTGGTACAAAAATGGTATTACAGGACCACAGTCCTAGCAAGATTGTTAAACTAGCATGAGCTTCATGTGAGTATACCTGGTCTGAAATTCTTCTTGTCACTCAGGTCAGCCATGCTGGAAGACCTGCTTCTAATTCATATGGCTTTCTCTCATCCACTGCTCCCAAACTCACAGGAAAAGATCTCTCTTACTGGGGGACATTGCAAGCTCCAAGTTCCTGAACACTGGGAGAAGCTCGCCTACTTATCCTCCGTCTCTCCCTCCTTAGCTGCATCTGCAAAAAAAAAATAAGTGCCATAGATGAAGGATGCCAATGCCAAACCAGCCTTCTGTCACCAGCACGGGGTGGGAGGTGGGGGGCTTGTTAGCCTTCCCAACCAATCCCTGCAACATGATGCCTCATGAGCCCTCGTGAACATATGACAGGTTCTAAATCAGCTCACTTGACTGGTGTATGGACACTAACACTGAGTGGAGTCCCTCCTAGGATGAAGCCCTGGGTAACCCCATGCTGATTTTACAAGGGAGGTTGCTTAGGATATTGGCTAATTGTAGGGCTCCTGTTGGCAAAGCCAAGGAAATATTGGGTCATTCCCTCAGCTGTGAAACAAGACGTCTAGAGGAGCTGGATAGAAAACATCACCTCCATCAGCAACCACACATTCTGCTGTTGATGTCTCCAAGCTGAAACTATTGCCTCCACCAGCTCTTCTCCTTCAGTCTTGTCTTGTTTTGGGTCTGGCTCCTTCTATGTCCTTGGGCAAGCCCCTTTGCCTTGGGCTTTTTCATTTTGCAACACAGAAAGGTGTATTGGGGCCCCAAAGGTTTAGCTAACAACATCAAATTTAGTATGATAAATGCATATGTCCATGTGTACAACACAAAGTAGATTCAGCCACTCAGTCACTCACTCAGTTCCACCAAGAACACAAATATAACCGGGTTGCTGTCTTGATTTCACCATCAAAAATGGGTCCCCTTGAGATAGATGAAAAGACCCGTTAGGAGATAAAGACTTTGGGAATGGTCCAACCCTCTTAACTTTGAACATCCAGACAAGGTGGCAACTTCTCTGACGTGTCTTCAATTCCTTTCTGACACAGACCAAGCCTTACCTCAAGATCTTCCCATTTCTCTTTACAGGCAACAAAGTGAGATGCAGGTGACTGCCTCAGGCTGCCAAATCAACCTTGTGGGCACCTTAGGGCAGGTAAAATGAATACCACCCAGTGAATTTTCTGGACTTCAGTTCAAGCCAAGGGCGATGAAACTGCTCTGTGTATTTTCTGAACATCTGCCTCTGGTGGCTTCAGATTTCCCACAAGACCTGTGATATTCAGGGTGCCATGTAGTAGGGAAATGACCACAGAAGAATGGAGACATCAGAAAGTCTGGGGACAGGGTTTGAATCTGAAAAACCCTGCATGTGGCATCACCTGAGGATTGAGAAAGCCTGAAAAGCAGTGGACTGATTGGCAAACTCAGACCTCAAGGTGAGTCTCCGTCCCTGAGAATGGAGACTTCATCTTGGACTAATAGGAACAAAACCCACTGGGGAAATGAGCAACCCAGAGGTGCATTTTGGGTGTTCCCACAAATCATTTTTAGGTCTGGTAGACTGCCTGAAACTTCTGAGATTCTTGAGAAGCTCAGATACAAATGGGGGTTTCAGTGATGCTCCAGCTGCCTCCCCCATCCCAAAGGCCGGAGCTTGATCGTTCCATTAATCCCACGTTACTTCTCTCAAAATTAAAGGATAATTAAAGAAGTGCTCTTCAGCATGCTAAGACAGAGGTTAGTGCTGGGTCTTGCTCAGAGGATCGTGTATTTCACACAGCAGACACCGGAGTGACAAACCGTAATTAACATCTGGGAGAAACAGGCGAGGATTTGGAGAGGCAAATATTTCTATTGTAAATTAAATATCAGTTTGGTCAAAGGAGCATTAAAAATATGCTTTCACCTGCTCCTAATTATTTTCCCCACTACAATAGGTATTTGTTTCCACTCACGGGAAGACAAGGCTGTAAGATCTGGTGAGCAGAGGGTGGAATTTGCCTCTCTGAAGTAGCTCTGACCTGCACACACGCAGGGCTTCATGAGGGCAAAAGCCCTCTACATAAAGGTGCTTTTTACTCCAGCGTGAATCTCAGAACACATGAAAAATTGCATTTATTAACCTGCATCCTGGGCAGTGCCGCTGAGGTGGTGCAGGCTGCTGGCTGGGTCTGCCTCCCGCCCCAGAGGTGGGCGCAACCCAGCTGCAGACCCAGCCCTCCCCATGGGTTCGTGTGCGGGTAGTGTGTCTTCATGCACCTACGCACCAGCAATGTTCACACAGAGCCCTTTGCAGTTTTTAATGCACCCAAATATCAACATAAAAATAAAAATAAATAAAAAAAAAGAAGGAAAAAAACATTTTTAAGCCTTCAAAACAAACACTCTTTTCAACCCACTGGCAATTACAGAGAGGTCTTGATCCTTTCTGCGTGTTACTGTCAAACAAGTTTTCAGTAGGATTCAATAAAGTGATCTGACATTTCTTTGGAGATCTTTACGCACAGTAGCTCAAGCCAGCAAAGAACTTTACTTCTGGCAGCTAAGTGAATATTTTATTTTGCCCAAAGCTAGACAGGTGTGATCAAGAACAGGGGGAAAATACATATTAGCAAAAGGCCTTTCAGTGGCAATACAGGTGTTTGCTGGAGTGCAGTCGGTTTGGGTTGTGTGGGTTTTTTTAAAGAAGAAAATCTTTGCAGGCCAACATTAAAGGCACAGTACATTTATTTCTCATAGACTGAAAGTTAGGAAAGCACTTAGAAAAAGAGGTTAGTCGATGATGAAGTCACTAATTCTGAATTTCTAACCAACAGCTGTCAGCATTTGCTGACAAAAGGGTCAAAAGGGTATTTTGAACTAGATCTGCAGGGGGGATTAAGCTCCTGATTCCCATAAGCTCGAAGAGACTCTGGCACATTAGATATGTCCTGGATCTGAGCCCTTCTCTTCAAGCATTGGGGAGTCACTAAAGAGTTAATGGAGTTTATAATTCACAGAACAAGTCAATACACTCATTCAAACAGTTACAGAAAGGTCACAGGCTGAGATGCCTGAAACCTGCTTAAGCAACAATTTTCTGCTCCTGGGGTAAGCCAAAACACAGGACACATTTCCTGGAAGAGGTCAGAGATGTTGCTAAAGAACCAGGACTGGGGGAAGGAGCTGCACGAGTTGTTGGGGATCTGGGAAGCCAACTCCCAACTCAGTAGCTCAGGAAGTTTGTTAAAGCAGAGGCGAAGAGGTGGTTCCAGCAAAATTTATAATCAAGAGGATGTAGGAAAAGGGTCTTTAATTCAGCAGTAAGGACAAAGTGTGACACAGGAGCTGCGGCCAGGCTTGAAGAGGTCTAGCAGGAGCAAGACCCCCCCCAAATCCCACTTGGCAGCCTCCATTCTTGGAGGTGCCAAACATGCTTTGGGACCATGTCTGCAGCCCAGCTTTCAGGGATGCCAAAGAGCAAAGGTGGAGGACAGTTGGTCTGGAGGAAGGGAGCAGTTGGCCAACAGGCCAGGTACATATCATTGAGGAGGATGGAGAAGGCAAGGCTAGTGTGTCTGACCACCTCCATCTGGGATGGCCTACTAAGGTCACGCAAGATGTTGATGACAAATACATGGTGACAGACCTGTAACTCTGATCACAAGCACACACAAACTTTAAGTACAGTCCACAGTGATACCACACTGAGAGTTACTATCCAGCTATATTCGTATGTACTATATTAGTACTTATACTAGTACCCCTTAACGTTGCAGAATAGGTCACTCAAGACCTGACCTCACATCATTTAGTGTGAAAATGAAGTCTTCCAGTTCATAACCTCCTTGGTGTATTTTACCCTTACACCAGTGTAGACAGGTTTTTAATAACTGCAGTGCCGCATTCACTAACATCTCTCTCAAATAGATGGACAAGATCTCAAACTTTATGTTTCAAATGCATCAATAAGAGCAGCTCAAAAAAAAGGCATTTCAGGAACTGGAATCACTGAGACACTGAAGACAGACATAGACGGGACCTTGAGGGAGTCCCTCAATCAGCACAGTCCATGACTTCACCTTGAGCTCAGCCATAAACCAAATCAGTTTAGGGAGCTTTCAATAAAAATCTGTTTTCTTGGAGGGAGGAGCAATTTTCCATTCGTTGGCTCCCTGAAGATGCACATACAGAAATGAGTAACTCCTATGTGACCCCCAGTTCGAATACCTTCTTAACTGAGCGAATGCAAGAATTCAATACATCTCGGGACTAGTGGATGTCACAACTCTCCTGAACATCTAAATACTCAAACACTGAGTCAGGATCAAAATAACAAATCTAACAGCTGCTTTCTCCAATGTGTTGTAGCAATACCTGGTGGGTAAGGTATCTCTGGATGTCCACCCTTCAACAAGAATTACAAACGACGAAGCAAAGGGTTCAGTTGAGCGCTTTGCCCTGTTGGCTTGGAAAAGCCAGTTGGCTAAATGGCTAAATATCATCTGCACTAGACAAAGTATTTCTAAGTGCAAAGATTTCATTAATTGAAAACACTGCTTCATGTGGACCAAAACTATGCTCCGTATTCTGTATCTTCTACCTATGCTTTATACACAGCGCGATGTTTCACCAAAGGAGATAACATTCTCCTTGCTGTGCAGAAGAAAGGAGTAAACAGGACAACAGAGACTCTATCAGTCTAGTTTTGCATATAGTGCAGGGGCCTCAGCCACCATTCTGGGTACCCTGGCACTGCTCGACCCTCTCCAGCTGCTACTTCAGAAGTCAGAGAAGGCCAGGTTTGGTCAGTGCTCATGCACATGCCTACCTGCCCAGAGAACAGATCCTGTGCCCTGCACCTGACCCAGCCCCATCTATAGCATCAGTCCTGGCAGCAGTGACACAAAGTCAACTGCAGGCTCATGGTATGGCCAAGGGCCATCCCTATATGGGTCCAAACCTTCATGAGATGTTCCATGAAGAACTTCAGGCTGCCTGAATAGTCACTGAAGGGAAATGGTACATTTCACCTCCTCTATTTTAGGCTAAGGCAAGTCTCAATTTGGCTGTATTGATCACACACACACACAGCACCACAGTGAGGCACGACGCATCTCACTTGCCATAACCAGAAAAGAAATATCTCTAAGAGCCGTCCGAAGAATTGCAAAACGATCAGGTGCTTCTGGAAGATGACTTGGGGCAAAAATCCAGCTTAGGAGCTCCAAATCTCCTTCTGGAGGAAGTTCTGCCCCTGAAGACCTAGGTATCCCAGGCAGATGAGCTGGGAGTTCAGCCACTTCTCTGGGATGCCTTCATTTGGCTAGTGACCACTCTGTGACACTTGCTAAAGAGGGCTGGCTCACAGCATGGCCTCCTGCTTTCTCATGAGGAGACGGAGACTTTGGAGCTGATAAGGACAGATGGGATAGTACAGGATACAAAGAAAGAGACCCAAGGCCATTATTTGAACACAATTAGTGCTGGAGGAATCTGGCATGGGTTCTGTCAACCCTTGGGGCTATAGAGAAGATTAGGGACTGGCAGCCCTAGTGTGAGACGCCATCAGCTCGTGGGAGGTTTCACACACTGCAAGAACTGTGCTTCCACAGATAGACCTGCTTTCATGAAAGATGAATTGTAGATTCAACCACACCAAGGTCTTTCCTCAGCCACTACAAGAGTGTGACCTGCAAATGCATGTCACTGTTCAGAGATGAACCTGAGATGAGCTTAGCACCTTCAGCCAAAGGAAAGAGAAGAGTGAATCATAACAAGTCATCAGCAAACACCACCCATTCTGAGAGAGGGACAACAACCAGGGAAACCCAGAGAGAAAACTCATGTCTCTCTGAACCCATTGTCTCACCTTGCATTGATGTGGCATTCACCATGAAGTCACTTCTCTGGGCAAATTCTGAGCACCTGAGTCACCAGACTTTACTGGTTGTGATATTCCAGGCCCCAGATAAATATTACCTATGTCCCAGTAAAAGTGATGACTGGACAAGACACGGCACATTTTGCAGTAGGGAAACTGAGGCAGGAGGCTATACCTGCCAAGCAGGGGGCTGAGTCACCTCCAGCCTCACTACTGGACCAGGTTCTTCATCTGCAAACCCACCCTCCACATTTCCAAAGTGGATCTACAGTCCCAAGAATGAGTTTGTTTGCAGTCGTGGTGCCTTATGCCCATGGTTGAGAAGGTGCCCAGTGCCTCCCAGCATTACTAAAACCATCTGGTTTTATTCTGGGGAGGGCAGTAAGATAAAACCACCTTTCTTGTTGTTTATGCAACACAGCTCCTTAGTGAAGAGAGGGCTCCTTGCTTGGAAAGCTGCAGGATCTAAGGAGCCTCTCAAAAGCCTTTTAATTATATTTGAAATGGGACAGGTCTCACTCTTTGGGGAACACCATGAGACCTGAGAGCAGAAAAAAGTTGAGAGAGCTGGTCCCCACCGACTCCCAGCTCCAAGCCAAACAGGTTTGGCCAGCTCTAATTAAGGTAATTAATATCCTCAAGCCTGTTATTAAGCAAGAAGCAGTAAAAGGGAGTCTCCCCTTTACCTCGGGGTCCTGCTGAATGCCTCAGCCCAACAAGCAGCCCATTGTCAGACACGGGGCCGGATCCTGCTGCCCAGGGATGGTAGGAAGTCACCGGATGAGCCCCCCATCCCCTTCTCCGTGCTGGGAAGCCAATTTCAGGCCATCTCCCAGCACCTCTGCTGGACGCAACGATGATTGGTGAGATATTTAGGTGGTGGGAGGTATGGTTACAAGGTGCTTGAAAGGTGGTCCAGCTTATTCCCTGCTCCCAGGGTATGTCAGGTGGGACCATCCTTAAAGCAGGGTCAGGCCTGCACATTATCCCCAGCGACTTGGAGTCTGAATTTGGATTTGAATTTGGACCTTTGGCCAGCAGACGGATGAACACGAAGGAGCACTGGGAAGGGAGCTCATTTCAAAGACCCTAGTCAAAATAAAATAATTAATAGGACACAAATTGAAATGCAAGACATTCCATTTAAATGTAAGAAAGAGCTTTTTCACTGTGAGAGTGGTCAGTGAACCAGGTTCCCCAGAGAGGCTGTGGAGCCTCTGTCCTTGGAGAGACAAAACCCAACGGGACACAGTCCTGGGCAACCTGTTGTAGGTGGCCCTGCTTGAGCAGAGCTTCAGATCAGATGATCTCCAAAGGTCCCTGCCAACCTCAATTCTTCCATGATTCTATGAAGTTATACATATATTCAACAACCACATGCAGCAAATCAAATGAATGTATAACATATAACATATGGTGGAACACAATGTATTCTAGTTCTTCCTTGGCCAGTCAGACACCATCCATCCAGCTCTGCCGACACACAAGCAAAACACAAAGAGATGTCCAAACCAAGGTGCAGCGCCGGTCCTTGGCACACAGCACATGCAGGAGAGATGCCCTGATGTCAGCCTCCCCTTTAGCTTGTGCAAAGAAAGGACCTGACAATTTTTTTAACCTCATACCTGTCCGTTCAAGCCCTTTTTTTCCCCGCTGCCCCCAGGTAGGAAAATTCCTCCCAGAGGAAAGCACTGTTGCAATCTATTTTGGTTCTCAGTCAAGTGCAAGAGTTTGGTATTTTTCCACTGGAAATTCTTCTCTGGTGCCTTCTTTCAAACATGCCTAGGAGGAAAATTTGCTTTTCCACTGCTGGCCTGCAAGAGCCCAAGGTGTCAGGCTGCCCGCAGGAATGTGGGGTTTGATACTGGTGAGTGAGTGATCTTGCAGGAGGTGAGCAGCCCCTGGAGCAGCACACCCAGTGAATGGCTGCTCCATCCCAGCTGCCCTTAAACAGGGAAAGAAAAAGCGTTACGGCTCAGAAGAGCAAGCAGTGATGTGGTGCTGGACTGGTTCCCAGCACTGAATGAAATAGTGGTAAGTCCCTGTGATATCTGCACAAAGCAGGTGGTTACAGCTGGCTCTGTTCAGCGCACCAAGAAACCACTTTCAGTCCAGAAATGGCACAACTGAAGGTCATTAGCTATAGCAGCTGCTATTGTGAGTTTGAGAAATCCCATCTCCACCATTTGCAGGGCCTGAGTACCATCTAGATGAAGATTTGTATCTCCATGAGATTTGTTAAGCCTCACTAACCTCAAGGGCTTCCTTGAGCCACCAGCGATAGTCACTGAAATGAAAGGCTTCAAGGACAGAGCAGCAACATCTCAGGACCAGGGCAGGACATGGCAATGGCTGTGTGCTTGGTGGGTTATCAGCGAAGATGCAGGATTTAGCTTCTGCACTTTAACTGGTTTCTCCTGGTCATGTGCAAATAGGGGTTTTCCTGCGTGGAGGAACACAATTCTGTTTAGCTCTCGCAGGAGGACAAAATCCTCATGCTAACACCATTGCTAACTGGGGTGGAAGTTCTTGCCCCAAAATGCATGAGCTCACACCAGCAAAATCAGTAGTTGTCCCTCGTGAGGGACAAACCACTGCAGTGTCAGCTTTCAACTGCGGCAAAAAGGCAGATGTGGGCCTGGAAAATTTCATCCCGAGTACTGAAAGTTTGGCAAAGCTCGAAGAAACTGGAAATACCACCTTCTAACGGGAAGTGTCAGACCAACCTCCGCTGGAGTCGGACAGAAACCAGGACACAGTGCAAGCTGCAGCCCGCTGCTCTTTCGACCATCATCTGCAGTCGGGACCCCCCCTCGCGAAACAGACACCGGCCTTTGATATCCGTGCTGGGGCTCACATCGGCAGGAAGATGCTCCTCGTGCCTGGAGAGGTTGGAGGTACTAGGTGGGACCTCAGGGCCATGTCTGTGTCCTGCGGCACTCGAGGAAGCGTGCTACCATGGTGGGGGAAGAGACCTGCCCAGATCCAGCTGCACTGGCCCCAGGGCAGGCGTTGAGTGAGAGACTCTGGCTGGCCCCAGTTCCCTGGACAGGTCATCTCCTTTGGTGGTCGGCAGGGCTCTGTGCTGCAGCCCTAATTGCTGCCTGTTGATGTATTTCATGTTGCCAACACACTGCCCTGTGATTGCAGCTGTTTGCAAGACACAGCCCTTCTTCAGGCAGCCCTGCCTGCTCTCACCACAGCCAGACTGGCCCCCTGCCCTCTTCCATCTCCTTCCTCCCATCCACCAGTGCCCCCGTTTGGTCCCAGACCTCCCTGACACCAGGGTTATGTCCTTCTCTGACAGTGCCTACGTGACACGAATGCCACCCAAAGCCCTCTTGCAGTGCAGCGTGTTCACATAACATTGCTCTTGGCTGGTTCCCAAGCTTGGCTGCTTTTTTTTACTGCCATTTTTTACATCACCACCCCCCTTGCCCATGGTTTTCTGGACAACGGTGCCAGCTCATGGAGCACTGGAACGGGTTGCCCAGGGAGGCTGTGGAGTCTTCTTCTCTGGAGATATTCAAGACCCACATGGACAAGGTCCTGTGCAGCCTGCTGTAGGTGACCCTGCTTCAGTAGGGGGGTTGGACTAGATGACCCACAGAGCTCTCTTCCAACCCCAAACATTCTGTGATTCTGTGATTCTTTTCCCAGGTCCTGAGGGTCATCCTGGTTGTGTGTCAGCTCACGTCTGGAGCAATATAACGGCTTCCTCCAAGACAAGACTGGCTTTTTGCAAAGGCTTCATGGGCACTGACGGCATCAGGTTGGCTCTGACGCTATCACTAAAAGCCCCACATCACAACAACAAGAACATAGCATCCAGTCCTCGGTGATGGGGCAGCTAAAACTCATCTGGAACTGGAGGCTGAACGAATGGGCCTGTCTCCATGTCATCCAGCTCTCCAACCCTTCAGCAAGGGCGAGCTGCACCCAAACCGCCTCCCATGGCAGGACAGGGTCTGTGGTCCCCTCCTTGTGTCGTGGATATTGCTTGGGAGAGCCCTGGCTGGCCCAGGTCCAAACCACATTGATTATAGTCTCCAACAATTTCAGATTATGGAGAACTGAATTCCCATGGACTGTAGAGCAGTCCCATCCACACTGCCCACTGGGAAGGGTCACCATCACATCCCATCCCCAAATCCTGCTAGTTGGCACAGGTCAAGGTAATGGCTTAGAACACACCGTGGGTCAGAGCAGACGACCTCTGGAGATCCCTTCCTACCTGAATTATTATTCTGTGAGTCTAGGGCAGCTGCAAGACAGAGGAGAATTCTACTGTGAAGGACTTCAAAGCCCTTCAGCGAACGACTTCTCCTCCATCCTGGCGAGGCACCAGCCTTCACTGCACCAGCTTCACAACCCTGCAGTGCTGAAGAAGAAAGGCACATTCATCACTTTGAACACAACCTGCTGAAGCTTTACAGGGACAGACAAAACATTTATGTGTCAGCAGAAAAGATAACAGAGGAATCATTAAAAAAAATAAACCTTTCATAAGATGGGTGTTTGCCCTGTGGAACAGAGGACAAGATTTCAGCAGGTGTCAAAAGCCAGTGGGACAATGATATAGATGGAGATCCAGAAGGATAACCTCTCAGGTGTTCAGCAGGCAGAGGAGCACCAGCCCTCCAATGACTGGCATTTCAGGGTGGGATTTTGGAAACAACCACTCTCTTCATTTGGGAATATATGCTGTCTTTTTTTTTTTTTTCCTGCTCAGGTAGGAGTTTGTGGGCTTGGAGCCTTACTCAACATCAATGATAGCTTTGCACTGACTTCAAGAAGCTTTGGATCAGGCATAGAGTAAATTCAAAACCAACATCTTTGAGCTTCCTAAAGAGAAATTCCCTCTCTTAACTTTTCTGAAGCCAAGCAAACACTTTAGCACAGTGGCTGCTTTCAAGGCTGTGCTCAGATACACGCCGTCAAGTACATTTGCCACAGAAAAGGAGGAAGCTCTCCACATGAGTATGGGTTTTTCAGTTGGTGGAGGAGAAAACTCTCCAACAAAAAGGGTCTGCATGGATAAACATCCTTCCTCGACATAGTCCAGCCCTGATAGGGTCCCAGCACTAGACAGGCAGAATCTCTCCAGAAAGTTTCTCTCATTCCCTCTTGAGCAGATGCCAGTTCCTGTTACTCAACCTGGGTAATAATTTGCTTCATGAGTAAGTGCACCCAGATCCCTCATGCTTGACCTGTGTCCTTGCTGGAAAATTAAGATGAGTGACCAGGGAACCACACTGACACAAAGAGCAGCCATTTGGCAGAGTCCTGCTCCCATGGGGATGTCAACTTTGGGTTGTCTGTCATCTGCTGCCAGGTTAGGGACGCGGGCTTGCAGCATCCCCAGGACGCCAATATGCACAACAACAATAACAGGTGTGTAAAGCAAGGAAATCTCTGCACAGTACTGTTCCTATGAAGATGACTGTACTGCTGGGGAAAGTCTGATTATATCATAAATTTCTGGCTAGAAGAAAATGGGAGGTAGCCATGCCAGCAGAGGCAGTTTGCTGGCTCGCAAGCCTACCAGAGCGGAGAGCCAACAATCTGTCGAGAGAGATGGAGGGGAAATGTACAAATACCAGATCTATATTTTTTAAACGGATTAATTAAATCAAACCAATTCACATCACTTCATGCGTTCAGCAGCCCGTCACGAAGCAAAACAAAGAGGGCGGGGGGAAAGGAGAAAAATAGAGACAAGCCAACTCTGCTACCTCTGATTAAGCTGATGCAAATTCTGCACCCTGTGAAGCCTGGAGGCTGCCAGCCTCCCCTCTTTGCCCTACTGAAGGATGCACAACGTGCTGGGGAAGCCCATCCAGATGCCTGCAGGGAGAGACGAGTGGCTAATTAAGAGTCCTGGCCATGAAGGGCGCTCACCAGGTCTCTGACGGACTCTCCCAAAAAACAAAGATACACTGCCAAAGAAAAAACATGCCAAGCACAAGCTGGGAGCTCCAGTCACACCATTCTTTTCCCCTATTACTTTTTGTTTGTTTTTTCCTTTCTTGGTGTGCGACAATTTTTTAATAATTATTATCTTCAGTTGCCAGGTCTTAATCATCTCACCACAGGACAGGGCTGGCAACTCAAATATTTAGCAGTGACAAGCAAGGGAGCCCCGAGAGGGATGGACAGGTCGAGAACAGCAAGGATTTCCAAAACACACATCTTGTAATCGTTTTAGCCATCTAGACTTTGGAGGCAGCCCTTTTCTTTCGCTTGAATTTGAATTTGTATCATCCAACTTTTTCAAGGTCTGCCATGCTTCTTTATGAGCGAAAAGATTCTGGTTTATCAAAAGGAAAGTTGTGATTTCTCCAGAACTTCAGGAGCCCAGAAGTTGTCATGGCAAGAGAAGAAATACCAGGAACCCCAAGAATCACACAGCAGCTGGCAATGCTGAAACCATATTCACCAGAAAAAAAAAAAAAAAACGGTGGAAAAAAACACTGAAAAA
>Ga0065711_1007099_pt1 | contig 15678 bp, 10 predicted proteins | sample Hoacrofraction12_FD_59098 | JGI IMG/M metagenome (GOLD analysis project Ga0065711, IMG submission 59098) | Hoatzin crop microbial communities from Cojedes, Venezuela - Epithelial fraction 12 v2 (version 2) | ecosystem: Host-associated > Birds > Digestive system > Esophagus > Crop | place... | reverse complement strand
CTCCGCTGGACTCTCTCCAGTAGCTCTTCATCTTTCTTGAACTGGGGAGCCCAGAACTGGACACAGTACTCCAGATGAGGCCTCACCAGGGCAGTGTAGAGGGGAAGGAGAACTTCCCTTGACCTGCTGGCCACACTCCTCCTAACGCACCCCAGAATGTCATTGGCCTTCTTGGCAGCCAGGGCACATTGCTGGCTCATGGTTAACCTGTCGTCCACCAGGACACCCAAGTCCCTCTCCACAGAGCTACTCTCCAGCAGGTCAACCCAAAGCCTGTACTGATGCATGGGATTATTCCTCCCCAGATGCAGGACCCTGCATTTGCCTTTGTTGAACCTCATCAGGTTCCTCTCTGCCCAACTTTCCAGCCTGTCCAGGTCACGCTGAATAGCAGCACAGTCTTCTGGTGTATCTACCACTCCTCCCAGTTTGGTGTCATCAGCAAACTTGCTTAGGGTACATTCTAACTCTTCATCCAGGTCGTTGATGAAGAAGTTAAACAAGGCTGGGCCCAGTACTGACCCCTGGGGGGCACCACTAGTTACCGGCCTCCAACTAGACTCAGTGCCGCTGATGACAACCCTCTGAGTTCTGCCATTCAGCCAGTTCTCAATCCACCTCACTGACCACTCATCCAGCCCACACTTCCTCAGCTTCCCTAGGAGGACGTTATGGGAGACAGTGTCAAAAGCCTTGCTGAAGTCAAGGTAGACAACATCCACGGCTCTTCCTTCATCTACCCAACCAGTCATGTCATCACAGAAAGCTATCAGATTGGTCAGGCATGATTTCCCCTTTGTGAATCCATGTTGACTACTCTTGATAACCTTCTTTTCCTCCACTTGCTTGTTGATGACCTCCAAGATAAGCTGCTCCATCAGCTTTCCCGGGATGGAGGTGAGGCTGACTGGCCTGTAGTTCCCTGGGTCCTCCTTCTTGCCCGTTTTGAAGATTGGAGTGACATTGGCCTTTCTCCAGTCCTCCAGCACCTCTCCTGTCCTCCAGGAGCTCTCAAAGATGATGGAGGGTGGCTCAGCAATGACATCCGCCAGCTCCCTTAACACTCGTGGGTGCATTCCATCGGGGCCCATGGATTTGTGGACGTCCAGATTGCTTAAGCGATCCCTCGTGCTGTCCTCGTTGACCAAGGGAAGTCGTCCTCCCTGTAGGCTTCTTCTCTTACCTCCGGGGCCTGGGATTCCTGAGGGCCTTCCTTGGCACTGAAGACTGAAGCAAAGAAGGCATTCAGTAGCTCTGCCTTCTCCGCATCCTCCGTCACCAGGACACCGCCGATGTGCTACTTTAAGTAGAAATCAGCCAATAAGTCAATCCCCACCCCAAACCTTTGTTATTTTATGAATTAGTTTCACTTAGTAAGTAAAATGTGAAGGTAATGCATTAGTGCTTTGACAAATACAAATAAATAAAAAAATGAGCTCAATATCTCGCGTAAATTTATATTTTCATTCTATGAGATTTGTTAGAGTTTATGTTCAGAATTCTATCATCTCTGGTTATTTTAATGAGTAATCACTTCCATTCAATATAATTTTAAAAGAACAATACTTAGAAGGTAGGAGGGAATAACAAAGGGAATTATTAAGACCAAATTAAAATATTTTTTCTGTTTGTCCTTCAAAAGAGTAAGCAACAAAACCCCACTATATTGTTACCAAAAATTAAATTTATCCAATTGTATATGTACACACACACAAACAGCCCTTAATAAATTTTTGCAAAATTTTCAGATAAATTTTTATTTTAAGGAGAATCCCAAATACTTGTTTTTGGAAAAATGCAAATATTGAAATTTAACTTATTGCATTTTAAAGAATTCTGTTTCTCAGAATAGAATAAAATAGCTTTCCAAAACAAAACCAGAAATAAGTACAGTCCACCTGAGTGCTTATTTTTTATTAAGAATTTTGTCATAAATATTTATTCTGGCTCTTCTTCCAAGCCACCATTGCAGGAGGTTTTACTTTCCATCTCATTCTGTCATCCCATAGGCAAAAAAACTGCAGTGGAACAGCAGTACTGCCAATCTCTGAAGCAGACCTCCTTCTCTAAGAAAGGAGAAAGTACACTGGAATATTTTCATTTAATATGAAAAATGCCATCTCACATCTGTAGCACAACTATGCTCTCTTCAGTTCCTGAATTCTTCCCAGACAGCACACAGGACAGTGTCCTAAAGAGTCTAAAGTTTTGCATGAATTGCCTTATATTTTGGCTTAAACATAAAAACACACTCCATAAAACATATTCCAGACACAAGCGTTTTTCAAAAGAGGACAGGAGTAGTTACTTGGACTGAACACTGTGTTTTGGAATTGTGTACTTAAAATCTGTTTATAGTTTGAATTGATACCTGAGAAATGTAGCAGTAATTCTTTCTACACGCAAAATAAATGTCACTTTGTTACTCTTTTTCCATGCTTCATGAGATTGGTGTTTTGGGTTTTGTTTGGTTGGTTGCTTTTTTTTCAAGAATACAGATAATATTTCTGAAACATGAAAAAATATGACATTCCAGGGACAAATTCAATGATAATACAGATAGATACCCATTCAGTCTGCCTTAATAATTTTAATAAAGCATTTCTTACAGATGTTCTTGAGCAGAAAAAAGTAAGGAAGCTCCCATAAAATGACTTGCGAAAATTGTGGGTTGGGAAGTTTCAGCTGGGGGCAGTTTCCGCTTTTATGAAACATGCTGTGACAAGACAGTCAGAAGGCTTTTATGACTACTCATTTCTCACCTCTTCTTTCTACTGACATCAGATGTTTTCCAGACATTGTGTCATTCCACTGTGCTATGTAGAGCATGCAGATCTGGATAATTTATATTTCACAGGCATTTCTGCATTTCATGAGGTTAATGTGATAATCTCTGCAAGTCAGGGTTAGGTAGGGGTCAAAAACAGATGAGTGTAATTTGATTTTAGGGTATTATTATCTACGTCGTATGTATTTCACACACACAAAATATTATTCTGTGGCCATAAATGAGTGTATTCTGTGTTTCACTTCTTCATAAATGTTCCTGTTCATCCTGCAGATGAATTTTAAGGGTTCTGTAATTTAGAAGCTTTCCACCAAAAAGTAGTGAAGCAGTGAAGTAACTAGACAGAACTGATTTCCACTGTTGTGTAATTAAGTATACTATAATAAAATGTATATGAAAACTCAACCAGACAGTATAACTATGTTATATTCAGTCTTTTTGCCATGGTTCACTGAAACCTCAGTTCTCTCTGTTGCCTTTTACCCTTTCTATGGATTGTGTGTTCTTACATATACGTAGTGTGAAACTGAGGTAACGTAATCAACAGGGCTGAAAGAATTCAAAATTATTTAATCAAAAGAAGATAAAGGTAAACTCAGTGACTTAATGTTTTTCTAGATGACATGTAAGTTCATTTTAGATATAAGTGAAAAATACTTATCTACAAATGAGTAAATGAGAACAAAAAAGACCACATCAAATTTCATTTGTATAATGTTAATTCTCTAACATTAGACATTTATGGAAAGAAAAAAATTAGTTTTTATACATAATAACTTTATACATAAATTATATTAATTAATGAGACCAGTACTGCTGCTTAAGTTACAGGATGATCTGTTTTATTCCTCTGAGAATTAAACACTTTATTTTTCTTCTGGATATTCTGTGTATAGGCCTTGTATACATAAGCAGTGACTGGTAGAAAACAAAGAGGAATGAGTAGCCATTCTCACTTCAGAGTGAGGTGACCAGTACACTTATAAGAAGTGGGACTGGAACTTATTCCACTCAGTATATTTATAATTGATCTGTGAAAAAAGGTGTTTATTGATAAGGCTTCTTCATTTAGCATAGCAAAGGTGAAAGTGGAGAACAAAGGCTTACAGAACAATCACAATGGTTCTGAGTGACAGAAGAGCAAGGGGAAACTCCTTGGACAAGTAGCTTTCCTGTGAAAAGGACTACAGGAGTCTACAGTTTCTGATTTAGACATAAAACTTAAATAAACATGAGTTTTTCACACCCTAGAACAGCAGTTTAGCCTCTATATCTTCCTTGTCTGATCACCATTTAGAGTATACAAACTGGAAAAAAACACAACTAGTAAGCTTAAAAAGAAAAATGTTGTTTGCAAAGTCGTAAATATATCCGTAAACAAAAAAAAATCAAATGTTTTAAAATATAGGACAATATTTTCTTTTAATTTCATAGAATTTTAGAAATACTGGTTGAAAGTGTCTACCATTTTTGTAACCACCCTTCAGATAGATGCAGGCAGCCTTTAGAACATCTCAATTAAAGCCATAATGCAGTAATAAACATACACTAATCCTACTGAATTTTAGCTAAAATATGCTTTCTGAAGTGTATCTGATTGTGAATGTTGGGTGATTGTCTCAAGAAACATGACAGCATTTGCACTGTTGCTAAAGGTACAGTACAGGTCTACATAATTCAGCCATAATAGTTACCAAAATAAAGACATAAATAAGTGCATTTCATTGAAAATAAAGCATGCAAAAAAGTGAAGGAATTATGAATCTAACTTTCTGGGGTTTGTGTACAAAAAAGAAAGCAGACAAACCAACCACTTCTGCCCACAGTGAAATGCAGTGAAAAATAAGTGAAAATAAATTATAATGTCCAGTGACTTAAGTATGTAACAAATGCAAATTACAGAAAGGCAAAATAAAACAAAACAAAAATTAATCCCCCCCCAAAAAAAGACCCCAGCATAATTATCCAGGAGTTCGAGTGATTGTGTAAGATTTGTGAAGTCCTTCCTTCAAATACTTTACTGATCAGTATGATTGTCTGGCATGTGGGACTTGGGAAGCCAGCAACTGGGGAGACTGAGATCCAGGGGCAGCTACTGGGCAGACTGACCATCTGAGCCCAGTCCCTGGAGAGATCCACCTCGTATGTATGTTACGCATGTATTCTCACTGGTGGACCTCCATCCTGCTCAGCCGGACAGGGGAGAAAGATGAGGACACTAAGGCTGTCTGTCTGCTTGTGAGTACTCTGAGTGTCTGTGGAATGTGTGCCTGGTCGTGTATACGTCTATACATGTATATGTGGTGTATGTGTGTTCTACATGTATGTGCCTACTGGGAATACATCTTCAGTCTTGCAGTTGGCAGGACCTGGAGGGACATGGAGCTGCAGTATCCTCAGCTGTCAGGGAGTGTTGGATATTTTCCTCTAACATTGTCTAATGCAATTCATCACCTCATTGCAATTACTCTGGTAGTCTTGTGCAGCCTGGAGCAGTGGCTCCAGGCCTCCTGCACACCTTCATCAAATTTCATCTGCTGTGATACCTGCCTTATTCCTGTTTTCTCAATAGGTGATCACTGGCACGCCTTAAACATCAGCTAAGTAGAAAAATGTGAACAGGTCTTTTTCAGCTCCCATCCCAAGATCTCCTCCTCACAGGGCAGCTTTTTCCACTGGCTCATGCTTGCTGACCATGTTTGAATCACCTCTTTAACATGAGATCCTCTACATGTCCCTTCTGTTCATTTACTGCTTCACATTCTTGGTGTTGTGGTTTATAATGCTAGAAGCTGTAATACTAGGAGTGAAATGTATATAGTTTTTGGACAATACACACCTCCCTTTAACTTCTTATAGACCACCTAAATGCCCAGTAATATCTTAGCAATCATAACTGGTCTGGGAGGAGCATAAAGAAAAAATCTAATGATGCCAGCGCTGGGTTTTCCTTGCTGGGTTTATCTAGGGCTCTGTCTGAAATGAAAATATGCATTATGCAGTTCTCAATTTATTATATACTTGCACATAATAAATATATGTGTTTATTTAACAGTCGTGTGAGTTAAAGTTTTGATAAGATTAAAAATGACTCTCCTCATTTTAATCTCTCCTATATGTACATACACTCATGATTTTGCATATGCACACTCATATGCATAATTAAACAATTTGATGCAGATTGTTCATGTGAAAAATGAAATTCAGTTTTCATTATTAGAATGTAAAAGAAGATATTTCATCCTGAAAAAAATGCAAATCAATCTGCAATAAGAGCAAACTTCAATGCAAATTTTGCTGTATGTCTCTAAGGACATAACCACGAAGTTGGCTCAATCACATTTTCATGAAGAAAATACACAGTGATAACAAGGATCAGTAAGAGCACACTTGTGCTCCCACAGATTAATGTTTCATGGTTTATTTTTGTGTAAAACTTGCAAAGAGATTATGCTGAAGAAACAGATTTTTGATTTTTCTTTTAGTTGAACTAAAGGAGCAAAACTAGGAGGAGTTGAAGTAAAGGAGCAGGAGAGAACTGACAGCTCTTTAAGGATATTTTTCTGAAAGTGCCAGAGCTCTTGATTCCCACGTGTAAGAAATCAGGCAAGGAAGACAGGAGATGAGCATGGCTGAGTAAAGGCCTCCTGGTCAAAATGAAGTGTAGGAAAGAAGTGCACAGGCAGTGGAACCAGGAGCATGTATCCTGGGATGAATATAAGGATGCTGTGTAGGGATAGGATTAGGAAAGCTAGATGCACAGCTGGACCCAAATTTGTTGAGGGACGTTAAGAATTGTAAGAAGGGTTTCTACAGGTACATTGGTCAGAAAGGAAAGAAAATAAAATGAATTCCACTTGATAAATAAGATGGGAGAACTAGTGACCACTGACATGGAGAAAGCTGAGGTTCTCAACAATTTTTTTGCCTGAGGTTTCAGTGATCATCTCTCTTCCTACGTATCTCAAGCCCCTGAAACTCAAGGCAGGGACTGGGGCAAGGAAGTCCTTCCCATCATAGGAGAAGAGCAGGTTTAAGACCACCTAAGGAACCTGTACATAAACAACTCCATGGGACCCAAAGAGATGTTTCACAAGGTTCTGAGAGAATTGGCTAATGTGTCGCTAAGCCTCTCTCCAGCACATTTGAAAAGTCATGGAAGTCATAACAAGTCCCCACTGATTGGAATAAGGGAATATCCCATCCCTTTTTTAAAAGGGTAGTAAGGACAATCGTGGGAACTACTGACCAGTCAGCCTCACCTCTGTGCCTTCTAAGATCATAGAACACATCCTCCTGGAAGATATATTGATATGTACGAAACACAGCGAGATGGTTAGAGGATGTCAACATGGCTTCACCAAAGTCATATCATGCCTGACTAATCTAGTGGCCTTTTACAATGGAGTGACTGCATCAGTGGACAAGAGAAGATCTACGGATGTCATCTACCTGGACTTCTGTAAGGCCTTTGATACAGTCTCCCACAGCTTTCCCCCGGTATCAATACAGGCTGAGGGATGAAGGGATTGAGAGCAGCTCTGTGGAGAAGGACTTGAGGGTCATGGTAGATGAAAATCAAATATGAGCTAGGAATGTGCACTTACAGCCTAGAAAGCCAACCATATCGTGGGCTGCATACAAAGAAGTGTGGTCAGCAGATTGAGGGAGTTAATTCTCTCCCTCTAGTCTGTTCTTGTGAGACCCCACCTGCAGTATTGCATCCATCTCTGGAGCCCCCTGCACAAGAAAGATGTGAAGTTGCTACACTGGGTCCAGAGAAGGGCCACAGAAATGATCAGAGGGATGGAACACCTTTCCTATGAGGAAAGACTGAGAGAGTTTGGTTTGTTCTACCTGGAGGAGATAAGGGTCCAAGGAGACCTTATAGTGGTCTTTCAATACTTAAAGGGAGCTTATAAGAAACATTGAGAATGAGACTTTTTACTGGGACCTGTAGTGACAGAGCAAAAGGCAGTGGTTTTAAGCTGAAAGAGGATAGATTTAGACTGGATATAAGCAAGAAATTTTTTACAATGAGGGCAGTGAAACTCCGGAACAAGTTGGCCAGACAAGTTGTAGATGTCTCATCATTGGAGAGGTTCAAGGCCAGGTTGGATGGAGCTTTGAGCATCGTGTTCTAGTGGAAGATAGCCCTCTCCATGGCAGGTGTGTTGGACTAGCTGATCTTTAAAGGTCTCCTCCAACCCAAACCATTCTGTGATTCTTTGATTTTGAGAGTCTATGATTTTACGACTTGAGCAACTGAAATCCTCAAGGGTGGTAGCCATCAGTGCCAATTTATGGCCATCAGCTTCATGGTACTGTATACTCATGGCTTATGTAGTATATAAGTTCTAAGGACTGACAACTTTGAATATGTAATGATAACAACTGATAATGAGTAAGAACTATTAACATAAAGTATGTTGTTAATAAATGTCAGTCTAGTAAGATATTTATTTGGAAGTTTATAACTGGCTTGATTTGTAAGTCATTTAAACAATTCCATCACACTGATGACTAATTCTCTGCTATATGCATGTGCATGAGTTACACAAAAAGATTAAATAAATCACCTGAATGCACCCTGGATAGCAAGAAATGCCTATGTATATGCAGAAGAATCATCCTTTATTTACTGTATTGAAAAGTCTCCATTTATTGTTTGGTAATGTGCATGTTTGCTTATGTGTAGACACCACTACTGAGGTATCTGAATCCAGAGCTGAATCACACTCCAGCTGCTAGTCACCTTCCCAGATCTGACTGTGTGCAAGTTCCAAGCTGAGATGCTATGGAGTATATGGACTGATTTCTGACCACTGGTTTATAAAGATACTTCTCTCTTATGTCGTATTTGTCATCCTGATATGATCTTTTTGGCTATTTCAGGGTGTCTCAAATGGCATGAATTGGCTGTACGCAGATCCCTCAGTTTTAGCCTATCTGTCCATCCGAGCCAGTTGCTCTAGTTCCTCCAAAAACACAGAAAGAAACAGTCACCTCTAGAGAGCAATTTACTCAAGATGAATCTAAACAACATTCATTCTCTCTGGGAGTATCTTTTTGTCTCCATGGCCTGTGTTCTCTTGTAACTATCTAGATGTATTAAGGCACATAAATCCCACTCTTTGAAGTCAAAATTCAGAGAAAGAATTCAGACAGAAATACTATCAAAGACATTTTGAACCACCACGTTCTGACATAAAACTTTGCATTCTCTTTTGTTTGTTTTGAGTTGTAATGTATTGAAGAGTATTCAGAAATTTTCTGTGGTCTTATGTTTTGCTTTGGGAATGGTTATATGTTTGCTTTAGTAACTGAAGATAAACCTAAATATTAAATAATAAAATTTGCAGAGCATAGACATTTTATCATTTTTAATTTCAGTTTGGAAAATAATATAAGTCTATATTTTAATATATGTGACTATTCCATCCTCCTGCATGGTTGATGAGTTTTACAAATTGAACCACAAGATGCCCTATCCACTAACCTACAGAATGATGCTTCAGGCCATTGTGAAAGTAGGGATTAAATACACAAAATTAGATTAGAGAGCAGGGAGCATCTGTGCACTCTGTCATCATGTGGCTATTCCTGATCAGCCAGAGATCCTCCTTCTGCTTCCCATTCCCCGTATCCTTGAATTTGCAATAGGATTTTACTGTATTTTGATGGAACAGAGAACGAGATGAGGAACATCATTTCAGTAAGTGTCTAAGGCAAGTCAAAAAACAGATGGTCTTTTAAGGGTATTTTTTGTTTTGTTTTCTTCTACTTTCTGGATTTTTATGGCCTTGGACAGAAGTGAGGTTTTTACTTCACTAACAAAATTTCCTCATAATAAAATCCTCATTTCCCCTCAGCGCTGTTGACACTGAGATGCATTTATTCAGTTNTAAAGACATGAGNTTTTTAGATTGCTGTAGATATGCCAGGATACACATTCTTAGATACACTGGTTTTGCAGAAAAATTAAAATATCATTATATTTCTAGTAATAATATTAGCATTAGTAACTGAATCCCAAACTCATTAGATATGTTCTACACTTAAGATAGCAGAAAGAGACATAAAAACTTAGTTTAAATGTTTTAAATGTCCTCAATATTTTGTTATCTCTCCTTGAAAAAAACAGGTAACTTTGAGTTCTATTTTATTTGAAAATAAATTAATCTAAGGTTTTCAATAAAAATTTCAGTTTTCTTAATGAACTCAACAGAAAATACCTTTAAGACAGAATTGTCAGCTTGGAAACTAAGGAGTCGCCTGGGATCTAGAAGCAGAACTACAGAGTTAAAATGCTAATCAAATTAATATATTTTAGAATTTAAGAAATAACATTAAAACTGATTCATGGGAAGGATAATATTTACTGTTTCACTTCTTTGCAGTGGCAATACCTTTTTTTTCAGCAAGCATTAAACAGAAAATAATTCAGTAAGTTGATTTAGAATTTTTTTTTAATGAAAACATTTACTTTGTGTGAGAATTTTGAAAAAGGTCTGATCACAGAGGTCAGTGTATTTACAAATATATTCATGAACAGTCACTCAAAGTAGCAATTTCTTCCTTAGTCATTTGAGACTGCTCAGATGATGGGGACCTTCTATGTAAAAGAGATACACAACCTTGTACTAAAAAGTCTGTCTAAAAGTAGTGAAACCTCAGTCACACTGCAGTTTGATATCTCTAGAAATATATCATTAACTTAAATAAGACATTTCTTGTACTTTACTGCAGTACATATTCCTTCACCAAAACTTTTGGAACTAGTAGCTATAGAGTTACAAGAAAAAAACTGGGAAAAAAAAAAAATAGGATTAAAACCTTACAAAATATTTGCTTTAAAAATGACACTGAAGAGACTCTTCAGTTATACTGTATGATTTACTGGCTTTGTTAGAGAACTCTGGAATGGCTAGTAGCAGGATCAAGTCAATGAGTTCTGTTTATAGTCTTATGGCTCCTTACATATTAAGTCATGAATAAAATAGTTTTACTTTAATCACATTTTTAGGGTTATTACACTTATGAAATATTTAGTCATCCATTTTTCAGAATGGACATTCTATGCTTTAGAATATTTAAATTAGAATATTAGTGATATAAATCTTCACATATCAAATAGCAAATTTTACATTCAAATAACATTTACATTACATTTACATTTTACATTCAAAAACTGAAAATAATATGCTTAATACATTGCTGTTTCTTAGGAACTTGAATTACACTACTCTTCTCAACACCAAGTAGTAGAAGTAATTTTTTAATAGGACACTGAAATAAACAACTTCAACATAGTGAACATTTATTTAACAATGTAAATGACTATTATTCAAGATTACTTAAACATATTTGTGTATTATAAAAATCCCTTACCATGAAAAAGATAGAAGAAAAAAAACAAATTATATCCCCTTTTACTAGCTTACATAAGGACATTCATTAATTTAATATAAAATGAAGTTTTCAGTTACTTAGTAGACTTAGTGAAACAAATGAAACACAGAGGAAATGAAATCTATACTCATAAATTAGATACTTACAGTGAACTGTACTAGATATTGTTGTCGTATGTGTTTACAACTTTATGATGTTTGCACAATCTCAGGCAATACTTTGGCTACAACAGCTAGCATCATCCCAGGAAATTCCCAAGCTTGATTCAAGAGTAGCAGATAGCGATCACTGTGCAATAATGAAAAGAACCAGGTTCATCTGAGTAGATGTCTATAAAGACAAGAAAAACAATGACAACAAAGTACATTTTTCATCAAGTAAGCTTTTCATACAAACAGGATGCCAAAAACTGGAAATTAACAACAAGGCAGTTGCTTTTCAAGAGTTTCATCTGAAAGAATGGGAAAATAAAAGTCAGCAGCAAATAAAAATTACTCTATGACAATCAGTTTATTTTATAGAGGAGGTGGAAGTTTCACCACACCTTAAACTGAGAGACTCCACCTACAAAAATTCTAAAACCATTGTAAGCCTAACTACAAGCCCAACACTTACCTTGCTTTCCCCCAAAATAGACGTTTTATTAGGTATCATAAACTGTTTTGAGCAAGCTCTTGTTGAGACACCCAAACTAATTGTATTATGACAGTTGTTGTGGTTTAATCATGGTACACATCTAAGTCCCATACAGGCACTCATTCCCTCCCCCCCAGTGGGATGGGGAAGAAAACTGCATTGGTAAAAGTGAGAAAACTCATGGGTTGACATAAAGACAGTTTATTAGATAAAGCAAAAGCTGCACGGGCAAGCAAAGCAAAATGAGGAATTCGTTCACTACTGTTCATCTGCAAGCAGGTGTTCAGCCATCTCCAGAAAAGTAGGGCTTCATCACACGTAATTGTTACTTGGGAAGACTTGCCTTAACTGTGAGCACCACCCTTGTTTCCTTCTTCTTGACCCAACTTTTGCTGCTGAGCATGATGTCATATGGTGTGGAATATTTCTTTGGTCAGTTGGGATCAGAGGTACCACCTGTGTCCTCTCTTACTCTGTATACTCGCTGGCAGGGCACAGTGAGAAACAGAAAAGGCCTTGATGCTGTGTAAGCACTGCTCAGCAAAAAATAAAACATTAGTGTGTTATTGTCACTGTTTTAATCACAAATCCAGAACACAGCACCATACAAGCTACCATGAAGAAAATTATCTCTATCCTATCCAAAAAAAGTGCAATGGTATATGGGATGGAAACAAAGTTGTGATACTTTTCATTAGTGACTATTTGATAGTTGGACTTGATGATCTTTGAGGTATTTTCCAACTTATGATTCTATGATTCTATTATTAAAAAATACAGTTGTGATAGGATTCAATGTCAGACCTAAAAATGGAATTTAGCTTAATGTTAAGACACTTGCATTTAAATGTTAATATTGGTGTTTAGGTGTCCAAGTTCTTCTTATAGTCCATGGAAATCCGGTCTCAGTTCCTCATCTGTAATGCCTTTTCAGATGTCCTAGGGTACCTGAGACATTCTCTTGGGGCTGATATATCTGACGCAGAGTCTATGAGGTGACCTGATCCTCTTTGGAGCCGTGTACAGAGTTGAGACAGGATACTCTATAGCTGTTTGAATCATTCATCTATTTTGTCATTGGACGCCAAATGGGACAAATGAGCAAATTCTGGAATAGGACACAGCTGTCTAAACAAGGATATTAATGCCATTTTAGATTTCATGAGATAATCCCACCTAACCCCCAAATGATTCTCTGCTAAGACTTCTGCCTCCTCTAGGTGCAGTCTTACAACTGACAGCCCCGAACACTTGTCTGGGATAACCTAAAACATCTCAAAAAAACACTAGACAGCATTAATAAATATCTAAATCCCACCACATGTGTCTATTAGTATGAGATAAGTCCCACGAAGAATTACCAGTCTGCAAATGGGTGAGGTTGAGCACAGCCTTGGCAGTCCGATAAGGTGTATAAAGAAAGTTGTTCAGGCAAAGAACAGATAAAGATTAGGGCAGTTATGACAGACACCTTTTCTACAGAAGTAAAAATAGTAGTAAAAGTAAAAGTAAAAAACAAAGTGAAAAATATAAAGGAGTCGGTTATATGTTTACACGTACAAGAGATAGGTAGCATCTAATGAGCTACTAAAGTAAACATTGGTATGCTTACCACCTTTGATAGGACCCCTGAGTAAGTGTTGGCCTCTGCAGCTTCTAGAAATTAATGTTCTCAGTGTTACAGAGCTGTCATCTGCCACAAACACCGGCATGGTGATGACAGTGATGACTCAATTTTCTGATAACTCAGCCTGAAGATCCAGTGACTCCTGGCTTACCTTTGTGTTGGCTTGTGTGGGATTTTTTGGGGGGCGGAGGTTTTGTTCATTTGGGTTTTTTTGGTTCATTATTTTTTAGGATATTGTATCTTTCTTTCCTTCTTAAATCCTTGAGGTACTAACAATCCCTGTTCTCCTATTCTACCTCTGTCTTTAATTTTGCCTTTCTCATCTCTCTACAGTTTTCCTTGGAGTTTGTCATAATTTAGCCTCTCAGCCAGAAACTAAGCATTAGACAGCTGCTCACTCACCCCACCCCTTCACCCCCAGTGGAATGGGGAGGAGAAATGAACAAAAGGTAAAACTCGTGGGTTAAGATAAATACAGTTCAATAAGACAACAAAGGACAATACTAATATTACTAGTAATACTACTACTAACAATAATAAAGAATATGCAAAATGAACTTGCCGAGTTTCAGCATCCATGCAGGGACAGGAACGACCCCATATTCCCTTATGATTGGTAACTATGCACTAATGCCAATAGCAACAGACCTCCTCCACGTCCTTGAACACATCTTGTTTTTGCTAACCCACATCATGTGCACTATCAGCACTTTGTCAAATGCTATTCTTAGCTGCCCTTTCCAGCGGCCTGTTCAGTTATGCTAACTGTTTTGCTTAAGCAGCCTAGTCAGGCTAACTCTCAAGCTGCATCAACACCAACATCTCCCCCCTTTTTATTTAATGAATTTAAAGCAAGTGCTGCCACACATACAAACATCCATAACAGTTAGTATTGGCTATCCATATTAATCACCTAGGTTAAGATCAATGTGTCTAAGGGTGTAACTTATTAACTATATACAATACCTACAGAACTCACCAAACCAAAGACGTGAAGGCAGTTACTTAGTCCAGACAAATCCATTAGATCACAGAAACCAAATAAATCCATCAGAACACAGAAATACAAATACTATGACAACAAACACATAAAATCACATATCTATAGTCGCGACCACACACAGGCACATCAAGTCTTCAACATAAATCCAAATATTGCAAAGACTTATGAACAGACAAGGATTTACAATAATATTCAACATTTAACAGACAAATTCCCAAGCCTCAGATTCAGGAAGAGTACTCTCTTTTTAATTCTGTTTTAGGAAGGGCACTTTCCCTTCTCCCCAGGGATGTAGGCCAATGCTGTGAAGATTTCACTATGACTAACAGGCAGGCAACAAGAAACAATACTGGAAGAATGCCTTTGTCTTATTAATGGTCCGTGTTCAGAACTTTTTGGTCCAGGGATCAGAGATTCTCCCCGAGAATCCCTCGGTGCTGGTTGGAGGTCCAGTGATCCCCGGGACCATTGATGTTCAAGAGCAGGGTCCTACCTGGGTACCCAAAATCTATTACCAGAAAGGAGAAAAATAATTTACTCTCCAGAACTTAACCCCAGAGCCCTAGAAAGCAGGCACTCTCGAGAACTCATTAGCATATATTAATATCATAATCAGCTAAAGCAGTTTGCAGCGATAAGTATTCTTTAGTTAATGCTACAAAGTCATCTTTAGCCAGCAGCAGGTAAATAGCATCAGGATCTCATCGTGTCAACTGTTGGCAACGATCCGACCTTATGCTATTAAGGACATGATCATGTCTACCTTTGTGGTTAATGTTTTCGTGAGCGTATGAGACAAAAAGATTCATTCCAAAGTCTTCAATTCCTCTGCATTAGCACACCATCGACCTAAAAGAGCATAAGGCTGGAAAACAAAACCCCATAAATTATATACAAATTTGTTGGTAAATTGACATTAATTCTGGAGGTAAAGGCAATTGCAATTTTATCCGAAACTTTTTGTAAAACAGTTTTCACTTCTGGCGTTAATGTTCGGGAAAACAACAAATCTGAGTCCTTCTAAACAAGGTAAATAGAGGGGACAGCTCTTCAGTCATGATGTCAATATTTTCACCTTTCAACAGAGTGAACAATATCATCTAGAAAGGCCATCTGAACCCTGGAAAGATAATAAAGTCCAGCTGTTTGTCCACAAGGAGTTCTACTGCAGTAATTGAATTATACACACTTTTTCCAACCAAGGCCTTGAAT
>Ga0065711_1009962_pt1 | contig 15679 bp, 9 predicted proteins | sample Hoacrofraction12_FD_59098 | JGI IMG/M metagenome (GOLD analysis project Ga0065711, IMG submission 59098) | Hoatzin crop microbial communities from Cojedes, Venezuela - Epithelial fraction 12 v2 (version 2) | ecosystem: Host-associated > Birds > Digestive system > Esophagus > Crop | place... | reverse complement strand
GAATAATCTCCCGCACTCTTCAGAAGAGCCAGGTACCCTCACCTGCCCCATTCAGTGTTGCTAGACACCTAATTATTTCCAGTGTTCTATGTTTGTACAATGTCAGTGATAATGACTGCATAAAGAGATGAGGTATTTTGTCATATTGGAAGTCAGTTTCCTTTGCATTGCCATGGCAATGTAAGAAAAATTTTGATCGCTAGCTGAGATACTTCAGTATATATTAATACAGCTTTTGCCAAGGAGAGCGCTAAATGACAGCTATGTCTGTAAGTCTGATTTGAACCTTCTGCTTTTTATGCTGTATCAAAAGCCATGCATCCAGGGAAAGTTGAAGGAAAAAAGAAACATAGATCTTCCTTACAGCGACTTAAGAGAAACGCCTGAAGTTGAAAGAATACATCTAATTCTTACTAAATTGGCATCAACATCTTTAGTGGACTGCAAGGCAAGAAAGTCCAAACTCCCTTGAGGCAGCAAGTTCTAAAATAACCTTCTGCTGCAGCATTTTGCTGTCAGAAGTTCTAACTCTTGTTTTTACTCATCTGTCTCCCTTATTTCTTCTTGCTCACTGGGGCAGGAACAGCTATTTTATCCCTTATTTGTATAAGGTGCGACATAATAAGAACACCAGACCCATGTCTGTGGCCCCTCAGGTCAAGAGAAGTACTAACAGTCCCAAGCTGTACTTTTAATGGATTTAATTTTCCCTGTTCCTACTGTTTTATAGCTACAACAATGTTCATTAGGTCCCTAATGAATGTTTTGGGTCTGAGCAGAGAATGCAGGCACCCATGTCAGCAGCCAGGTGTGGAAGGCAAGAGGAGTGTGGCAGGAAACTAGGTGAAGTAGGTCCTCCAAGCACCAAGCTCTCAAAAGCAAAGGGGCATAAACCTACTCCCTGCATGCTCAAACTCAGTCTACATTTGCCTCCTTGTTACTAAGGAAAGGGAACATGTCAAGAGTGGTCTCCTATTACCAGTTCCCACCCACTCCTTAGAAGCTGGCCAAGTAGAATGTGTTGTCCTAGAGTCTGTATGTATGCTTGTCCATGATGACCATGAGTCAGTGGGGATGAGAAGAGGCAGCGTCCATTAGGGCTGAAAAGCACTGCAAGCAGCAAAGGAGTTCAAATGTTCTCAGCAACCTGAGCTTGAGCAGAACACTGCTGAGGAAAGCTCCCACCACAACACAGAATTTCGCTGCCCCGTTTATTTTAGAATAATTGAGGCTGGCTCAGACACTGGAAGCAGAACACCTCTGACAGCAAGATAATGGTTCTCTGAAGCTTTGGACAAGTCCAGAGTATGGTAAAGGCAACAATACAGGTTGACAACAGTGTGGGATGCAATGTTCATACCCACAGAGTTTTCCCTTTGGTCATAAGAGTCAGGGTTATCATGAGAGCTGTGACAGAGCTTTTGCCAACAAAAGCCTCTAAATGTTTCAAATTGGAGCCATTTGCATAAATGCCTGCCATGAAGATGTGCTCCTTGTTCTCTGACAGATTATATAGCTCACCATCCCATTTCTTGCTGTCATCTTTGGGTTCTCCAGGCAGAGCCCCTAATGGTTCACACACCAGGATCTGCAATCCAGTTCGCTCATCTGGAACAAAGCCACAGTCCGTCCAACCCTTAACTTAGCAACTATGACAGTGCTTGAAAGCCAGACTGACATCTCTCTAACTCAGATACACATTCATGTCAGCTCTTGTAAAGTTTGTACATGGGGGACCTTTCTCTATGCAGATGATTCCTATGGGCACATATTCTGCCTGCAGACTCCTGACAAGCCCCCCCCGCAAAAAAAAAAAATGCATTTTGTTCTCCAGATGACTTCTTTCTCTTTCCCTACTTAGCACTTCATTGCAACTGGAGATGTTCCATAAGGCCACCAGCCTAATTGAAAAGCTAGTATCTAGATGCTGTTCCGAAACATGCATTTAGAGTTAACTGTACATGCAAAACAGAAATATATGCATATGNGTACCTACAACCATTTTCCTACTTTTGGCTGAACNAGCATATTTTCTAGGATCAANTTAGATTCTGATCTCCAATTAGTNTGCTGGACTAATATTTTCCAAGGGAGTTTAGTTGTGAAAAATGCATGTTTACCTGCATGTTCTATTTGTAAGTATACTCTCTGCACTGCCACGTACCAATCAGGAATTGTGTAAAAAAAAAAGTCTTTGTCCATTTGCATTAGTGTTTTTTTGATTTACCAGCACAGTCATTCATGCAAGCTAGACACTTTGCCGTATTTAGATTTTTGTACATGTGTATAGCTAAGTCCCTTGAAAAACATCTGGGTCAAACACTGTAGACAACACTTGGGCTGACTTCTGTATCCACACACTTTGCTCTGTAGGAAGTTGATTCTGAGCACATTAGAGAAGGGAAGTGGTGAGAGAAAGTTCTGTTCAAACAAATTATATTTGAATCACTCAGACTCCCCAAAATATAGCTATTCAGACTTTCTTAAGAGAAGCATGTCCCATTTTGTTCAGCTCTATTAAAACGGAATCGAGCAGTGCCACCACTGTAGCACAGCCCGGCAATTTCACATGCAGCCTGCTGTTTCTCTTAGAGGTTCAAACTTGAGGTTGAGCGCGCTTGGGGATTGATCTAGTTTCCCAGCCTTGCTTTTCTACAGAAGTGACTGGTTACTTATGCCCTTAATTCAGACTTGCTCTTATACTTTATTCTCTAGGATGTTCCTCAGATTTAGTTGATGGGAAAACAAACAGACACTGGTAGACAGTACCTGATGGCAGCTGAAGCCATCACCCCGTACTCAAAAGTTAACTGGGTCTTCATGCCAAATCTCAGCTTGAGGAGGTTTGGTGGGAAAAAAATTGTTTCTTGCTTTTCACGTGCCTGTCAAAAGTTTGAGGTCTTTCATAAAATGACACCTCAAATCATCTCATTTTGCTCAGCTCATCAAATATGTCAGCATCATCACAGCAATTTGTAAAGCTAATTGACTGATGAATATAAAGGAAACACTTGTTTGAAACATGTAGATGGTTCATAGATATCTTTGGCTTAGTCCAGGTTGGCAACATCTAGAAGACAGATAGTGTTCTCTAACCTCCATGTTTGCTTGACAGTGATCATTGCCAATCATAGTTAAAATGACTTCAGTCATGTCCATGACAAGACCCTGCTTGTCACTGCATTTATCTCTGAAGAACATAGATAAAAGTGGAAAGCCACAAATATAAAGACCAAGCCAATGGATAACAGAGATTGACAAGTTTGGAAAGACCCAGCTGGGTCATCTGGTACAGTAATCCCAAGCAATCATGGCATTGACCACTACTTCCACCAGATTCAGAGATCTTCCACTCCATATATCCACACCACTACATAAAGCATCTTCCAGGAAATTCGGGAGTCCCACTAAAAGATCAGTGACAGAATTCCCTGAAACAGAGTATGTTTCGCCCTGTCTGAAAGACAGGGAGAGCGTCTCACTTTCTCTGCTTCTTGTATCAAGATGTCAGACAGTCATTGCAAAACGCCATCAGTAGGTAGGTAACTCCAGTGCTCAGGAAGTGTTTGTCTAACCATTATTTCTGCAGGCATGCGAGACATCAGCTAGCTGAGAGGAGAAAGTCTTTTCCAGTAAGAGAGCGACTGTTGAATACACAACAGAAGTCATAAACATGAAACCTGATTTTCTTGAGCCACATTTCCATGAAAGCACAGGTGTCAGGAGAAACATGGCTATCCAAAGGGAAAAGCAATTAGCAGTGGTAGATTTCAAAAGTTAGTAGTTTCTGCTTGAGAGACCTGAAAAAAGTGTCTGTACTTCATTTTTGCTAGTGCAAAGCTGTGTGTGGAAAAAGTCACTGAGTACAAAAAGAGAACAAAGACCCACAGGGTGTCAGGAGCCACCAGTGATGAGGAAGGACTGAGGGAAAGAGCTGGTTCTGCAGCAGGGGAGAAAGGCTCTTCTCACAGAAATTCCAGCTGTGAAGTGTCCTACATGGACATTCCAAGTGACAGCTGACATCTGAGCTAAATTACAGCTAGATATTAACAGTAAGTTTGATTATTATACTCCATATTTTGCAAAATGAACCTTGCTTCTTCCTTCAGTCTAATCCAGCCAGGAGGAATTTGAGGTCTGCATGCAGCCACAGAGCTATGAGCTCACTGAGATCAGAGACACATGGTGGGATAGCTCATATCACTGCAGTGCCCATGGACAGACACAGGATCTTTAGGAAGGGCAGGCTGGGAAGAAAGGAAAGTGAGGGATTGCATGTGCAGCACCCTGGGATGGGCTGCTGGTGGCAGAGGGACAGCCTGGCCTCCAAACCCAAGTCACAAATGTTTAGAGTGCTGAGGAAGACAAGAGAAATCCCTGAATCACATTGAAATTATCAAGTGAAAATACTCTGCAAACTCAAACATCCAGCTGGAGAACAAAATCCTCAACAAAATAGTATGCAATATGTGTGCATGCCTGTGAGTATACAAAGAGGCCATTGATCACATCATCCTTCCTTTACACAGTGCCCATTGTCTACCACACAAAAAAGTACCACCACTGAAGCAATTTGTCATCACCCTGTCCAACAGGCATCTCAAAGAGGCCAAGACAAAATGAGCACGGAAGTTGCAAACCCAGTATTTCCTTGAAGGCTGGTCCATCCCTTCTCCCAGGTCCAGCTGAGGTGTATGGCAGCAGGCAGGACAGGAGCCAGCAGGGAAATAGCAGACGTTTGGCTACAGGTCTTTCATTCTAGCAATAAAACCCACATTGGCAATAAATCAGGTGGCAAGCAAATGCATCAATAGATCTTGCCAAGTCATTTTAGACTGCAGTTGTTTGGTCTTTTCCGTAATATTTTGGTGTATATATTTGGCCCATTAGCAAAATTAATTTCTTTTCAACCACAGTTTCAGTAATGGAACAATTCCCTACTTCACTGCAGATCTCTCTAGATAGGCAGACTAAAACGCACACGATGTTTGGCACTGGTTAGAAGTGTAAACAAGCTGGCATTGCACAGAAGCACATTTCCCAGAAGCCTGGCAAGACAGTTCAGCTTCCTCTGAAGGGCAGCAGCAGTTACAAGGGCAAGTAAGTGGAGAAAGCAAACGCAGCACCATCATCCAGACTTGACCTGCCGGAACACGGATCCAGGTTTCTGTGAAAACAGCCGGGCCAGGCACTTGGGGATGCTGGCAGTGCAATGCAGCACTGAGCATAATAGCACACAAGCGCAGCTACAGCCAGTGGGTGCTCAGCTCCAGGTTGTTCATTCTGCTCCTAAAGCCCAGGCAGTCTCCCAGCCTTAGTACTCAATAAGAAGAAGTGGAGATGCTAGTGCATGGAAGCTGCAGAAGAGCTTTATGACTGCATTTATCCCTAGCATGAACACAGCTCCATCGATAAACCAACGCTCAACTCGTACTGTGTGGTAACATGGATACAGCCCACCTTGGGGTTGTACCAGTAAACACCCCTCTGGAAGCAGACTTGCTGTGAGATTCATGGATGAGCAGTTTCACTCTCATTTCTCTTCAATCACAGCATCTACAAGCGTTACCCCCTACCCAGCTCTGCGTGCCAAAACCAGACCTTGAGCTGTGTGATACCCATTTGCACAGGGGCTACAGTTGCCTGTCTGACTTAATCACCCTGGCACAACCTGCTGTAGCAGAAGCCAACATGGGATGCCCATCTGGAGAGATGCCAGTACCACTGAGTCAAGGGTCCTTCCAGCATAACTACCCACCTCATAAGAACACCAGAGAAAAAAGTAGTGTAGCATGAAAAAATTCAGAGCTAAAACTGAACTTAAAGACAAGGACTGAGAGCATGAAATACCTAGAAAGTCATCCCAGGCACAGCCACTGTGGTTGGGAGCACCTACAGAGAAATTCAGTCGCTCCCCTTCCCTCCCAGTCTCTCTAGCACGGCCTTGACAGATGCTGCTTAGCATTTTTCAAGCCTAGGACAAGGCAAAGAATCATTTGGTTGAAAAATGGCCTTTAGTAGAACATGAAAGATTTTATGAAAAACTATTGGCTTTTTAGAAGTGTTTCCCCTTTTTTTGATTTTTTTTGTGACATCCTCTATCGGTCTTCTTTACTGCAGCGTGCAACAAACTAGACTTTGGTTTCTTTTCTGGAATTATTCTTACATTAAGCTACTGTTTCCAACCAAAAAGCTATCAAAGTAGTTCATCTACAGAAAATCTGCTTTTGGGAAGCTGAAGTTCGCATTTTCTGGAGGCAGACGCATGGAGCACAGTCATTCAGTTCTGCTTATTTCAATATGCAACAGAGGTACAAAACAGACTGTTTCCCAGCCTGCCCCTTCCAAGCTCTGCACAGTCCTACCCAGACCCTTATTTTCCTGCTACCAGGTGCCAAGTTACCCCATGGCAAGCTGATCCTCTCATTTCACCAGCCAAATTCCTCGTTCTCTCTCTGCTTATGAATTTCTAATGCAGCCAGTGCAGAAGCAGCAGCCTGCTCTCCTACGAGTTTGCAAGCCACATGCTCTGCTCTCCAATTGCTCCCCCCACCTCGCACATCCCCAGAGCTTTGGGCAAAGCAAAGTTCTGTGCAGGATCTCCAGGAGAGGTGAAAGGGGCCAGCTAGTTATACCACTAAAGGCCTCTTTGTGCCGATTTCATCGAGCGCTGTGCAGCTGATATTTTAGGAGCAATATCTGAGAAGAGATTTGAAGAACTGCTTATGTGATGGTTTTGTTAACAGCGGTGAGAACATGCACAGGGAAGCTTATTGATTCCCTTTATTGGGCAAAACTTGCTTCCTAGAATTCAGAGTTAGAGATGGGCCGCGACTGCAATACCAAATTACCGCGAGCTGCCTGCATGGAGCAACGGTCCAGAGGGTACAGCTGACCTGAACAAGCTTTCTGAATAGCTGCTTAAGCACACCAGGCTGCGGCTCTGACCCACTCCAAGAACGACTCAGGAGAGGAGGTAGGGAAAACAAAATGAGAGCAATGGAAGATGAAATGTTTATGGAAGGTGTCTGTGGCACTCTCTGTGTAGAGAAAGACCCACTCTGCACACTGATCCTGGGAAAACTGCTGCTGTTTGATGTGTTTCACTGATGGATCTGCAGCGGTTCATGGAGATGTGGGACAGCTAGAGTACACAGGGCCATAGCAAGACATTTTCAGGGGGTGGGGGAGTGTCATTGAACCAATACGCATCCCTTTTCCACTCCTTATAAACTGAGAGCAGATGGGAAATCCCTGAATTCTGGCTTCTAGTCCAGCAGGTATGAAATATGAAGTGTCCCAGCTACACTGGTGCTCCAGCAGACGTGCATTGCCCTTTGGTGGAGTGAATTACCTTCTCCTAGAGCACAATGGAGCCGCATTCAGTCTGCTCAGAGGACCCTGAGCCTGCATACAAAGTGTTCGCTTGGGTAATTTAGATAGACAAGAAAAGAAACAGTGTGTGTGGAATGAAAGGGAGAAGAACCAGCAAGACTCTTGGAGCAGGGTACACAGAAAATCCTGGAGGGAAAGGGAGGAGGCCAGCCACAGTCAGCCCTCAGAGTTACTCACAGAAACAACATACTTGCATTCAAGATAGAAGACACCCCCAAACTCTAGTGCTTTATCATCCTGCAGACCAGCCTCACAAATCACTGACCATCTGCAGTTTAGGAGTATTTGCCCTATACTCCCTGTCCCACTCATCCAAGCAGCTCATGGGTTACATGGTTGGTATTATCCTACAGAAACTGGCCAGGCAGAACTCATCTGCATACACACAGATGATCCCCCCTGCTGTGTGCTTTAAGGCTGATTTTTCCCATGCTCTGCAGCTTCTACCTTCTAACAGAAGAGAATTTCAAGTGTCCCAATGCACAGAAAGAGCAGGACAAGCCCCCAGGGTCCCCCTTTCTGCTGGCTCCAAAGCACATTCACACACTGTTGAGCCCCAGGCTACACCACATTGCTCCACACTGCACCTCAACAGATATAGTCCACACCTCACCTCCCCATCCCAGCAGCTCATACCTGTTCCCTCACCACTCTCTCCTCCGCATGTCCCATCCCGTACCTTGTAAAAGCTGTCCTCTGCTCCACAGCCAAGGAGAAGCTCGTTTTACAGAAAGGATAAAGATACCATCTCCCAAGTTACTGCTTGCCTCCTGAAGACACAGCTGCAATTTCTGGGAATTTATAAGTCTGTCTGTTAACTCCTTAATGAGCATCCTGTGCTAACATGGTTGGGGACTTGAAGAAACTTGCTAACAGCCTTTCAATGGTGCTGACTCTTCAGCTGTCCTGCATGTGAAATTTCACCAGTACCTTATAAACAGTTCAGTTGGCATTTTTCCTTTGTTTCTAGCTTTAGTAATATTTTCTAGCATCACTCTGTATCCCTAGAATGATCTGCATTTGGCAAAAGCTGGTAAGCAATAAAGCGTAGCTGCTAGCAGGAGCCATCGTGCTCATAGGGAGCAGCTGAGCTGGGGAGGGGGAACTGACCTCATCAAGGGCTGACCCCAGCACCTGGAGTAGTGGCAACCATTTTGAAAGAGGATATTTTATTGCTGTATTATGTCTGTAAGGATGAACGTCCAGCACATTTGAAAAGACTACCCAGTGGACTAAAGCTATCCAACAGGAAAAATGCAGTAGGGTGATGTGCGTGTTTATGTACGATAGCTGGTTTGTTTCCTCTAGCTTCCCTCTGTTCCTCCACAGCAGAGTAAAACTGCTAGAGAATACTCTAGAAGCTAAATAAAAAAAAAAAAAGAGAGGTAAATTTAATAAAAAAAGTTGATTTAAGAATATAACATCTCCCATCATATTCTTATAGGCATGCACTGGCTTTACATTTCCTGCACAGTGCTTACATCTTAATCCTTTCAAAGTTAGTTACAACTGCGTTAATTTTGAACTGAATCATTTCAAGCTGAAAATGATTTCTGAGCTGTTGTAAGCATCCCCCAGGCTAGTAATGGAAAGGGAAGAAACACAAAACCAGGACTGAAAACTGAACACGTGGGTTTCTTCTTCACTGCATTCGCAGTAGTCGTATATCTGTCCACCTACCACCTGAGAGTGAATTAGTAAAATGTGAAAACAGAAACAAAATTAACTATGGCTTCTTTACAATTATCTTAGTTCAGTCTGTAGGAATAAATATCACCATGATCTAATAAAATTGTGTGCCCCAATACAAGGAAATTCTCAAGCACTGCGGTCCTTAATAATCAAGATGTGACATAATTTTCTATTTTCCTTACATTTAAACTTCACTCCTGAGTTTCTAATGCTTATTTGTGCAATAATTGCTGCACTCCATGATGTGCTTTAACTTTAGTTACAGATATGCACGATCATCCTTAACTTTTCCATGGTGTCTATGCAGAAATAAACATTATTTTTGGCCCAGCACTGCCCTCGGTCTGCCAGTTCTGTTTCCACAGATGCTCTCCATTTCTGCTCTGCTGTACCACTCTGCTATGTCATGCAGTATGTGCACAGCAGTCATGGCCAAACGCTTTCCAGCTATGGGTAACATCCTTCAAGGACATAATATCTTGGGGAAAAAACCCAATTTACCCCCTTTCCTGCTCCAGGTGGAGTCACACCAACTTTCCTCTGTGGTTGCATGTGCTCAAATGCAGCCAGGAGCCCACCCCTCTCACTCCTTCTAATGAAGAGGCAATTTCAGCCTCAGTGTGTTAAAAAAAAAAATGTCATTAACCATTTCCCGGTCATCACTGTGATGCTGTCACAGGGGAGGCCCAGCAGCTTAATGTTATCTCCGCTGGGACAGAATATGGCCCCAGCACAGTTTCAGCAGCTTTGCTTTATTATGTTGAACATCTGGATGAAGACATTTAAAGCACATGTATGGTTGCCCCTAATACAGAGCTGTATCCGCTTCATATCTAAAAAAAGGCTGCTACCACCATCACATCCCTTACTTCAGTGTGATTTCATAGGCTAAATTCTTAAGGTAACTGTGGATAATTTGGAGTGTCGCCAGACCCATCTGCAACAGCAGTAAAAAGCATGCTTGATATTAATACTATTTCACTATTATTCCTTAGAGACCTCAGTTTGTGTTGTGTCTGGACTACGCCAGGCACAGAGCCACAGTAGATGGCCGTTTCTACTGAGCAGGCAAATGCTATGAAAGAAACAGCCAGCAGCTGCCAGGCATTGCAACACCAGATGCCACCAGAATTCTTCTGCTGTATTCCAAACCTGAATCTTTCCATCAGATCCACCTCCAGAGCTTATAGTTCATCCTTCATGGTCATCCTCTGCCACCTACAACAGTAATGCAGCAATTACCATCAGAGATATGGGTATAAAATATATGCATCTCTGGATAAAAGTACAACTGAAGCCCTGTGAAGAAGTTCCAAGTCAGTAAAAGGAACAGTGCAGAGCTGCCAGCTGACTGGGTGTGAAACAAAATAAGAAGTTATCTCTGAGATAGTTTTCCTCTAGATGTGCTCCTCAGGGTATTTGCATTTCTATGATTTTTAATCAATCAGCAACTGATAAGATTCCTCCAGTGAAATCAAATAGATAGAAATCTATATGGTATCTAGAAACCACAGCTACCATGATAAAATGTTGTGGTCCCCAGAAATAACATAGTGCCAGTGGAAAAGGGCCGAAGGGGCTGCATTAGTCCCACTGGTGCACAGGAGTGTCTGACTGTTCTTCCAGCACACTCGGCTCCCGGCTGCCCCTCAGTCAGGCAGGTTGTTCTCCATGGGCATTGCACTGCTGGATGCCCCGGAGTCCCAGGTGCTCACGAAGCTACGCCAGCCTTTGAAAGCTTGAGATTAGGCGTATGTAGCAGAGAGCACCTAGTAACACACGATTGTACACAGACATCTTGCAGGAGCAGTGCAAAATAATTCTCTTCTTTCACCCCTAACTCTCTGGTGTTTGTCAAGTAGTGTCAGAAAAAGCTTGCCAAGCATTGAAGTACTCTTCAAGAGATAAAAAAATGTAAATAATAACTGCCTTTGCATGTTCATCTCCCTCTCTCATTCTCCCTCCACGTGGAGGAAACCCTGTCAACTCCCAGGCAGATGCTGATCAGGCCAGCATTTAACCTTCAATTCCTCCATTTAACCGCTCATTTTGCACCGTGTGAGGCCATGCACAGCTTCCCAAACGACACTTGGCACTGTACTCTGCACACCTGCAACAGACCCAGTTCGGGCTGCAAAGGTGGGGCACGTCATGCTGTGCGTGGGTTGGGTGCAGGGGGAGAGCTCAGCCGTTGCAAGAGCAAGGCTTGGACAGGAGCTCAGCAGAGAGCATCACGGCCGAAAATACAGCCAGGAGTGCCAGCACAGGGGAACAGGGACAAAGCTGGAGGTGTGAACATCCGAGGCACAGCTGCCTGGGAGGCATCTGGACGGGCAGCAGCTGTGGGAGCAGAACTGGCAGATAAAGCCCACCATAGGGTAAACACTATGGGCTGCGAAGCGTGGTGCGATCCTGGCAAACCCAGCACCTCGATTCACGCATGGCTGCCAGCACGTTGCAGCCGCAGCAGTGTCACAGGCTGCTTGGAGAAGCCAAAGCAAACTTGCATTTGCTTGGAACAATCCTTGTCTTCGCTTTCCTTTCCTCTGGGCATGTTGTTCCTTATTGTTAAAGCCCAGGCACGTATTCCTTCATTTGCATGGAATTGTTTGAATTTTCTTTTTAAAACCAAAATTTTTGTGATAGGTTTTCCCCCACAAAACTGAAAAACTGAAAACCTGTCTTCTTCTCCTTGCACTCCCAGGTTTTGAAATGTTTATTTTGTGGTTAAAAAAAGTTAAATCTTACTGTAAATATTTATAGCATTTCAAAACTAATACTTGAGCATTTTGNTTAAAAAGAAAATTNAATTTTTCCATATTCATGTTCTTCTGAAGGAGAAAATAAGACANTTTCAACCACATGGAAANTGTTCTCATTTGGGTCAGACAGCTATTTTGAGTACAGGACNGATAACCATCCGCAATTATCATCTGCAGACAATTGGATGGATGTTCCCTTGCAGCCTGAAAGGGCAGGTCACTCACAGCATATTTTACTCATTAAAAGTAAGGAATAACACGACGATACGCCACTGGTACCTTCAGCTGGAATGGCATGCCGAGCCCTCCCTCCGTACTGGACTGTGGAGGTGGTGACTTCTGTCAAAGAAGAGCCCCAGAGTAGGTATAATTAACAATCACATCTTCATCCCATAAATAATGGGATTCCGGGATGATGGATGAAGCTGCAATACTTCTCCACAGGAAGCATCACAGTGCTCTATCCCTACTGCTCCTTACTGACTTCACTAGAGCGCCAGCGAGCTCTCTGAATTCAGCCTAATATTTCTGAAGATTTAGGTAGTCGTGGCTTCGCTCTGAAAGCCATGCCTGCATGCGAGAGGTCTGGTGGAGGAGGTGGGTGGGAGGACATCTCGGAGCAGATCCCGACTCTCTTACTGACTGTTTGATTGCCTCAATGAAGACATTTGATCTGTCCAATAGACCAGGCATTCTCAATATTTGTGATCATCTGTATGCACATGAAAAAAACAAAAGACTACATTTTCCCCAAACTGCCCTGTCGCCTGGGTCCTTGCACGAGCCATATGCTGAGGCCCTTCCTTAGGCGAATGCCCCACTGCGGTCAAAGGGACACTGCCAAGGTGACAGACGGGCAACACCGAGAAAGGACTGACCAGGATGCGTGCCTCAGGAGCACGCGGAGCTGCCGTTGTGCTCATAAATACAGAACTGATGGTGCTCAGTCTGCATCTTGCAAAGTCCCCAAGTATCTGAAGAGAGGCCCATGAAAATGTGTCGCAGGTGGATAAACTCAGGGAGATGGAGATTTCTGTCTCCTTCCCACTTCTTAGAGGGACACTGCTGGGAGCTGCTCTGGCTATGTCATTTCTGTCACTTTCCTGAGACTCACAGTCCTGTGCACCCACATAGATACATACACAAATGTATGCTTACACACACCTACACGCACATGCGCACCGCGTATGTACATATACAGGTACATTTTTATTTATCCTGCCATTTAGAAATTATCGTCAACCCCTTCACAATACATTATTATTCCATTAGGATCACTTCAACTAACAAACATTCGAGGTACAACTGCCCCAAGGTCTCCCGGTATGATGTAGATTAAAGTTTAATGCTGTATTTATGTGTGCATTGTGTTCCATATGAGCCAAGCTGTCCCATTAACTATGCGCAAAGGGCTAGGAAGTTATAACATTTATCTCTGCGGACGCTCCAGATTACTTTTTCCTGTTGCATGCCTCCAAGGCTAAACATCTAGTCCTCGATTTACGTAGGGCTGTTAAAATTTTTAAACCTTTGTAAATGATGAACGGTTTATCAATGTAACTGCATTTTTGTCAGCCTTGGCTGGGGAGGATAAAGAAATATTGGCAACTTTCCAATGGTCATTTGTTTTATTTTTTTTTTTTCCATTTAAAACACGACTTGGGTAGAAACAGTATCCATTATTAATAGATAAATATTTTATTAAAGATATAAAGACCACAAAGATTTGTAACTTTAATAATCTAGTTTCTTATTTTAAATTCTGTAACATTATTATTTATTGAATAACTGGAGATATTTCTTACAGGATCACAGTTAGGCAGAACCACAGCGAAATGGATAACTCTGCGCTATCTGGGGGAAAGCATTCCAGCTGACTTCAGAGCTTCCTGACAGGATTTTTTTAAAACAATTTTAAAAATAAATTTGTCACTGGCTGTTTACAATAAGGCCTATAAAGTTTCAAAGGGAATTCTTTTTTTCTTAACTTTACTTTTGCTGCTGCACATGCTGGAGTGTCCTTACAACCCTGCTCACATATTCTGCAAATTATTCTGGTTTCTGTGTTAAGCCAATTTTTTTTAGCCTTTGCTGTGCTACAGCAGAGTGATAACTGCATTTTCTCTTCCCTGCAGGGTGATCTGCTGCTCTCCAGTGACGGAGTGAATTGAAAGGGGGAAAGGAACATAAATTTGAACTTTATTTTGCTCTCCCTCCTTGGATTTCACTTCACGGGCTTTTTTCTGAATGTTCTTCTTGTGCTTGTTAGACATCACAAGGACTGTGTGGACAACTGATTGCCTAAGAGTGAGGTCTGGCAGTCCAGAAAATTCGAAATATGAAACAATTTGGACTAATCTGATTTCTTTTTTTTAATTTCAGAATAAAAAAATTAATGCTTATATTTGAGTACTCTGAAATGGTGGGAGGGTTTTGCAAATAGAGGAGTTGAAAGAAGAAAAATAGCTACTAGTAATAGCCATGCTCATGGCAACAAACAATTTTGCTACAAAGATCTCAAAACTTGCACTTTCAGTCTCCAGTAGAAATTGTGGGGCTTTTCTGAAAACAAAAGTTTCTGTTTTCTAAAAATAACTTTCTGGTTTTATAGCTCCTTTAAGCCTGGACAAAAATCAAAACAAAGTGTCATCCTGCAATAGTCAGTGTTCAGCTGGTGACCAAATATCATTAAACACCTGAAACTTAAAAGATATAAAGTCTTTTGCTCAACTGACCCCAGAAACCTGAATATAAACTTCCTAAATCCCACACTAAAGCTCTTCAGACAAAGCACTTGGCAATTTCAGGCTACTCCTCCCCACATGTTCATGTGTGACACAGAACTATGTCAGCAAAACATATTTTTCGTTTGCTTGTTTAGTTGTGGGTGTGAAATATTCCTGACCAGAGGAGCAGCCTTCTGCTATTATAGTCTATTATCTCAGATACACACATATATACACTCTTACACTTCTGAATGTTTACGGGCTAGATTCAAAACCCAAATCACAGAGAATTTATTGTAAAAAAAGAAATTAAGTTTTGTTTGCCAGTTTCTGGTAGAGATCTGACTGGATCCATCTGACGGTTTTCCATTAAATCTTTTCCACTGAGTAAATATCAGTTACTGAAACCAAAATCGTCCAAGGGAGAGGGACATTTTCAATTAGCCTTTTCAATCACATTTACCACACTATAATGTGAAATTATCAAAATATTGTATTTAGATATTTTCTAAACAAAAATTTCTGCTTTTACTTTTTGAACATGATGAATTTTAAAAGGCCTCAATTACAAAGAACTATTGAAAACCATCTATTTAACCTTTTATCAACCATTAGCCACGTATTAAACCATCTATTTAATCAATTATTTGAAAAACATTTCAACTGATCTGAGTGAAGAGATCTTTCTCAAGCTTCAACTTGCAGGAAAGCTCATGTTTTTCAGTGTTCTTCATGATTCAGAGAGGGTCATCTGGTGTTCTGGAAACTGCAGGATGTCCCGCTCGCAGGCTCTCGTCCTACTGGGGGACTTCAACTACCCCGACATCTGCTGGAAAAGCAACACGGCAAGCTGTAGGCAATCCAGCAGGTTCATAGAATACATTGAGGACAACTTCTTAAGCCAGGTAATAAGCACCCCTACCCGAGGGGATGCGATACTAGACCTGGTGGTCACCAGTGCGAGTGAGCTCGTTGGAGATGTCAAGATCGGAGGTAGCCTGGGCTGCAGTGACCACGCGCTGGTGGAACTAACGCTACTGAGGGAAATGGGAATAATGAAGAGCATAGTCAGGACACTAAATTTTAGGAGGGCAAATTTCCAGC
>Ga0065711_1011539_pt1 | contig 15680 bp, 8 predicted proteins | sample Hoacrofraction12_FD_59098 | JGI IMG/M metagenome (GOLD analysis project Ga0065711, IMG submission 59098) | Hoatzin crop microbial communities from Cojedes, Venezuela - Epithelial fraction 12 v2 (version 2) | ecosystem: Host-associated > Birds > Digestive system > Esophagus > Crop | place... | reverse complement strand
GGTTGGAAGGGACCTCTGGGGATCATCTAGTCCAACCCCCCTGCCAAAGCAGGGTCACCTACAGCAGGCTGCACAGGACCTTGTCCAGGCGGGTCTTGAATATCTCCAGAGAAGGAGACTCCACAACCCTTCTGGGCAGCCTGTTCCAGTGCTCCGTCACCCTCAGAGAGAAGAAGTTCTTCCTCATGTTCAGCTGGAACTTCCTCTGCTTCAGTTTGTGCCTGTTGCCCCTTGTGCTGTCGCTGGGCACCACTAAAAAGAGTTTGGACCCATCCTTTTGACGCCCACATCTGAGATATTTATAAGCATTTCTAAAAGATGCCTTCTCAGCCTTCTCTTCTTCAGGCTCAACAAGCCCAGCTCCCTCAGCCTCTCCTCATAGGAGGGATGCTCCAGTCCCCTCATCATCTTGGTAGTCCTCCCCTGGACTCTCTGCAGTAGTTTCAAAAAATATTGGTGCCACAGCGCAAAATAATGGATTCTCAGTTAAGGTATTTTATCCCCTTTAAACCAAACTAAGACAGTTTTTAGCCTGGCCTGGAATAGGGCATAAATTTTACAAGCATAATGATTGAGCACACCAATGTCTTACCATTGTTTTAAGGTCTGAAGTTTTCAACTTCATCGTTTCTGTTTTTTTCTCGCAGCAGTTGTAGATTTTAGAAACAAACAACCATACTGAGATGATAATATTTTACTGCCAAATGTGTCTATTTTTGAGGATAGCACTATTCAGATTGCCCTCAAATACCTCTGTTAAAGGAACACAAAAAGTACCTCCAAACAGTATTCTTTCAAATGCTATTACTTACATCTGATTGCTGGTGTTTTCAAGACACCAGGGCCTAGACACACAAAAGGATGTCATGGGACTCAGAGCAGAAACATTTGAGCATTTGGCAGCTGTGAGATTGGACTTTAGGTACTGTGGCTCCATGGATGTATATTGAATGTTGAGATGTATAGCACAGAGTGTGGTGAAATGTATAAAGCAGCCAATAAGAAATGATGCAGAGAGCTGAGCATCTGCAACTGGGATTCTCTTAACTTAGATACCCACTTACATCCCCGAACTAGACATATTTGAGCCTTTGGGATACCCAGGGACCTCTGTTGGCATTGGATAAACTACACAAACAGTAATTTTTAGCATGTAGGCAACATAGACCTAACCCCCAGGTACCCAGATGAAGTGCATTGGTGTGCCAATAAAAACCTCAGTGATCACTACTGATCCACAGTATTCCACGATTTGCTGCCAGAATCAGAGCACCTTCTTTTGTACATTCCCAACTTTATCATCTGCTGCAATATGTTTCTTTTAATCTTTTTCCACATTATGCGTCATACCTGGTTCTGCTGAATTTTTAGTTTCTTTTCCAAGAATTAATGATAGAGGCCTGGTACGATAGAGCTTTTATGTTAAAAGTCTTTTAACTTTCCTACTTCTTGGATCTATAACTCTCTACAGTTAATTGCTTTGTAAGATTTGAGTAGGCAGTCCCTGACAATCTCACTAATTCAGAATGTTTGTTTTTTGCTTGTAACGTTTTCAGCTAGGTTTTGAGTTGTCTGTAAAGCCACATACTTGTAAAGTGAAACCTCGTTCCTTTCCTGCTGCTTAACATATCGCTTTAGTACCATATAGACATGCATAATGTCCTCTTCGGGCATTGACTATATTAACTCAGTGGCTGCATCATAAAAAGCTGTTATAGGCCATGATTTTACTTTATATTTGTTTCTTTGTGCAACTGTCATGCCCTGTTGAATGACTGTTTTCCTGTTATGAGGAGGCGTGCATTCAAAGCCATTAAACAACTGTGTTCCATTAGTTACACATTGATCAGTTACTAGTGTGAGCAATGCCACGGCAGTGCTCCAGCCCAGACTGAGACGGAGTTTCCATTGGAGCCCCTACCTTTTAGAGGGCACGGAAGTGTGCTTCCCACTGAAACTTATTATTCATTACATTCTAAAATAGATACCTACCTCCCATGTCATACTTATCAGAGGGGAACAGTGCCGCATATTGCTCATGGATACGCACAGATCTAATGAGAACATGCTGACATTGTTGACAGAAAACAATTAGAAGCATGATTTAATCAGAAAGCAAACAAAAAATTGAATGCAATACGATATGAAGCTCAAAAAGAGACAATCCTTGTGTGCTAAGTCCCATAGAAGTAAGAGGAAAAAATTAAAAGGGATAGCCCAGGATCCTCTGTCATCAAGGAGTCTGCAGTGCACATAGATGTATTACAACAGCTTGGGGAACTCTTCAGCTCTGGGTTCTTTGGGATTGTCTTCTGATATTTATGTGGTGTGTACTAGGGGTCATGCTTACTTTGCTAATCTTTAGAGGTACTAGTATAGCTCGTCATTTTAATATCAGATGCTAGCATCTGTGTGGGGTGTTTTCCTGCCATCACAGTGGAGAGAAATAATTATGGCAGGACAAGCAGTCTGCAAACATAACTAACAAATTCCATATGCAAAGTAAAACACTATGTGCTCTGAGCCCACACCGTAAAAGACAATTATTGCCCAGATCCTTTTTGGAGTCATAAGAGAGAGACAGAATTAGGGGCCAGACCTAATTCTGTCTTAGGCTATTCTGTACTTATTTTGTAAATAAAAGGGAAACTGGATTGTAAGACATTTATAGCCCTGTCAAATGGTCAAGAATGCATTAAGTCCTTCTCTTGTCAGTACTGTGAGATGTGGGAAAAGGTGAAATCTATGATGTCATGTAAAAAAGGATTTGAAGTAGTATAAAATATGCATGCTTTTAGCTTAGTAAATTTCCTTGTCTGATTTTCTAGCGTGGACAGAGACACCACAAAGCCCTATCCTCACTCATCTGTGGAAGATGCAGGAGAAGAAGCAAAGAAAAGTATTGTGAAAGAAGATAGGGGAAAAAAGAAAAAGAAGAGGAGAGCAGAAGACAAAAGACATCCCAGGAAGAGGATGTCGGACTCTGATGAGCTAAAACAGAGAGAAAGAAGTTCACTGCCTAGCAATGAAGAAGAATTTGAAGGTAAAGAAGTAGCTCTGAAAAATTATGAAGATTAGGGATTAAACAGATCTGATGGGCCTTCAGTTAATCCCCACACATGGAACCAATTTTCTGCATTTCTGGATGTTAGACCAGTCTGATTTCCCACGTCCTCTGTGACAAGTTTCTTCCACCTCCTTTGGAAACCGTTCTTCACACTGATCATTCTCAGCATGTGTTTCCACAGCGAAGGAAAAAACTAAATAAAGCATGTTCAGGCACATGCTACCTTAATTTCCCTAACATTTGTAGTAGCAGTGAAGATGCAATAACACCAACCTTGGTACCTGCTAAAAAGCAGAGTATATATTCCAGTCCCTCTACTGCTTGTTACTTGTTAGATTAAAGGTATGTCTATATTGCAGGCATTAAATTGTTGCATATAGAGCGCAATGCTTCAAAGGTTGAATTGCTTTTAGTGTCTGAGCTAGCTTAGTTAAAGCTGACAGCAGTATCTATGCTCCATGTCACGCAGTAGAGACCTGGGCTAGTGTGGGTCTGCCATTACATGCCACAGTCAGCTCTTCATTTTAAAAATCCTACTGTCCATACCTGCTAGTTGTACCTCCTTGTACTAACACACTCATTAGTTATTTACTTGCAGAAATAGTGGATTATAGATTCACTCAATCATCATCTTGTCAATCAACTTGATTTGGCTGGTCTGAACTTTCCTTCTACATTCTCACTCATCTGTTAAAGATTGTCTGCAAATTTTATTTTTATTGCTTATAATGGGTATTATGGTGCCCACTGCATTTTAGGAGTGGCCTGGTTGGAATTATATGAGCGCAGAGGTGCTGGTCTTGTCCTGTAGCTCTGTGAGAGACCAGAGCTTCCACAGGTAGGACCAATTCACTGAAAACGCTCAGTTATCCCAGACTCCTCCCTCTTGGAAATCTTGAGATGCAGATGCTGAGTAAATGTGAAATAATGCTAATAAGATCAGCAAGTCCTGTTACTGATTCCATGCAGGTTGAAGGAAAGATTAAATGGGAGCAGTGGCTATCTACACATTTGAATCCTGCCTAGACTTACCAAATTATCTCATAGGAATCTATCAAGACTCTGACAAGACTTCAAGGTAGTATGCAGGCCAAACATGCTAAAGAGGGTACACTGTGTCCTTCTTATGACACCATGGACATTGGACATGCCTTTTTTTTTTAGCTTAAATGTATTTTCGTTTACATATCCTTCTGTGTTTTATCAGAAGGGAAAGTCAGAGAGCAGACAAAAATGTTAAATACGACTATGCGGTCATCCTCACAGGGTTTCATTAGATGTCTCTTTATCCAATCTCTGTACATGATTGTGTATTTACCCTCTTTGGGTGTAGATATTTGTCCCATTTTTAAACTATGCTAATGATTTCATAGCATTTTGTGTATACAATTTTGTAAATTGTATCTAATGTGTTACTTAACCTCTGACTTACATGGCTATTTTAACTGTGTTTATGCTGAATTTAATTTTAAAGAGTGAAGAGAATAAAGCAAACAAATTTGCCTGGCATTGTTTTTTCCTTCCGCCCAAGGTTCAGGTCTAGTATGAACTATTAGTTTATACTCCATGTTTGGCAGTCCAGTATGTGCTGAGGATCAGATTTGTGAGATTCACCTACATACAGGTTAACACTTACCCTCTGAAGTAGTCATATTTAACTATACTGATATGAGTAAGTGTTGAATAACATGGGTGAGGTGTTGGAAAGCTCTATTGTTCTAATGAATAGATTGATTAGTCTCTGTGGACCCGATATTAAAAATACCAGGTATCTAGCAATGCACTTTCCCTTCATGGAGTTGTCATAATAAATAAGGCTGGATATTCAAGTCAGGAACCTAAACTCATGAAATACTTATGAGCTGAAACATCCTGTTTTCTTCTTTGGACACCTACATAACCCTGAAATCTCAGTTGTTGCCCTTATTACACCAGACACACCAATGTTCATCGGAGTGATGCCTTACCTGACTTTCCAAGTAGTTGTTTTCAATACTTCATTATTTCATGACTGTTTATAAAAAGGCAGAATTTTAAAAATAGAGTCAGAATCTCAGAGAAATGTTTTGAATACCTGAAAATATCATTAACAGTTAAAGCTAATAACTTTGGTAGCTAAATATCTTTTGCAGTAACTAGGTTATAATTTTTTTCAAGATTTCCAAAAGCAGCCTGTTAAACTGGGAACTGGTTTATCTGAAAGATGCATAATCCTCCCACATACTCTTTTTCCTGTAATATCAAATACCTGAATAATTTAGATTTCTTTCAACTTACAAAAAAGCTCAATAGTCCTGATCTGTTTGCCTGAAGTAAAGGCTTGTTTCTCGTATATATACACAACACTTTTCCCTATGTGAGTGATATGTTTAAAGCATTTAGTGCCTTCAGCAGTTCCTACATTTCCTTTCCAAAGGTTTGTCTTGTCACTTATTATGAACTCTCCAGATACACATACATATTTTTAATAATCTGATTGGGCTGTGTTTTGTAACTAGTCCATGTGTTAGTTAACACTTGTTCCTACGGTTCTGCTGACTTCATGTGTACATTCATGTGTTATATGAGGAAATGAGTTCTCCTGAACTTGAATGAGCATTGCCCAATATAGAGAAGGATTTTTCTGCTCTCCAAGATAATGTGGATTCAGCTAGATGGGTCTTGCATAGGTGGTTGACAAAGCCTTGTATTTCCATGAGGCCTTATATTGCCACAGAGCTGTAGGTCCTGAATTAATGGAGCATTTTGGGAATGTTTGTGGTTTGGTTTGTGCTCAGCTAAAATATTCCTGATTATTAGGAGGAATCAACAACCCATTCTGTCTGTTCCCAGTCAGGGAAACAGCGTTAACAGAATTGAATAAAGATTGAGTAATTTTGTTAGTTATTTAGTGTATTCATTAGTGTGTTGATGTGTAATTTTGTCTTATTTATTCCAGAACTATTCTTTTTAACACATTATTATTTTAATTTTTATGCTTGCTGCTGTTATTGTGTTAGTTAGCTCTATATGTTTATGAGAGAGTGAATGAAGTCCTGGAAAATTCCCACTGACTATTAGTGGGCTAATGAATCTTTATGTAGGTAATTCAGATAAAACTATTTGAATGAACAAGATCACAAATACTTAACTCTATCATTGGTTATTGCAATAATTGTATTTATACATACTTTAAAAAACATTTATTTGCTTCTGCAGAAAAATTCTTCTGTCTTTCTAGTCCTCTCTCTGTTCTGTAATGCCTAAAATCAATGTTCATTTCACCTCATTTCCTTGTTGGTTTTGCAGCATGGTGATCTAGTAAAAAACTAAATCAGAAAACAATGCGGAGTGAAGTACAGATATGATAGACAGTAACGGACTGCATTGCTTGATGCAGTAGCAAATCATAGCTAACAGAGCCCAAGTCTCCTTTTTAATTTATAATGAGATGTGACTTGAAGCAATTACACTGATAATTACTGTAACTGCCAATATGGGGTAGGTGGGAGATCTCTGGAAATGATAATTTTCTGTCCTTTTCTGTGGCAAATCTAGTTCCTCTGAATCAGGTTCAAGAGTGTAACAGCTGTGACACCTGGCAGTCTAGTGGATTGGTTGGCTGGATTTCCCACAGGAGGATTTCACATTTTTAGCACCCGTTTGTTTTCCAGTCTCATTTTCCAGATAGTTCATTCAGCGTTTGGAGAAGGCTATCATAACAAAGCAGTGTTCCCACCTGTTGGTCATGGCTTGTTTGATAAGCAGTCCATGTCAGTTCAGCTATGCTTGCGTCTGTTACTCACTGCAGCTGTGTGGTGTCAAGGGCTCCCCAACACCCTCCAGACCTAGCTTTTGGTTTTCTGTGGATAGCATGTTACCACCTGGCCCAAACGACTCTCTCTTCTGTCAGGGCAGTCCGCTCATCGGCAGAGGAAAGTGTGTTAAACTTTCCGTCTCTTTCCCCATAAAGAGTGAAACATGGAGATGTGCCAGGGAACAAAGTGCCGTTCCGTTGGTGTAGGAGGCAGGTGTTGGGGTGTCTGAGAGGGGAGAGGAAGGGCACTTCTGTCCAGATTCTGAGAGCAAGGCCAGAAAGGTTTCTTTCAACATCTCGGGAAGGTACACAGAGGGCACGTCCACTGGGTAAAGAAAACAAACAGTTTGTGAATTGTGTGTGATGGAGAACACTCACCTCACAGTGTGTCTTTCATTTTATTCCAGGTAGCAGTGTGGCTCAAGTACCCTTCAGTATTTTAGCCCAGCCATGTTTTTGTATTGCAGACAGATACTGTCAGCTTACAGAATACTGTCAAGAAATTTCTGAACCTCATTCAGGAGAACTCCACATTCTTGTCTCTTAGGTTGCCCGAGAACACCAGAAAGTTCCTTCCCTATATCCAAGTGCTGATGTTGTGCATGTAAAGACAATTTCCAAAGGCATGCTTTTGATTTGCAAACCCTCAGCTTCAGGGTTTTCAGTGGTAGCTGTGGATGATCAGCATTCCCAAAACTAATCATACTCCTGTCTCGTACTCTCTGCGTAGTCAGCCTGTGCTGTTCCTTCCCCACCCTATGTATCATAAGTTTATTCTTCAGATGCCTCCCACAGTTTTGTGTTCTGCTACATGAGTGTTTATTATATGCTCATTTAAAACCCAAAAATCCTCCTTAAAGAAATATACAAAGTGAAAGAGAGCATGCGATTTTGTTTACTTTGTGTCTTCCTATTTTATTCTCTTTCATTTTTTCTCTAGCTTCCAAGTCTTTTGCCATTCATTCATTACAACTGTCATCATTTTGTGCCAGGAGAGTGCCTAGTAGTTTGTGGCCTTATTTGATATAGTTGTATAAAGTGACTTTTCAGTGGCACAGTGCTGTTAACAGCAAACCAGAGAAGATAAGCATAGTCGTACTGGGTCAGACGAAGGTCCGTGTAGCCCGGACCCTGTCCCCTGCAGTGGCTAGAAGATGATTCCTGAGGAAGAGTAAGAACAACAGCTGACATGTGAATAACAACAGCTACAAACTTAGTAAATGTGAATACTTAAAAAGCAGACTGGTTTGATCTTCTGAGGATGAAAACAAAAAGGAAAGCAGTGAAAAGCCTCTTTATCCAAGACTATTGCTCTGCTGCCATAGTCATGGAGCCATTTGTTCCATGATAAATTTCAGGGTGTGTACTGGGGGGTGCTGAACTGTTATGTCCAAGCTCATGGTGGGTCAATATTTTCTTACACTAAAGAGTACCTGTTCTCTCCTAGCATCTTCATTCTCCATGTCATCATCCTGGCGTTCATCAAGGCATCAAACTCCGCAGTTGCCGAGCGCTTCAGCTCCCAGCTCACCGAAGCACCCCTGTTTCTTGCACAGTCTGGCTGTAGGAGAGTCTCCAGAGCCTGGTAAAAGCAACATCACCAGAATTATCAGAGTCAACACGGAGCAGCAAGGATTGGCAAAGCCACCTCAGCACCACTGTGCCAAGCAAAGGAAGCCACGTTAAGGGTCCGTGATGAAGGAGCTTGTGAGGAATGGATGAAGCTGCAGATAGGACAGATTTTTAGCACCTGTAACTGTGAAATTTTATTCTTTGAATCAAAAATAAACTGACTAGTTAAGGTTAAATTATTTATGACTTTGCAGACTTACTTTGGAGGTATGAAACAGTGTCAGAGATTCTGCTGTGCTGCTGACAAGTATCAATATGAGAAGAGAGAATGGAAAATTGTGTTTGTCTGAGTATCCTTTGTTTGCAGTAGACCTGTTTGGTTTATTAACTGGGGGTCTTTCTTACAAAATGCATTTTTCCAAAACTCCTTTTTCACAGACTCAGTCTGTATGGCTTGTAGGAAGACCTGCTGCAGGGAGCTTACCCAGTTTTCCACTGGTGCTGATTTTACGTGTATCTGTCCTAAAGCTTTTCCACTGATGGGGACTGTCCCGTGAGAACACAGATGAGGTGCTCTGCCTTCAAAGGCTAGCCTCTTGGTAACACAGACTTAGACCGAGGGCTGAATTATTCTCTGTGACATTTGATATAAAACCAGTGCTATTCTGAAGGCGGAGGAATTGCTTCAGTGTTATGGCATTATAAGCGAAAGCAGGAATTGCACCCAGACACATTTAGGAGCATCTCTACTCTTAGCTCCTAAATAGTGGATAGGTGACTGAACCCAGTGAAAAAAAAAATCCAAATAAAGATTCATTTTCTCAGTCTAACAAATGTAATGTGATATTCACTGTCCACGACATGACATTTGAAATGGCACACAGTCGGGGGGCTGTAGTGTGTTTAGCACTGAAGATCCTCACCGCAATCAAAGTGTGACTTGTAGAGATGCAGTGACACAAGTGTATGCTTGTCTAGGGCTTTCTGTTAGGGAGTTGAAGACTGATTCTTAGTACTTTGATGTATCAAAGTGAACAGACATTAAAGATTCTCACAAGCTTGATTTTAGATACCTGTGCAATTTCCAGGCAGATGTATGTATTCATCTTTACGTTTGAAGTGGAGTTGAAAAGATACACTTAACCAAACAGAAACAGAGGGCGCTCAATTAATGTATACACATGTATATGTTGTAACCCAGTGGTACATTTATGTTCAGTGAATTCCAGCTTTTATGGTAGCCAATTTAATCACAGCCCTTTTTTGTGTTCCAGATACATGACACATCTATAACCAGGCCTGACTGCTAGGATATTCTTCTGTTTTGATGTAGCAGTAATAATTTCAGATCTTTGTCTTTATTATCTCCTCTACACCTCGATTCTTTTCTTTTCAAATGTCTTTCTCAGATGAAGACTATTCTTACATTAATANTGCTTTATTATTACATTCCACATATCTTTCTGAACGAANTAGCNAATATTAAAGATTGCTGCCTGATTAAACAAAGAGTAANAGAGACAATTTCACCTTACAAGACTGCTAGTGCAGACTTGGCATGGCAGTGACAGGGGGGGCTGTGCTGGCTGTGCCCGGGGACTCCAAGGCCTGGACAGCTACAGTGCTGCGGCACGCCAGGGACAGCTCTGCAGCGGAGCACAGATTTCTGCATGTTCTTAAGGAGGCTTTTGCATAGCTATGTGGGGAAATAATATCCATCAGGGGCAAAATGAATGGGAGAGAAATACAGGAGACATTTCCTCTGCTCAGGAAAGGTTGTTCTAAGCTGGGGCTGGCTGGAGCCCAGGCGTTTTACCATACGGCTTCTCAGATAGTCTAAGGGCCTTCTCTGGGCAAGGGGTCTCTACTTCATGCAGCCCACTCCTTCCAAGCACTAAATATTTCCCTTAGCACAATGTAACCATGGTAGCATGGTGAGAACCTTGACATTTAGGCCCTGAAATCTAAAAGAAACGAAGCAATGAACAGAAGACATCCCAAACACTATGAAATGCTCAAGCTCCCACTAAAGGTCTTTCTGTGTTGCTAGTAGTACCTTCCTCTTGTGAGGTAAATTCCCAGTATGATGGAGTGGGTGAAATATTCTGGTTTGATTTTACAGATGCAGGAAGGTCACGTCTGGTTTATGGCAAAGCTGGTAGAGTCTCCCTTGAGGCCAATGTGGGGACAACACCTGGAGCTGCTTGTGGTGCTTGTTACCAAATCTCAAGGAGCCACTCAAAGAAGGAGAAGGTGCCACGTTATTTTCAGATGAATGGGTGTCCCCTGCCATAGAAGAACTAAAAGTACTGTGCCTAGTACCCTGCTTCTCTTGGGCTCAATTTACTGGCTGTGCTTCTGTATACAAACAAGATGAAAATCTCAAGCCCCGCTCTGTCTGTGCTTCACATTTTTAACAGCCATTAATCTGAAATGAGAATAGCCTGATGCCATCGTTGAGGAGAGAGTATAAAAAAAATTACATTTCTATTGTCAATGGAGGAAAACAGAGTCTTTGAAGATACATTTTAGACCTCTCCTCTCAGATGCTTCCTTTAGGCATATCGCTATTGCCTACTCTAGCCAGCTACTTCAGGTCTACACTTGGCCTGGAAAATCCTATCCACTTCTGTGCAGATAACTCCTACCCAGGAGATCACTGAGCTATCAGTTTTGGGAAATTGCTGAGGTTTTGATAGCTGTTTCTGTCTCAGTGTGGAGCAACAAAAGGCATACAGATATTTTTATTTAGTAAAGGAGAATTACTGAGTTTTTGTAGCTGGAATGACCTTGCAGGCAGGATACTTCAATGGGATGTGAGAGAGAGTGTTGAAATTTTTGCCTAGCCTGATTCGGGAAAGACTCAAACCTGGGAAAAACTGTAATTCTGAAATAGTCTGTCTTGGGAGTTGCCATTTGGATAGTTCATGCTACCTTCTGTTCTGCAGCTNAGGCTCCTTACTTATGCCATGACGTTCTGGAGTTTTCTCTTGTAGAATGGAGCTGGGCACACACACGGACCCCCTGGTTATAGGAAGTCACTGTGGATCTGTTCTAGCCAGAGGAAAAGTTGGAATTGATATCATTATACCACAGCATCCATGAAATTTTAGGCCAGGATAGCTGGGAAGAAATATATCATGGACATGAGCATTTTGGTTTTCTGGAAGAAATGGCACTACCAGTGAATGGAAGAGCCCTATACATTTCGGTACAGAAGGTATCTTGAGGAAAAGTTTGTTGAACAGAAAATCTACTTTTCCCCCAAGAATGTCTTTCAACCACATCGACTTTGGAGTCTACAAGCTCATGTTTTTAGCAGAAGAAGATGCATCTCAGTCAGACTAGCTCAGCATTGACATGATCATCTCACCTCTGTCTCTTGTGACTACTGTGTATTTGATGCTGTACATGTGCACACGAACAACATGAAGTGTGGGTCAATTCTGCATGCACATATTGTTAAGTATGCGCAGATGGACTGTATGCCACCCCACAGTGACAGAGATGGTGATGCCCCTGAAAAAATGGCTGAAGAATACTTACCTTAGTATTCCACTGGGTGCAATGCAAATTTGGGAGAAATGTGAATGGGAATGTTAACGAAGCACAGGATCAAAACTGGCAGCACAGGTAGTCTGAATGGCGAATTCCTCTTCTGCATAAAGGGTGACCATCAATCACTGTAGATCCTGTAGACAAGCTACGTTTAAAGATTGATTTATTGTAGAGATGTGGGTGGTGATGGACGAGTTCCCTTTTCACTCGTTATTACGGATCCATTTCACTGTTCGTTTCTGGGTGTGCAGTCTGACCACAAGAAGCACCTGTCATGGGACAGCATTTATTAATTTTCCCTGCTGTGGCCCACAAGACTTTTTTCCCACCTGAGTTCGTTAAACGTTTTGTTGCATTGCTTTGTATCAAGCCTGGGAATTGTCAGGATGATTTATTCTTTTCATTTGAATGTTGGTCCGTCTGTACAACATGAGGTCTGTCCCGAGTTCCACACCATGCTGCAGGGGTGCAGGAGGTGATGTTTTCATATGCTCACTTCTTGCCACGGATCTGTTTTAAAGAGGCGACTACTATTACGGTGGTCTGTCAACAAGATGAATTTTTCAATTAGATTTGCCAGATGGCTGAGCTTGACCAGTATGGCCTAATTTCAGGTTCTGTCAATAGAGCATAATCAGATCACCGAAAATCCAGGTTGCCGGTTCCATGCACTGCCACATACAAAGTTGGCAGTGGTGGGCTTTGGGCCTGGGCAAGGCCATGCTCAGACTTCTTTCCTGTGATTCTTTTCCAGCCACTGGGATGGTACTTGCCCTATTCACTTACACTCACGTTTCTGTTTCTTTTTGAAAAAGAAAGATAGCCTACAAAACAAAAACAAAAAGAAAAAAGTCATATTCACCCCCACCTATATTTGTCATCCTGAATCAAACTGTGCACCCCAGGGGTTGGGACTTGGCCCTGGCATTCAGCATGACATGCATTCAGTGGTAAGAAGGTAAAAAAGATACTTTATACTGGACTGCTCAGCTGAGCAAGAGGAAGGCCTAAGAACAGAACACCTGCCAGTTAGCTGTCACATTGGTCGTGTGGCCATGAAACTTCTGAGGTCCAAGGGAAGCAAGGACGAAAGGGGAAATGAGTGTATAGGCTTTTATGAGACCAGCGGATAGAACTGGAGGAAGTGGAAAAGCTTTTGAGATTGAATTCCTTTAGAAAGTCATCAGTAACCTCCTACTCAATTGTGGAACCATGAAATCAGATCAATGTCCTATCTTCCATGTGAAAGGGCAGCTTCATGGAAAAAGTTTGTAGAGGAAACTTTGACTCAGCCTGCACAGGTCTGCATAGGATCTTCTCCTCCATGGCTGTTTCCTTATGGTTGGACTTGATGATCTTAAAGGTCTTTTCCGACCTAAACGATCCTATGATTCTGTGATTCCTCTCTTGTCTAGTAAGCACACTGCTGGCTTGACCGCTGCATAAATACAGCTGAGCTCCAAAGGGCTTGGTCCTCTGATAAACGACACCGAGAGAGATCACGTAGCTGCTCTTAACCACATGTTCACATGGCTCCAAGTGCATCTGGGGCCACCTGTACCACCTCCTGCTGACAAATGGGAGAGTATGAACATCAAAGTTGAGGTTTGCTGACGAAGCCTTGCTACTTCTGCAGAGACGCACCTCAAACCGGTGCAGTAGTACCCAGGTTCCAATTTAACAGAAAACACACTGAAGGGCAAAACTGTGCCAAGGTTGATTTCAGCACATCATAAGCTCAGTCTTCTAATTGCAGGGCTGCAAGAAAGGGCTAGCAGCAAACAAATACAAACACATCTGTGGCCTAAAGTGACCACCAGCTCTACCTGCCCAGTTCATCTTCTACTCCAACCAGCTTTTAGAGTTGGGGCCTCAGCACTGACAGTGCCACCCCTTCCTCTGAAAGCTGCCCTGCCCTGCCCGTAGCAGGTTTAGAAGGTGCAATCATCCATCTGCTGTGACATTCCCTGCTCCAGACAGCTTCCTCCTCAGGTAAATCAGATCCGAGCACTGTGGCATCCGTGCAGCTGCCTCTCTGCCTCCCTGTTTTCCGCATGACCTTCAGCTGCCGGAGGCTTTTGTGGAAAAGATGTGCGGAAATTCAGGACACGGGCTGCAACATGCGACAGCATGTACTGGTCTTGAGCCCAGTCTCATGATTGTAAGCTGGCTTTTCTCTGTGTCAGACAGTGATTTGGAGGCTGGAGATCCCTGCACACCTTGTCTTTGTTTTAAGTCCTGTGTCTCCAGCAGAGAGGAAAGAAGGTTGAAGCGGGATGGAGATTTAGGACAGAGGATGCCATAGTTTTCAGGGAAGCTGCAGAGACAGGGATATTTTAGAACTCTTCCTCAGACTGCTCTTGTCTTTTTCCTCTGGATATAGCCTTTTGTCTGGAGAGAAATGGCTAGGGACAGGTATACAAGATTTTCCAGGCAACTATTGCATGGCTCAGCATAAAAAGAACCATGGTGATGTGTTACAGGGCCTCATTTGCCAAGGTGGTCTTTTTTTATGCCTAGAGCTTGCCTTTGATCTCATTGACACATTTATTCCCCAGCATCTGAGTGGTTGTTCTCTGACATTGCATTGGGACTATTGTCCTTCATTTCAGTAGTTTAAAAAATAATCACTGTTCTTGAATTTCACAGGAATGGTTAAGACAGGATTAGATGGAAGGCTTTTGGTTTTAGGGCTGTGGCTAATTCCAACACCTTTAGTTTCCCTGAGGTAAGCCGTGAGTTTCAGGCTCAGCTGAGCTCTAAAACTCAATGCTACCCTGAACAGTCCGGCAGATCTTCCCTGGTTTTGCTGTAAAGACACAGAATGGGCCAGACTTCTTCAAACCTGCACCAAGCTTTGTTCCCAGGAGTTCACAAGCTCCAGACAAGCTCTCCCTAACCTGGAATGTAGTTTGAGTTCATGGCATGGCACCATGACTTCACCTATACGTTACATTTTTTTTTGCCTCTCCCCCCTATCTTTCTAATCTTTCCAGTCAGATTTCTTCTGCAAACAGCTTTGCCACTGCCCAGGTCGGGCAGAAGCCACACGAAGGTGGCTGTTGGCAGCACTGAGCCTGCATTGGTCAGCCCCGGCAATGCGCAGCCTGTGTTGGTTAAGGACCCACCCGCGCTACTGGAGCCACAGAGCTGCTCGTAGGCTGGGAGTCTGAGCAGAGCTTGGCTGCCTGTGCTTGGAAACAAAACCCGGCTCAGCTGTGAGTGATAAATACTTGTGGACGCTGACTTGTGGAGCTCAGTGTCCTCAGAGTAAATCACTGACACTGTGTCCTCCTCGGATTGTCCCGTTAGCACCTACTCAGAGCTGTAGCTGGCACAGTGCGTGGTACTGGGCTGGCCGGAGCTACTGCCTGGCTCTGCGGTGCGGGGCCCTGCTGTCTTTGGGACGTTGGTGTCCCAGGAGACTGTGTTTAATAGGAACAGGATGGGGGATTTCAGGGGGAGAATGGTCTCATGACATACTGGCAATTCATAGAACTGCCATCTCCCCATGCGCTTTCTGATACAACGTACTGTGAATCTACTCACTTTTCACGTCTAAAATGGAAAACCAAACCTTTTACCAGGAAACGTGTGTGGAGAGTGAATTCAGGCAATATGTGGTGAATACAGATGGGAAATACAGCTGAAAATGTTTTGCCTTGTTTCTACCATTCTTCTTCTTCT
>Ga0065711_1042062_pt1 | contig 15682 bp, 15 predicted proteins | sample Hoacrofraction12_FD_59098 | JGI IMG/M metagenome (GOLD analysis project Ga0065711, IMG submission 59098) | Hoatzin crop microbial communities from Cojedes, Venezuela - Epithelial fraction 12 v2 (version 2) | ecosystem: Host-associated > Birds > Digestive system > Esophagus > Crop | place... | reverse complement strand
CAGGCTGCCCAGGGAGGCTGTGGAGTCTCCTTCTCTGGAGATATTCCAGCCCCGCCTGGCCGCGGTGCTGTGCAGCCTGCTCTGGGTGACCCTGCTTGGGCAGGGGGCTGGGCTGGGTGACCCACAGAGGGCCCTGCCAACCCCGACCATGCTGTGATTCTGTGATCTGAATTTTGGTACTGGGGAGCACTGGGAGCTGGAGGGGGAAGGCTCGCTCCTCTCCAGGCGTGTGTTAATCTGCCTCTTCAGAAGAGGATTTGCTGAGGATTACACGGGAGCTGATGAGACGGGGATGTGCGGGGACCGCGGCTCTCGCCCTGCCCTCGCTTGCTGCCGTGGGGATGGCGCTGGGGAGGAGCGGGAAAACATCCAGCTCTGCGGGCTTCGGAGCGGAGCCCGGCGTGTGGAGAGGGGAAGAGGCCGATCCGTGATCCGAGGCGAGCGCTGCTGTTGGGGTACAGCTCTCGGTGACAGCAGCGGGTGCTGTGCAGGCGGCCGTGCCGGCAGGCGTGCTGTGTCGCAGCGAGGCGTGGGGCCCGGCCAAGCTCCTGGAGCCCAGCGGCCGCCATCGATGCTCAGGTTTTCCTGGGCCCCCCAGTGACGAGCTCGCTGTTTGGGTGTCATCTGCTGCCTCTTCGTCTCGCAGGTGGGGACACTGGGGCTGGGGAGGGGGAAAGCCTGCCGGTGAGCTTGTGGCAGAGCTGGGAACGGGTCCTGGCTGTCCTCGGGAGTGCTCCCGAGTCTCACCCACAAGGTACGGTGATACACTTGGTTACAACACACGTTATTCAGAGTGGGCATGTGCCGATGGTTTCTGTGGACCTCTGATCACGCCCTAGATCTTCAGGCTATCGCTGGGCATCTCAGACCTTCAGTGCTGCAAGATTAGGTGGAATTTGATTTAATTAAAAATAAGTAAGGAAATGTTTTTCGACTCCTTGAGCGTGGTGGAGGTGTGCTCGCTTGTGGAGATGACACAGAAGGCATGTGCCCTGATGTGAGGGTGCTGAAGCTCGGGCTCGGCTCTGCCCTCCGCGTGCTGCGTTCGCAGGTTGCCTTGGAAATCTGCGCTCGAACGGGCAGCGATCCAGCCTGCGACGCGGGGACCATGGGGCCTGCCGTGTGCGGGCACTTGGCCATCTTGGAGCTACGTGGTCTTCAAACCCTGCTTGCGAAGGCAGCCAAGGGCTGGTGGAAGACCTCCAGACAGCAGCTTCAGTCTTAATAAGAGTTCTGGGGTTCTCTGAGGAAGAAGAACATCCACGGGCCCGGCTTGCGTGGGCACCTGCTTTATGCGTGGCGGGGCTGAAGGGCAGGCAGGCACCTGCGACGCTTGTTTTAGGGTAGTTGTACCTCAGAGTGAGCGCGAGATATTGCTCTAATGAGCTGTCATCGGAGGAGCAGCGTGTTTCCTCCTCCCCCACGCCAGCCCGTAGCAACGTGATCTGAGCAAGCAGTAAAAAGAAAAAAGAGTGCCTTCAGCCTTGACGTAAGGAGCGGTTGTTTGAATGCCTTAAGGTAGCAGGGACCTTCGGGGCAGAATAAATGGGGCGACTCGGCTTGTGTGTATGAGACTGGGAATTTAAAATGGAGTGTGCTAGGAAAAAAAATAATCTTGGTTGTTTAACTACTGAAAAAGTGCAGGGAGGGCTTGGAAAAAAGCAATGTGAGTCTGGAGCTGTCTGGTAGGCCAATTACCAGTACTGGGAAGACGTGACTGCTCAAGCAGACCCCTGTTTAGCAGGGAGGCTGGCTTCAGTGCCTGGGATGAAACCAGCTGAAGGGCTCCCTGGGGCCACCCCGCACCCATGGGCGAGGAGGTGGTGGGCGAGGAGGTGGTGGGCGAGGAGGCGGTGGGCAGGATGTTGCTTGGCCCTTACAGAGCCCCTGGGACAGGTTTGCTGGGCCAAGGGCAGATGCCGTGCTGACGTTTGGTGTCCGGAGCCTGGGTGGCATTCAGGACATGTCCCGGACAGCTGATGCCGGGGATATGCCAAGATGTAATTTTGTGCTGTCTCCAGTGGGTATGGTAAATTGTGGCAGCACCACGGGTGTGAGGAGCCCGGCAGGAGGGAGGGCTGCCGTGCCGTGCTCTGTAACCCTGCTGATGACCGCAGTCACGACGACCCGGCTGGGACTGTTACCCCTTAGATGCCTCTCCACGGTCTGCTTCTCGCTGCTGGAAGTGGATAAAACAGCAAATGGGCCCAAGAGGGACCCCACGGTTTTATTCCCTTCTCTTCCACAAAATGAGATCGGATTTTTCTGGATTATTTATTACATGAGTGCTGATTTTGTGTGCCACCTGTGAGTCTTTGCAAGGAATGTAAAGTCAGTACATCTAGGATGATACAGGGTGAAAAAAATACATACAAGGACTTAAATTTTGTCCAAGTTTTGATCACTTTTTTTTCCTTTGCCTGTGCTGAGAGGTGGTCTGTTTCTGGACCAGTGTGAAAAATTCAGTCTGCCTGCTCAGGCAGCCTGTACTTCAGATGAACTTCAGGTAAATGGTCTGAAACTGGTGCTAGTCCTTCTTCGTCTGTACTAGGTTTTGGTATTGGTGTCCCCAGCTGAGTACTGCACGTTTGCTTTTCCTTCAGACCTTATTTTCCGAGCTTTGCCATCCCCACCGTTCTGCCTGCCGTCCTGGAACAGGCACGGATCAGAGCTGAGGAGCGGCGATGGCAAACAATCAGCGAAAAGCATCGATTTAAAGCTCAGGAGAGGGAAGGAGAAATCACGTTACTGTTTTATTCATTTGAAAACTCCTTTTAGACTCCCATGGAGGCCCTGTCTGGGCACCTGGAATCGGGCAAAAGGAGCTGGAGCAAATGTGGAGTAATACTCGTCCTTGGATCATATATGGACAAAAAGCCCCAAGTCCCCCTCGGCCCTAGGAGGGGGCTCGAGTGTGATTATCTCTGCTTTGCAGGTGGGGAAACAGCTCTGAATCTTGCAGTGGTCACAGAGCACACGGTGGAAATAAACCTCAGTCTAGTGCTTTATTCGCTATGTAGCTCTTCCTCTATTCTGCTGTCGCACTGGTATTAAATCTTAATTAAAAGAAGCTTCAAACTTGCCAATCAGTAAAATGAAAGGATTTGTAAGCCCCCAGTTTTCTTTCACAACTGTGGTGCTGTTCGTTAGGGTTTTTCTCCTTCATTTCCTTTAGATAGCAGAGGTAATTGGGGTGACTTTGGTTTCTCTCCAGTTGGTTTCTTGGTACAGCGATGTGTTTAAGCGTAAGCTAAATCAGTAGGATGCAAGTACCTGTGATGAATGGCAGGTCAGATTAAAAATTACCTAATGACTTCTTCTGGCTTCAATCTCTCTGAACTAAATGCGTCTGAAGTTAATAGGATGGTTTGCCAAATAAAGCCCTACGTGACTCTCTTTTTTTTCCTCCCCTTAAGAGTCCCCTTAAATGTTTGTATCAATTAGTTCTGTAAAACCATTTTACCAAGACTGAATCTAAATGCATGGCACTGTGCCCTTCCCGAGTGTTGCACACACAGAGAACATTAACCCCTTCTTGGGACACCTGATGTGTTATTAACATATGGAAAACATCCCATAAATGTGAGGCATGCTTTTAGACCATCAAAAGCAGACAACTAAGTAGTTGTCTATAGTAAGCATCATGACCAGGTATTCTTCTTTGTCTTACTTACACATAGGTGTTAGGTGGTTTTTTTTATCTGCTCATCCATTCATCCAGCAGCTCTGGAAGCTGAGATAAATCACGGTGATGTCAATGGAAAAATTGATGTCTAAGCGAGAGAGACATCGCAGTGTGCGTGAATACTGCTGCATCGGCTCGTTGCATCACACGAGTTCTTCCCATGCCCTTTGTGGGAAGCTGGTCTGTCATGGGTGTTGCAGAGCTTCCCGGGTACTGTGTCCCTGCTGGGTAGCGTAGCAGAGTTACGTGGGGGAGGGCTTGCATCCATGGCAGTGAGTGTCTCTAGGTTAAAGGTTTTAATGCATAGGCTCTTTATTTTTTCTTTAGGTTGCATTATTCCAGTTTGTACCAGTACCTGTAGCACCTGGCTGCCCATTTCCAAGCATCCAGTGATAACGTTGTGGTACAGAGGCATTCAGCTCTTGTTTCACATCTACACCTCCAGCTGCTGGAGGTGCTCTGGCCCTCTCTGTATTGATGGTCACTCTCAAGTTGCTTAAGCAATCTGGAAAACAAGGTTTTTCCTTTTTTGTTTTTCTCTCCTTGTGCATGTGGTGTGCTTAAAGTGGAATGAGCATTGAGTGACTTAACGGATGCTCTGAAAAAATACTGCAAGCTTTCTAATTCAGAGAGTTGCTCTACATAAGTCTTCTCTTGCAAACTTGCCCGCAGTTGATGTTTCTTTGAAGAGCCTGTGATGACTCTTTATCTATAGATGGTTGAAGCCCGTTCAGCTTCGCCTGGATGTCAGTGGTGTTCGGCACTTCATTTTCAAAGAGAATTTGTTAGCACAAGTATAGTCTGAGAGATGAAAGGATCCATGTCGAGTCTCGTGTGAGGCGGCGAGACACCAGACAGGAAAGAAGGATCTTGAGAGATATTTTATTTCTCTGGTCAGTTGTGGCAGAGAAGCCTTTCTCCGAGCGAGAAAGAGCTTTCTCTTGGTGTATCTGAGACACAAGCTAAGGAGATTGACTGGGAAAATGGGATGAGCAGCTCCACGACAGCCGCTGCTGTCCAGAGCACCCCTTGTTTCGTCTGCTCCTTCATCTGGGTTGCTGTGCTGCAGCCCGTGGTGTTTAGACCCTGTCTGCCTCCATCGAGGAGCTCTACTGAACAGCGAAAGGTTTCACCCAGTAGTGAAAAGTGACAGCTGAACATGGAAACGGAGTTATTAAACATGGCGTTTCCCTACGGGCTGTTGATGAGCTTGTCTGTCCTTTCCCATCCGTGCCGATGGGCCTTTCTTCCCTCCAGCCAGCTCTCCTGGCACGAGTTGTCTTATGGGAGATTCATCCCAATCCCTCGTCTTTTGGAATCACCGGCGTTGCTTGATTCGAGTTCAGCAGGGCCAAGGTCAGCTGCGCTGGTTGCTGCCGCGAGCTGTAAGCTTTCCTCCCCGCAGCTCTGGGATGCACCGTGATGCTCGGCCTCGGGACGCGATGGGTGCCTGCTTTTCCTTGCAGCGTGTGAGTATTGTAACGTTGAAAGACAGCACCGTGCTTTACCTGTGATGAGCACTGACACCAGCAGTGAAAACTGGAGGCACCACCAGAAAGAGAACTCAACCCAGCTTTCAATCAAGCAAACTAAATGTGGTCTGGCAATTGCAGGCGGTGCCAGGACATCAGCCCTCTTCCGAGAGCAAATGAAGACCGCACTCTTGGCCATGACCTGGTGAACTAGGAAGGAAAAGTGCCAGACGTGAGCCATGGTACTTTACAAGCAAATACTGGATGGGATGGATCCCTTAGTGGAGTGCTTGAGTTTGGGCAGTGGGATGGAGAGAGCTCTGAAGCTGTCATCTTGGTGCCAGGGTATGAAGAACGTGGCTGAGGGCCCCTTGCCCATTTTTCCCTCCTGTGTCTTTGCAGGAACAAGGCCCCGTCCCTGAAGTGGTTCAGCACCTTCCGGCAGCCCTTCATACTGCTTTTAATTTTCTAAATGCTGCTGTTGCAGACTTTTCCCCCAACCATTTTCTTAATTGTGTACTCTGATCTTTAAAAAGTATGTATTTTTCTACCATTATCAGCACATAATCAACAAGCTTGCAAGTATAGCAAAGTGAAATCAGCCGCGGGAGGGTGCAGAGAGGTACGATTCAGTCCCAGGGGCACCTTTGCTCTCCGTCGGGCAGAAATATTGTCTAGCTCAGCCCAAGCAGAGCTCTCCAGAGACCGAGATGCAGTTGGGATGTATCGATCTCCGGGCTGAACTCAGCATGTCCGTCCCCTTCTCGCTTGGTGCTGTGAGAGCAGTAATGATTATGCTTGTGTTACTGCAGGGTCTTCACTGAAGCAGTACCCTGAAAGAAGAGCAGCTTCTGGACCAGATCCTTAGACCTGGGCTGCTTTCGGCTGGTGGTCCATGAGAGCTGTGGATTGCTGTGAAAGGCAAAGCAGAAAAGCTCAGACTCACTGTTCAGGGACTTGGCTCACCTCTGCAGTGCTCTTGGATGTTGAGAAACGTTGAAAACAGTTTACCAGAGCCACTTGCAACAGAGGAATTAAAATGAATGTGCTTGGGGCGCAGAGCGGGCTTTGGAGGTCTCCTGGCATGTCTGTCCCTCTCCCAGTAAGGATGCTCAGCCCTGCTCTGTGTAAAACTTCCCTAAGAGAAAAAGCCACTGACAGAGAGCACGCTTTATGATTTGGAGTTGGGAGCCCATTCACATCTTCAGGTGGATTTTTTTCCCCTTTCTGGACTTTGTGGCATCTAACCGAGTCGCCAGCCCCCCCAGTTACCCTGAGGCACGTGGCTGTCCTGTGCTGCACTGGCTGGGGAGCAGAGAGCCGATTCTAACGAAACTTCAGGGGTCAGAAGCTGCAGGTTTCCCGGGCGTACTGGCATCTGATCTGCGGGATGGCACGCTGGGCCCCTGCTTTGGTTTGGCATTCGCCAGGTCGGGTGGTGTCTGTGAACTGATGCAGCCCCACGAGCTCTCCTGCCAGCCCGTGCCAGGGGAGTGGGTGCCGTGCTGTCTGCAAATTTTTTTCTTCTCTTTCCACTTTCATTTATGTTCCACGTTTTATTTCCTTTTGTCTAATATTTATTTCAGAATTCGGACATCAGGCTGGCTGACAGACTCTGTGAATGTCGCCAGTGCTGGGTGGTTTTGGGGCCAAGACTGACCCTGAGGCAGCTGCCAAAAGACCAGCTCTGCTAAGTGAAAGGGACAGGGGACCCGGGGGCTTGCTAGCTTCCCCTGGGGGAAAGACACCTTCGAAGCTCTGGTTTGTCACCACTTCCATTAGAACAAGCTGTGTCCAAGGCCAGCGTGGCTCTCCAGGCTCCTCCCCATGCCGGTATAGATGGTGGGGCTGGTTTCAGCATCTGCCTCCTCCACAATGTGGGAATTTCTCTGTGCGTCTTCCTGGAGGGCTGGGAGGAGCCGGGACAGTCTGGGAGGTGAAGCTGTACCTCATAGCAAGCAAAAAAGCTCAGCATCCCTCCAGTGCGAGCTTCCCGCTGGTGTTTGGTGTGGTCCCGGGTGCTGCAGCTGGTGGCCCAGCTTCTCTGTGTCCTTGTTTCTGGCTGAGGCCGGGTGAGCAGCCACCTTCATGTGCAACCACTGTTCACTGTCCTCTGCTTCCAGCCAGCGGGCTCCTGGGCTGGGCCTCGCTCCTCCTTTTGTAAACGGCTGTGAATTCAGTCCTTGGTATGCAGGGAGGAGCCGTGAGGAGCGGGGGAAGCTGCCTCTGGCAGGAGAGCAGCTTTATTGCATCCTCTGAAATGTCACGTTGGTGAAACCGCCACGGGCGATGGCGTTCGAGTGATTGGGTGGACGTTTGTAGCCAGAGTCCGTCTCTCCGCAGAAACCAGACATCACGTGGCTCTCGCCTCGCGCTGGAGCTGTCACTGTCGCTAATACGACACATCAGAGATGGGATGCTGCTTCTCATTAGCATCAGAGGGTAAAGGGCATCCTCCAGAGGATCTGGTGTGGTGGCTGCCGCATTAACACAGGCAGTCGGCAGCAGCTCTTCGCCTTTCCTTCGCTTTGTATCGTCTAGTCTGATAAAAGACCTGGATGCTTGGAATAATTGTTGGTAGTGGCTAACGGGGAGTTGTCAGGCATGCGATTGCCGTGTCCTTTATCCGTGTGGCAGACCTGCAGCCCGGTGCTGCGGCAGTATTTATTTGTATTTTGCCAGCACATGCTCGCCTCGACCTGTATTGCCTGGGGTGATGGATGAGCACAGAGCGCGTCCTCAAGTTTAATAACCTGAAGGCCGGAGCGCTCAGACTCTCATGTATATCGATACTTCTTTTTTCTTAATTAGCATTTAAAATGATCCTTCCCTTGTGCCTGCTTTGTAGACAGGCTCGCCAGGAAGCCTGCCGTGTTTTGTTAACCCTGGGGTGTGTTTTTAAGCAAATGGCTGGATAAGCTGCTCCATGAGAGGAGGAGGCTGATGGCTGTTTTCTTCCTTCCTTTCTCTTCCCTAGAAGTTGGCAGCCGAATGCCAGAGTGCCGGCTATCCGGGGACCCTCATCCCGTACAAGTGCGATCTCTCCAATGAAGAGGAGATCCTGTCGATGTTCTCCGCCATCAAGACCCTTCATCAAGGAGTTGATGTCTGCATCAACAACGCGGGGCTGGCTCGCCCAGAGCCGCTGCTCTCGGGGAAGACAGAGGGCTGGCGGACGATGATAGATGTGAGTAGGGCCTCTGGCAGAGCAGGATGTGTGCTTAATTTTTATTTCTTCTGGCCACCAGCACCATTGTCCCCATCTGCTTACTTCCCCTGTGCAGCGCTGAGGACCTGCTTCCCAGCTGGCTCTGACGTGGCCCGGGTTTGCTGATCAGGGAGGTGGAAAGACGTCGTGCTCTGCTGAGCCATGTCTTCACCTTGGACTGTGAAAACACTCAGCACTTCAGCAGCACTTTTTCCTTTAGCTCCATGACTTTGCAAAGGATGATGAGCCTCACTTTTTTTTTTTTTGCTTCAGTAAAATAGGAAATTGAATGCCAAGCACTGGCTTTTGTAGCTAATCCTGTTAGTTGTAGCAGTGGGTTGTAAAATGGGCAGATTCTTTTTGGCTTAAAAAGCTGTAATGCTTTTTGTCTTTCTAGCTGAATTTTCTGCCCATAATCTGGTTAGAGCTGGATATGAATGAGGCAATTTCATATGCCGAACTGGGAGTCTGTGCAAACAGTCCATGCTGTTTACTAGCAGCGCTGCTCCCTGCGTGCTGCTGTGCATCTTTTTGGGACTTCTCCATCTTTTGTCGTTATGTGGTGGCCCTTTTCTCTGGTGCCCAGCACTGGCAACCTCGGGCCAGTCTGCGTGCCCTTGCAACAGCCCTTTTGTACTGGGCTTCCTGAAGCTCTGGCTGGTGAGATGCTGAAACAGGAGCTTTTACCGAAGGTGATTTTTCCCCTCCTATACTGTATACTTTTGTGCATGAAAGCATCGTCCTCACAGGAACAAGGGTCGAACTCATGGCTTTGACGAAACCCTGCAGCACCTCCCGCAGCTGTGAGAGCTTGTCCTAGTGAAGGAAAAGACATGTCTGTTTGAAAAGGTGCTCGAAGCTGTCGGCTCCGGGCTACTATATCCGACAGTGGAGTGAGCTGGGATCTGTTGGCTCCTGTGGCAGCCGGTGGCAGTTCATCCAGCAGCAGTTTCAGGGGCTGTGTAAACCAAAACAGAGGTACATCAAGGCCTCAGACTCCTGCTGCCAGGGCAAGAGCTGCCGTATCCCGGCTAATTAAGTTCTTGTTAGGATTTTGGCCGGTCTGCTGGCTGCTGTGACTGCAGCCAAAGCAAGCTCAGCATTGTCTGCCCAGCCAGGCTTTTGTGCACCCCTCAGCCTGGGTCACTGCACAGCCGCATCTCCCTGTCCTCGGTTGCCATGGAGTCTTTAAAGAAAATTAAGTGAAGTGTCGCTAAGGCTGAGCTGGTGTAAAGCAGGGCACTTCCCAGCGTTGTCTCGCTGCAAGCCTGGCCCTGCGGGTCACCTACTCCTTGTCCTGGTCGCTGTCCTTGCGTCTTGTGTGGATGCCTCCGTGGATGCTGCGTGTCCCTCACACTTGTTTCTCTTTGTTCTTCTGACCTTTTGTTCTTTGTAAGGTGGGCAGGCTGGGGAGACACGTGGCTTTTGCCAGCCAAAGGCCCTTCCCCTCTCCGTGCTCCCTTCCCTGGCTGCTCAGGTGGGAGTGCTCCCTTTGACTCGCATTCCACCACTTTTAGGGAGCAAGATTTTGGAACAGGGATTGTCCTGCATGAGACACTCCTGTGTTGGTACTTACAGTGGCTCAAATTTTTGGGAGCCTATGGCGTCCCCCTCCTTGTGGGTGCTGCTGTGTGCACCCTTTGGAGCTGCTTCGGGGTGATGGATGGGGTGGGAGGAGAGGCAGGGTGGTGGCTCTGCAAGTGCAGCGTTAGGAAACCAGGCTGGGGGAATTTTTTTATTCCCAGAGGTGATCTGTATGGCTACATCTGCTCTCGTCTGCTTGGCAAAAATGCTGTCGTAGCACTTGGAACAGACCGAGACACCCAGGCCTCCTTCATATACTAGCAGATTATTTTCCTCTCGCCAGCTTCCCAGCAGCTGGTGGGTTTGCTCTCAGCTTGTGTGTAATTGTCTGAATAACACTTGCACCTTTAATGTGAAGGTGACGCCCTGGGACCCTCCGGAGCCAAATGCTTCACCCACCTCAGCCTAGGCAGCCTGACAAGCCCGGGGTTTGCTTTTTAGCCTGTTGGTAAGTGTAGAAACAGCTCAGGGTTTTGCTCTGTGTCCCCAGTTCTGTGGCTGTGACCTCCCTGCTTGGAAATCTCGCTCCCCAAGCGTGCCGTGGCTGGGGTTTGGGGAGGGTTTGGGGAGGGATCTGCGCTGACAGCTCTCCCCGCTGTCGCACACCAGCCCCAGGGAAACGCTCGCCAGGCCCGTTTCTCCTGCATGCTCCGAAGCTCTCGGAGGGTCAGGCCGGGGGAAGGTTGCCAGCGCCTTTCACGGGCCACTGGGCTTTGCAGAGCCGAGCGGGAGCAGGGAGGCTTCTTCCAAAGGTCCCTTGGAGAAAGGTGGTAGTGAGCAGCGCGGTTTGAGAGATGCTGCTGGAGAGTTTTGGTGTACTTCTGGCCTGCAAAACGGGAGAAGTTTCTAAACAGCTATTGATCTATCCATTTAGGAGGCATTAGGGCCTTAAATTAAAAGTGGGGTTTTTTTCTTTTTTGGTAAATTGATTTTTTTGTTTGTTTCCATGCATTTTTTATGAGATTTGCGGCCCTCTCCTTCCAGGCTTCCCTCTTGGTATACGCATTCCATAAAATTTCTTGTTTAGCATCTAACCGTCAAAATCATGTTATCATTTACTTGTTCCTCCTCCTTTTTTAGCATTCCAGTTCCTGGTTGTCTGGTATTTGATCCCAAGGGGGAGCTGCATCTCCCTGGGCTGCAGGAGTCTCACCCTGGGAATCGCCTCTCCGTCGCTTTACAGCAGCACAGAGCCCAGCGCTGCCAGCCAGCAAATTCTGTGGGTGTGCGGGAGACAGCGTGTCGCTGCAGGCAGGATCTGAGCCCGTCATCGTTCGGTTCACAGCTGCCCTACCTTTTCTCTCTACTTGTTTGTGAGGCTGTGCTTGACGTGAGGCTGGAGCAAAGTCCTCCAGCCGTCCCCGATCCGCACGGGAGTAGCCGGGGCTGGGTGCTGTGTACACACTGACTCCAAGCTCTGGGATTTGAACAGCTTCTTACCATTTTACCTACTGACCTTTACAGCCAGGAATCCAAGCTGAACTTCCCATTTGCACTGTTCAGGGCACAGAGGACTGCAGCACACATCCTCTCACTCCTCTAGACACTAAGCAGGTTTGATTCTTCTTGGCACTGTTCATTGATCAGCGAGGCTCTGTTCTTCTTGCTTTTAATACTGTCTGTGCAGAGATATGTTTTCTGTAACCTGCGTTTTATATGTGCTTAGGAGCTGGGATACTAATTTTGATGCCTTAGAAAAGGCTGATTCTGGGAAGTGAAGTGCTCAGTGCTTCCAGGAACAGGATCTTTTATGCTCTTCCAACCTGGCAACTGGAACTCATTAATTACTAGAAAATGTGCCTTCATTGTTTCTGTTGCATTAGCACAGACACGCGGCAGTCCCAGGCCTGCTGCCCGGTGCAGCACGCTGTGCAAAGGCAGAGCGCAGACATGTTGGCCATCTTTGCTAAGGGACCTTTGAACCTTTTGTTCTTAAAATAAGAACAAGGTTGAAAAACGTCTTGCGTGGATATTTATAACAATGACCTTTAGACTGTTTCTTGAAGCGATGCAGCCCCAAGACTTGCTCATTTTACAGGCATGTTTTTAGGTTCCTGAGTGCCTGTTCCACATCCTGAAGTGGGATTTCGTCTGAAAATCCTGTGGGTGCTATTGGCAAAAGGCAGCGAGGCAATCCCAGCTCAGCTGCCTTCCAGCCAGTTGTTTTGTTGTACCAGGGTGTCTTATCGTACAGGCTCTGGACTTTCCCATGTGGTTGTTGACTAGTATCTTGCTTTGCCAGTAGTTGTCAAAACGTTGTAGCTCTACCCACGCAAGGAAGCATTGCTCGCTGTGAGTCACAGCGTTGGAGCTGGGGCTCAGGCTTCAGGCTGATGTTACCCTCTAGTGGCCTACAGAGATGGAGTGGAGCAGTGAGCAACTGCACCAAAGACAGGGTGGGTTCAGGGTATTCTGGAGCAGGGAGGAAAACGGAAATGTTGTTTGTCACCAAGGCTTTTTATACTAACAGTTGCCCAGATCCATATCTGAAAGGACTGGCCGCTCACTTGGTTAGTATATCAGACTGGAGTGGGTTACTCCTGCTTTCCTTGACCACCTTACTGTGAAATCCAAAAGCCTTCGGTTGCCCTGCTCTGGACTTTGCTCCAGCGCTGAGGTGGTTGTACAGTGCCACTTCTGCTGACATGTCTGCTGCCTTTCTTCCTCACACAGCCAAGGTAAATCTTCAGCCTGGTGCCAGGGGATTTATCTCTGTAGTTCCAGGTGTGATGACTGAGAGATCGGTCAGTGACTGTGCTCAACCAAAGTGCACTTGGATTAGGATGATGACTCTACTTGTTGTGTTGCCTGGGTACTCCAAGATCAGATAAGCACGCTATTTATCTATCGCCAAGACAAGAATTCGTAAGCATGGCCTCTACTAATGAATAGGAAATAATGACTGAGACAGAAGCAGTGACTGGAAGATCCTTCAGCTGACCCCACTCGTCCTTTGTGTGCTGCTCAGTAATTGCATCTCTCAAATCCATCCCTTTCTGCCTCATCCTTGCTGGTCTCCAAACTAATGTTCCTCTCTTGCATGTCCTTTTGTGCTAGCAAGTGCTTGTTAGCCTGCCCCATTCTTGTTTATAAGCTTCCAAATGATGATAGCCAGCCCTCCCAGGTATCCTTCACTCACTGTCCACAAGTCCTTGTTCCTGCTGCTCCTCCCATTTGTAGTTGCATCTGACTTATGATACATCAGAAATTTGGTTCTTCCTGGAAGTTTAGTTCACAGCAGTGTTTTTAGACTTGCCTGGCCTGCTCATTTAGTTAGCAAAGTGACATGCCATTAGGTAGGGCCTGCCAGTGCATCCTGCCTTGAAATGGTTACATCCTTTCTACAGGGCTTCAGCAGATACTTTCTACCTTTCAGCTACCTTTTCTGACCGCTGTACGCTTGAGAAGTCAGCACTGCTGCTGCGGTGGCTTGCTCATCAGTCGTGCACACACCTCTGGGTGCTTTGTATCCCAGCTGTGGGAATTTCCGTATCTCCATCTTCCTGGAAACTTTAACTCTGTGTTCTATGGTCAGCAAATGCTCAAGGCATCTGCATGTTAGCGGTGGGACATTGCAGGGGTGATACGGCTGGGGTTATCTGAGCCGCAGTGGTGCTGGGCAGTGCTGGTCCAAAGAGCAAGAGCCTGGAAAGCTCTGGATCCTGTGCTAAAAGGACCGGATAAGTTGCTGTGTCCTTTCTTCCTTGGCTTATCCAGTTAGGGCTGAGGGAAAATATCAGTGGACAGTGTGACAGATTGGTGGCTTTCGTATCTGCAAGGTTACTTGCCCATCCTGGCCCTCCCCATGGCATAATGTGATCTTTGGCTTCATTTGTGCACGGGACGCTCTTTGACCTGTTTGCAGTGCCTCTGAGCGTCTGGCTCTCTGACAGGCAATATCTGGGGATTTCCTCATTAACTAGCTGACCTAATTACCTGCTGTTAGTGTCCCATCAGCTGCCCAAACACCAGTGTGCTCAGTGCTGTACAAAACAAACAACTTTGTCTCCTGGACCGAGTGCTGACTGTGGGGAGATGGGTTTGCTCTCCCTGACTTTGCACTCTACCCTCACTCTTGCCCCTAAAACCGTGAAGTCCGTTTATTTCTGGCAGAGGCCAAGGCTGTCTCGCAGAACGGGGGATCTGTGCCTGCCCTGCCCAAACCGCTTGCTGCTGCGGCGTGACGCGGGGTGTGCAAGGCGTGCGGTGTGCGTATGTGCATTTCCCTCTGTTGGCATTTGCAGGAATTGCCGTGGGGTGGGGACTGGAACCTGCATCCACGGCTTCGGGCGTGCGGGGGGCAAGTCCAAGGGTGCCAGGCAGGGCTGCTGGTCTGAGTTTCTTCTTCTTTTGTCATCCCTCAGGTCAATGTGATGGCTGTGAGCATCTGCACCCGAGAGGCCTACCAGTCCATGAAAGAGAGAAACATCGATGATGGGCATATTATTAACATTAACAGGTACGCAAGGGGGGAATGTGGGATCGGCCACACGGGCTTCCTCCTCCCTGCCTCGTAGAGAGGATTTAGGCAGTGGATCTCTGAGCTTGGAGAGGGCTGATGGTGCCTGAAGAGGAGTTTTCCAAGGATTGCGATGGTTGATTTTTCAAACCACTGTTGTTTAACCTCTGCTGGTCTAAATACAACAAAGACTGAACCAGGGAGAAAAGGATAATGCCAACCGCTTGTGATGGTGCAAGGCTGAAGACTGAAACTTCTTGACCAGCTCCAGAAAACCGTGTCAAGAAGAGCCTCTGGTGTGCGTTTCCCACAGGAGAGGGGAATTCCTCGCATAGCCATCGTGTCAGTGTCTCTTTCTGTGTTCGTTGCAGTGGTTTGAGTATCCTGTTGGTTCTTTCTTGGGACTCGGCTTGCCTCTCACCTCTCAGCACTTTCCTTTCTGCTCTCTCCTCAGCATGAACGGCCACAGTGTTGTGCCACAGTCGGTGGTGCATTTTTACAGTGCCACCAAGTATGCAGTTACAGCCCTCACGGAGGGGCTGAGGCAAGAACTCAGAGAAGCAAAGACCCATATACGAGCGACAGTGAGTACTGTGGGCTCTCTTCCTCTCTCCTGCTTTTGTGGGTGGTAGAGAGCTGGCAGGCTTTATGGGGCAGAGGTTTTCCCTTTGGAAAACAGGCAAGGAAGTGCAGATATAGTGCTCAGCACACTGGGAATGTTCAAGTCCTGTGGCCAACTGTCCCTGGCCACCGAGAGGGCTCCATGCCTCTGTTTCCCCAGGTGGAGAGAGACTGGGGGGAGGAGAAGGTACAGCAGCAATTAGCTGTGTCAGATAATAAACTTTAGGGGAGCACAATATGGGCAGTTGCTTGTCGGGGAGCGAGCGGGGCTCGTGACAGCAGAGGCAGGCACTCAGCTGGGCTCTTTGCTCTCCTTCAGAACTTGCATCTCAGGAGTGATGTGTCCAGAAGTTAATTGGCATTGCAAGTTTTTCTGTAATTTTCTCTGCTTCTCTGTCCCTTTGAGGCATAAAGAGGGAAGTACCCGTCAGCGGTTCCCCAGGGGTACCTGCCACAACAATCGTTAAGGCAAAGTCTGCTCTCTTAAACTATTGCCCTAGAAAAAGGGTGGGGAAGGAGAACAATAGAAAAGGAGCTGTGTGGGTTTGGTTTTTTGCTTTTTCAGTGCTAAAAAGTTTTCTCTCTTTTTTTTTTTTTTTTTTTTTTTTTTTTTTACTGAAGGGGAATTACAAATCCTATTAGGATGTGCTCTG